>ERZ824600.407-NODE-407-length-64217-cov-16.920701_pt1 | contig 64217 bp, 65 predicted proteins | sample MGYA00519933_ERZ824600 | MGnify/ENA primary metagenome ERZ824600 (study PRJEB31778, sample SAMEA3449178) | human gut metagenome | biome: human gut; feature: human-associated habitat; material: faeces | place: United Kingdom | collected 2010/2012 ...
TTCAATGAACATTGACCGGTAGAAATAATTTTTAATCGGAATGGTCATAATTTATATTGTTTTAGATATGCATCCATTTGGTATCAGCAAGACAATATTTCTTAAGACTGATTTTAACGTGCTTTGTATGTTGAAATCAGTCTTATTTTTTATGTCTATGCGTTCTATCAGCAAGCGCACGGCTTTATCATCGGGAGTGTTCTTTAGGGCGTTCAGCCATGCTTTAATGTGGTCTACGGTGTAATCTTTCGGCGGCTCGGTGCTCTCAAGCTGCTTTATTTCTGCCTTTATGCTGTTCATCTCTTCGCCGATGTCTGAAACTATTTCGGCAGGAAGCACGCCGCTTGAAAGGTTTTTCATAAGCGTGTCATAGCGCTTTTGCTTCTCAGAGATCTTGCGCTTGATTATTTCGCGAAAATCGGCTATTCTAGCGTTCTCTGCGCCCTTGTAAGCTCTGAGGGCTTTCATTATGCGCTCTTGATTATCGTCCGACAGCAGGGCGCGCAGGTAATTTACGGCGGCTTTATCTACCTCTTCCATACGCACCATAGGCGCGCCGCATTTAGCCGAACAGTAATAATAGTAATAGGTATGCCCCTTTTTCGTCGGCTTGACTGCGTGCATTTTAGCGCCGCATGAGCAGTATACAAGACCGCTGCACAAATAATTTGACTTTCTGCCGACGTGTTTACGCTCGTTCATGATCTTTTGCACCTCTTCAAATTTCGCCTTGTCGATTATTATCGGCAGGGCGTTTTCTATTCTTATAGCGTTTGGCTTTGTGCGCCTATCGGCTCTGTTGCGCTCTTCCTGCGGCGAGTAGACATAAACGCCCGTGTACTTCTCATTTCTCAGCATTTCGTATATTTGAGTATACTTTATAGGCTTGCCCCGCTTCCCTGTTATGCCGCGCTCTGACATCTCCTTGATAATATCGGTATAGCCTGAGTTATCTAATGCAGCATTAAATATACGGCGTACATAGTGCGCTTCAAGCTCGTTTATGACGTACTTCTGCTCTACCACATCATAACCGAACGGAGGGTAACCGCCATTATGCAGGGCTTTCAGGGCCGTTTCCTTGTGACCTTTTTTGACCTCGCTCGAAAGGTTATCAATGTAGTATTCGGACAAGCTCCACATCAAAGTACGCATTATCTTAGCTTCGTTGCTTGTGCCGAAGTCCTGAGCTGTCGCAACTAGGTTTATGTTTAGGCTTTGAAGCTTGCTTGCAAGGTTGACATGTTCGCCCAAGCTGCGCGCTATTCTGTCGTACTTGTGAATAAGTATCGTATCAAAGCCGCCCTTGCCACATTCGCGCAGCATTTTCTGATAACCTGCCCTTGAAGCCGTCTTAGAGCCTTTACCGCTTACAGCTTCGTCAATATATTCGCCTACCACGTTCAAGCCGTGAGCCGCCGCGTATTCTCTGCACGCGCGCAACTGGGCTTCTATGCTGTCCTCTGTCTGTTTATCGGAGCTGTAACGGGCATAAATTACGGCGTTATTCATCGCTTCCCTCGCTTTCATCGTCTGGTAATTTGTATTCGGGTATCTGTGTAAGCTCGCCAACGCGCTTGACGGCTTCGCTTTGACCTACGTCGTTTAGCTTGTGGAAATATTCTAGGAGTTTTTCTTGTGCTGATCTTGCTTGCGCTGAATAAAGCCCAATGACCTTTCCAAACCTATCAGCATTTTCTTGAATACCGAGCACATCAGCATTTCTGAAAAATACATCTTTCGGAACATCGAACGCTTTAAGGATTTTATCAACTTCATTATTAGTTATGCTGCGTTCGCCGTTTTCGAGCTGTTCAAGGTCTGCTAATGCTATTCCCGACTGCTTAGAAAGCTCTTGAAGTGCCCAGCCTTTTTCATCTCTAAAGTACCTTATCCTATTAGAAATCATTGTAATGTCGATTGGGTTTTCATCGTAGAATAATCGCCATGTTTCAATGTTCAGTGCTGCCGCAATTCTTTCCAGCATTTCATATTTAGGTTCAGTTTTACCGTCTAACCAGTTTTTCACGGTGGTTTGATGAACGCCCAGTTCCTTAGCTAATCGGTATTTTGTAATGCCCTTTTCTTGCATGATTTTTTCAATACGTTGTGCAACTTGCATAATATAACACCTCAAATTTAGTCTATTATTTTAGATTATAATATCTTGACAGTCTAAATAATTTAGAGTATAATAGAGTGGTAGAGAGATTTAGACTAATCTTTATTATTAGATTAACATATTTTTTTCTTATTGTCAAGAGGGAGGCGAATAAAAATGAAAATAAACAGAATGGTTCTTGTTGCAGCAATGGCAAAAAACAGCATGACATCTATTACGCTTTCAAAGAGGGCTAACGTTTCAAAGGCGACCCTTTCCGCCGTAAAGAATGGTAAGACCTGTACTTATAACACCGCTGCGAAGATAGCAGAAGCTTTAAGCTTAAAAGTCGAAGATCTCATAGAGGTGTAAGCATGAAGAAAGCAAACAACGTATGCAAAGTACCGGTATCTGCGACATATCGAATTATCAACGGAGAACCGGTAATGATCTCGGCGGAGTATGCAGATATTCCCGCCGACGTTATCGCGCGCTACATAATCGAAAAATGCGGGATAACGCCCGTTCTGAAAGGCGGTGGTAGCGAGCAATAACGCATTGCTCATTTTTGGGCTAAACCATTCGTACATTAACCATGACTATAAAAAGGAGCGATAATAATGAACATTTTAAACATTGAAGACAGGCTTGACGATATAACGATAAAAATGGAGCAAGCAGCGAAGCTTGTGCAGATATTCAAGGATTTCGTTCGGGACGAGCAGCCCGATTTGCCAAGCGAAGTGAGCGCATTAAACGCTGAGGAGTACAAAAACAAGAAAACGGAAGCGCTCATATTCTGCTCGCGGCTAGGCACTTATTTTGCGGCGTTAGAGAGCGCTGACGGGCTGATATACGGCGTTAAAGGAGAGGTAGAAGCTCTTGCGGAAGAGTGTGAAAAGGCGCGTAAGACGGGCGACAGCTTGCTTAGAAAGGAAGCTATGTAATGAGCGAAGAGGTTAAAATACCGCCTTACTTTTACTTTAACACAAAATATTGTGATTGGTTTAAAGTGCTCACTGCTGAGCAAGCTGGAATAGTAATAAAGTACATCTGTTCATATGTGAAACAAGAGGAGCTGTCACAAATAGAAGACCAAGCCGCCGCGCTTCTTATAGAAGTCATAAAGACAGACATAGACAGCTCTTTCCGAAAGTACCGCGCCCAGTGTGAAAACGGTAAAAAAGGCGGAGCACCTAAAGGCAACAAAAACGCCGCGAAGAAAAAGGCAACAAAAGAGCCGCCAATAAACGAGCTGTTCGGAGATATAGCTTATAGAATTGCTGACGTTATTTTCTTTGAAGCGCAAAAAGAAGATTTTGCAATTTCTGAGTATCTTAGCAATTCACAGATAGCAACCATTGCGGCATGTTACCACATACTTGATGTAGATGATACTTCTGATATATTTGACGGTACAATGAAAGAATTTGTTATTAACAAAAGCGCGCGGCAATTCTGCAACGAGCTTAAGCAATATGTAGCGGCGGAATTTGAGGAAAGCGAGGAAACATTTTCGGAAGCCTTTGCGCGTGCTAAGCAAGCCGCAGACAAGCTATTGAAAATGTCACTAGAAGAGATCAAACGCTTTTGTAATAAATGTGATTTAGCTTTTGATACTACTGATATTTCAGAAGCCAAAATTAAAGCCTACTATGATTTTACCGAAGAAGAGATCAAGCAAATCTTATCCGCAAGGCGGCAATAAAACAACCCAACTTAACCCCGAAAACAACCCAATTCAACCAAATATAATATACTATACTTAAATAAAAGTAAATTAAAGTTAAGTAAAGTAAGAAACTAAACTTACTTTAACTTAACTAAATATACTTTACGCTTTTCGCTCTTTTCTTGAAATTGCTATTGCTAACGCAATTTCAGAAAAGGCGAACGCAAGTGGACGAACCGAAACCCTCCACCGAGGAAAGGAGGTGTAATCGTGAAAATCAAGATAGCATACCAAAAAGACGAAGAGGCGGAAGCGCTGGAGCTGGTGCGGAATGTTGACCGCTTATTCGGCTGCAAATTCGACATTGAGAGGAAGCGGAGCGACAAGCACGAGCCTTTTTACCATATCTACATGAATTTGAAAAATAGGTTCGTAAGGCGTTGACAAGCGCGCGTTTTTGTGGTATAATAATAATGACAAATAAATATACGAGTAGAGTACCGCCTTTAATGGTTAGTCTAATACGGACACGGGAACAGCTTTATACAAACAAGCTGCACTCGTGTCTTTTTTTGTTGCGACAAGTCGAACCACGACGTTAAACGGAGGGATAAAAATGAATATTTTAGAAACCATCACAAACACTGACGTTAGCGAAGAGCCTACTCAGCAGGCGGAAACTCAGACGGAGGAAAACGGCAAGCCCGCAGAGAAGCTCTTCACACAAGAGGAAGTCAACCGCATAGTTTCAGAGCGGCTTGAAAGAGATCGCGCTAGGGCTAAAGCAAAGACTGAGCCGACAGCGGAGCAGATGAGAGCCAAAGAGCTTGACGAGCGCGAGAACCGCCTTATTTGTAAGGAATATGCGCTGGACAACAAGCTTCCCTGCGAGCTGCTGGACGTGCTCGACACCTCTGACCCCGAAGCATTCAAGACCAAAGCAGAGAAAGTCATGAGCATAGCGAAAGGCTGCTATAACAAGCCTGTGATGCCGCTTGCCTCAACGGAGTGGAAACATACATCTGACCCTATGGACGAAGCATTCTCGCCGAGCGCTAGGCATACGCCAAAGTACAGAGGTTAAGAATTCATGACATCTGCACAAAGAAATGAGGTATACGATATATGTCAATAGAACTTACAAAGAAATTTGCGCCGTACACTGACGAGCTTTTCAGCTCTGAGTCAAAACTCAGCCTTTTGACCAACACTGACTTTGACTGGACGGGCGCGCACTCGGTGATGATATGGAAGATAAGCACCGTTGCCATGAACAATTACAACCGCACCATCACGAGCGAAGAGGACAAGAACTTCTCGCGATACGGCGAGATAAAAGACCTTAACGCACAGACGGAAGAAATGCTGCTTTCGCGCGACAGGTCTTTCATCTTCAATGTGGACAAGCTGGACACTGACGAAACGGCGGAACAGGTGGAAGCGGGCAAGGCTCTTGCTAGAGAGATAAGAGAGGTAGTAATACCCGAAGTAGACACATACACATACGCTAAAATGACCGCAGGAGCAGGCGAAAAGGCGAGCGGCACGCTTACCAAAGAGAGCATATACGCCGCCGTGCTTGCAGGCTCGCAGGCGCTGGACGACGCGGAAGCGCCTGATACAGAAAGGGTGCTCGTGACAACTCCTGCGACTTACACGCTTTTGAAGCAGGCGGTGGAGTTTGACAAGACAGACATCGGGGCGGATATGAGGTTAAAGGGCGTAGTGGGAATGCTCGACGGAATGGCGATAGTCAAGGTGCCTGCTGCCCGTCTGCCCGAAAAATTCGCTTTTATGATAGCTCACCCATCTGCGACAGTAGCGCCCGTAAAGCTGGAGGACTACGGTATACATACAGATACAGTTATATCCTCAGGCTCGATAGTAACGGGCAGGATAGCTTACGATGCGTTTGTACTGGAGAACAAGAAGAAGGCTATTTATTATTACGAGCTGGCGGAGTAACGCAGAAAGCGCGCGAAATCGGTGCGAGCAGCTCGAAAGCGAGCAGGTTCGGAGCAATTTGCGAGAATATGGGGGGAGGGTGCCCCGTGCATATATGAGCGACCTTCACCCACCGCAATTGGTTATATATCTCGCAGACTTACATAGTTTGGAAATAGTTAAAGGGTGATATTATGGCTGATATAGACATAGGAGCTGAGCTTTTAGAGAAGATAAAGGCGTATTTCAAGAAAAAATGTCAGGGCGACGCGTACATACAGTCGGTGCTCGGCAAAGTCGCGGCGGGCACGGCGCAGATGGAAGAGATCTCGCTTCTCTCGCAGTCGATAGGCTTTCGGGCTTCGCAGGCGATAAGCGAATACGTCAACGTCGCCGCGCTGCCCGACGGCAAGATGTACTACAACATCGCCGACACGATACTCTCGGGCGTGCTCAAAGACAACTACGAGATCATCAACTCTGCGGCGGCTGAGTGCCAGCGTGCGCTTGACCGCAAGATGGGAATAAACATCGAGCCGCAGCGTGCGCCATACCCCGCAGAGCGCGTGCAGGCGGTAGCGGGAGCGGCTTCCGCGCCCGACATTTCCGAAGAAAAAATGGTGCGCCGCATGACATCGCCCGTAGAAGATATATCTAAAAGCTTTTATGACGATTACGTCAAAACGAACGTTGAATTTCGCAGCAACGCCGGGCTAGACTGTTACGTTATACGAACTAACCACAACACTAAGGGTACTTGCTGCGATTGGTGCGACCGTTTGGCAGGCAAGTATCATTACCCCGAAGAAGTGCCCGAAGAGGTCTACCACAAGCACCACAAGTGCACCTGCACTTTGACATACATCAACGGCAGAACGGCGCAGGACGTGTGGAAGAAAAATAAGTACACGCTTCCCGACGATGAGCTTGAACGCATGAAGCAAATAGGGTTTAAAAAGCCAACCATTTCAGCCGAAGAACGCGAGCGAATGAAGCAAATAGGTTTCAAGAAGCCGACCATTTCAGCCGAAGAGCGGGAGCGCATGTTGATCGCGGGCATGAAAAAGCCGCAAAGGCTTGACAGAGCGAGTGATAAACATGACAAATGAGAAGTTGGCTATTCTTGCGAAGAGCGATACCGCCAGCCGTGAAAAGCTATGGGAGAGCGTAAAAGGCGTGCTGTATTTGCAGGCGGCGAGGGAGTACAAGCGGCGCAGGCTATCGTTTACACGGTGCGGCGTTGAGCTTGACGATCTGAAACAAGCGTGCTTTGAAGCCTTTGTGCAGGCGGTGAACGCTTACACGGCGGAGCGCGACGAGAAATTCACAACGTTTCTAACATACCCATTCAAGAACGCTGTAAACGCGCTTCTGAACGTCCGCAACGGTGGAGAGATGGCTAAACCGCTGAACAACTGCACAAGCCTTGACGAGCCGCTGAGCGGTGCTGAGGGTGAAGAGCTGGGCTGTGTTTTAGATACGCTTGCGGACAAGAGCTTAAAGCCGCACGACGAGCAGATAAGCAAAAGCTGCATGAAGCGAACAGTACGGCGCGCAGTGGACGAACTGCCATGTTCTGAGCGCGCCGTGATAAAGCTGCACGACATTTGCCAGCTTGACAGCGTGAGGGTAAGCGAGCGGCTGGGGGTATCTCAAAAAGAAGTTTTGAAGCTGCGCAAAAAAGCTTTGTGCAGACTGCGGCGACGTTCAGAGCTGCGGACGGTGTATGACGATTATTTCACATATCACGAATACAGCGAGCCAGAGGGCTTCCGAAGCTCGGAGCAGTACACAAGCGCTTTAAGTGAGTGCGAGCGGCTGCCGAGCTGGGAGTACGGCAAGCGGCAGGCGGCATTATATGAAGCGATGAAAAGATACGCTTTGAAAGCCCGAGAAAGCGCGCTGAGCTGAGGTATGAAGCGGCGGCTACTGCATAACTATTTTGTATGAGAATAGTATTTCGGGTAATATATGTTGTGTTCCTCCGCAACCAAATGTGACCGTTTCTAATGTACGTTAGAAGCGGTTGTTTTTTTGTCTGTAACTTCCCTCTCTGTAAATTTGACCACCCCAAAATCTCACCAAACTACGCACTTTTCTGCCAAAACTACTCCCCTGCTGAACGGTTTTTGTCTAAAATCATGCGAAAATCTTGCAATTTGGCGAAAATGGGGGTCTGCATGAGGGCATAAGGCACGCGAAATATCGGCGGTATGTCAATTGAAATCTCTCTGCGCGCGGGATATAATAGAAGTATAAGGCGGGGCGCACGGCTCTGCTGATACTATTATAAAAGGAGAGATAATTTGAAGACAGACATTAACAAACTTAAAGAAAGCTTCGACTTTTTACAATATCTGCAAGAACGCTACGGGTTCAAGACGGCGGCGGAGGGCGGCGCGCAGGTGATACGCCCTTGCCCGATATGCGGGTGCGAGGACGGCTCCTGCAAATACTTCACCGATTCGCGCTACTTTATTTGCCACAACTGCGGGACGAGCGGGGACGTGCTGACGTATTTGCAGAAGGCGGATAGGCTAAGCGAGCGGCAGGCGGAGGAGCGCTTCAGAAAGCTGTGCGCGGACGACATCGCGATAACCGCCCTCTCGGACATAGAGAGCACGCAGACCGAGTGGCTGTGGTACCCCTACATACCGCGCGGCAAGATAACCCTGCTGACGGCTGACCCAGGCACGGGCAAGACCTTTTTCTGTCTGTACTTAGCGGCGGCGGTGTCCTGCGGGCGGCCTTTTTACGGAAGCGGTATGCCCTACACCGAGCCGCAGAAGGTGCTGTATCAGACGGCGGAGGACGGCATTGCGGACACCATAAAGCCGCGTTTAGAGCCGATGCAGCCGAATTTCGGCAACATAATGGCGATAAGCGAAGACCAGTCGCAGCTTTCGCTTTCGGACGAGCGTATAGAGCGGATAATGCGGCGTTACAGACCCGCGCTGATGATATTTGACCCATTGCAGGCGTATTTGGGGGCGGACGTAGATATGCACCGCGCGAACGAGGTGCGTCCCGTGCTATCGCACATATCGCATTTGGCGGAGAAGTACAGGTGCGCGGTGGTTTTCATCATGCACAACAGCAAAATGTCGCAAAATCAGGCGCTTTACCGCGCGCTGGGGTCTATCGACATACCCGCAGTGGCGCGAAGCATGCTCGTGATGGGCAAGAATCCGGAGAACCCCTCGCAGAAGGTGCTTTGCCACGAAAAAAGCTCGCTCGCGCGGCATGGGCAGAGCATTTTGTTTGAGGTAGCGCCCGAGCGCGGCGGCATACTGTTTCAGGGGTTCACACATCTCACGGCGGACGATGTGCTCAGCGGGCGGCGTGAAACGCGCGAGAAGCCGAGCGTGACGAAAGACGCGGCAAGAGAAGCGCTGTTAAAGCTATTCGGCGATGGCGAGAGCGTGGAGCTGAGCGCGGTGGAGGAGCTGGCTGAGGAGTTGGGGTGCAGTAAGCGCACGATGTACAATGTGAAAAATGAACTGGGGATACAGAATGTGTCCATTGGTCGGCGTGATGATAGAAAAACATACTGGCTCTCGCCAAAGGCTGACAAGACCGAATTTATCGAACGTATCGAAGCTAACTTTGCACACTCCTAAGGACAATATTCTTATTTTGCAAACTAAGCTGAAACCCTTGATTTTACTGGGTGTTTCTTAGTTTGCACGGTTACGTTTCATGCAAACTAAAGCCTATTTCCAGTTTCATACTTTGCACGGGATAAAGGTGTGCAAACTTTGCAAACCCTTGATTTTGCTGGGTTTTCTCTTACTTTGCAAAATAACTTTATTGACTGTGCCCCGTGCTTGCAAAGTGGGGCAAAATATGCTATAATATCCCTAAGCAAACACTATAAGGAGGTAAACGTATGGACAAACTTGACAGATATAGGGGGGCGCTGGTCGGCGGGGCGGCGGGTGACGCGCTGGGCTACGCCGTGGAGTTCATGACCGAGGGAGAGATTTTCAGCAGGTACGGCGCGCGCGGTATTACCGAATACGCTCTGCGACAGGGCAAGGCGCTCATATCTGACGATACGCAGATGACTATGTTCACGGCGGCGGCTATACTCGGGGCGGCGGCTCGCGGGGAAAGTATGGGCAAGACCATCGCGCATGAGTACAAAGGCTGGTACTTTACCCAAACTCAGCCATTCCCGATAGACCCGCGCACCTGCTTTGCAAATTACAGTTGGCTGATGAATATGCCCGAGATGTTCAGCCTGCGCGCCCCCGGCAACACCTGTCTGTGTGCGCTGAAAGACCTGAACGGTACTCGCGCGCAGAATAACAGCAAGGGCTGCGGAGGAGTTATGCGCGTCGCCCCCATCGGGCTGTACCTAGACCCCGCCGAGCGCGGCATTGCTGAGATAGACCGTGCGGGCGCGGAAGCGGCGGCTGTTACGCACGGGCACGAGCTGGGGTACATTCCTGCGGCGGCGCTGGTGCACATTATAACGCTTGTCGCGCACGACGATAGTATCACGCTATCGCAAGCCGTAGAGGACAGCATAAAAGCTATGGAACATATGTTCGCGAACGCTGAGCACATCGGCGAATTCAGCAAGATAATGCGGCGGGCTGTCGCGCTCTCACGCTCGGGCGGTCAAGATCAGGATAAAATCCTAGATAATATCCACGCACTTGGCGAGGGCTGGGTGGCTGAGGAAACGCTCGCTATCGCCGTGTACTGCGCTCTGCGGTACGAATCGGACTTCGGGCAGGCTATATGCGCGGCGGTCAACCACAAAGGTGACAGCGACTCTACCGGCGCGGTCTGCGGAAATATCCTCGGGGCGTATCTCGGTTACAGCGCTATCCCCGAGAAATTCAAGGCGAATTTGGAATTTCACGACGTTCTGCTAGACCTAGCGGACGATCTATACGCCGCGCGCACCGACGACGAAGTTTACCGCGCAAAATACATCGCTAAGACCTACAAGCCGTTTCAGCCGCGATAAGGCTAAGCAAAAGCGCCCTGACTTTTACATCGGGGCGCTTGTTTTTACGAGTATATTTTTTCCTTTGGCGGAACGTGCATAGTCTGCACAAATCCGTCGCCCTCACAGCGAGTGAGGTCTGTGCCGTAGGGCATATCCAGATATTTCACTATCGCAGGGTCGATGTTGCAGATGGTGTTCAGCGAAGCTATCTCGATATTGAAAGGGTCGGCGAGATATTCGCGCGATTCGGTGCCCGAAAGCATCAGCCAGCCGCTCGTATTCATCTGCGAAAGCTCGCTGTCGTCCATCAAAAAGCGCTTCATAAAGCCTACCCGCTCGCCCTCGCGCGAAATTTTGCGGCTTACGGCGCAGCATACGCCCAGCTTTTTCAGCTTGCCGACGAGGTAGTTGGTTTCTCCCACAAGCAGCGGGCTGCCCGCGCCGCTTTCCATATCCTTGCAGACGTTCTCTCGCTCAGGGTCGTACACTGCGCTGATGTGCGGCATAAGGTCTATCAGCGCCGCCGCCCCGCGCGCCAGCTTGTAATCCATCTCCTGCTTGTAGATAGGGAACAATTGGTAAAACACCACCGACTCCCCTTTCGGCAGCGGGCAGCGCAGAGCAGCGTCGGGCGTGTCTTGCAGGCTTATCAGCAGTATAGCCTCCTGCTCGGTATTCGGCGCTACAGGGCTGCCGTCGGATACCAAATGCCCGTAACCGAGCCAAGTGTCGTTCTCCAGCGGCAGGCGGGCTATCCTGCGCATCTCCTTAATTATCCAGCTGTGCCGTATATCTCGGCTTCTCGGCTTCCAGTCGGGCGGCATATACATAACAAGTTCGGCGCGCTCCAGCTGCTCAGTCTTCAGCTCGGGCGGGGTTTTCATTCTGTGCGCGCCCATGCCGACGGTCACAAGCGTGTAAAAATCGCGCTCGGGCGTAGGGTACACCACCGCTATGCCGACCTTTATGCCGTTTGGCGAAGTTTCTGCTTTGTAAAAATCGGGCTTGCCGAAATATTTTTCTATGTGCGCTATCACGGCGTTCTTTTGCTCTTCGCTGTAAAGCTGTGCATTTTCTACCTGCATATAGTAAAGCGTTTCGTAAAAATCTTTCGCTTCATCGTAATATTTAAGCCGCTGCGCCATGCTCTCGTCTTTCGAGCCGAAGATGCTATCCATAAATTCCATAGCTTGTATATTCCTGCCCTGCGAGTACAGCACGCGCGCGAAGATATACACCCAGTTCGGGTCGTCCTTACCGCGGTCGTAATGCCGCATCAGCAGCGCTTCGGCGGCGGTGAAAAAGCGCTCAGCCTTCTCATCGCCCATGCTGTTGAAAACCGCCGCCAGCAGGCAGGAAAGCTCGTAATCTTCGCGGCAGTCGCCCGAGCAGACCAGCGCGTCGGCGGCTTCCTCGTACTCTTCTTTCGTGATAAGCGCGTTTACTTTCTCTATCAGCTTTTCCTTTTCTTTGCTATCCATCATCGTTCAGCCTTCCTTTCCGGTAAAAAATAGCCCGAAGCAGCGTTCGGGCATTTTCTATATCTAAATCATCAAGCTATTACGATATTCCGAGGAACTCGAAGTAGTTTTTCTTCGGCATAGTCGTTATCTTCGACTGCTTCAGCGAGGACTCAGGCGTCAGGCGGAACTGTATCGCCAGCACGTCGTTCTCAGTTACCACCCAGCCTACGTCGGGTACTATGCCGCGCGTGCCGTTGCGGGTGATGGTCTTGCGTATGCCCTTTTGGTTGAGCGAGAAGAATTTTAGGTTTATGTCCTGTCCGTTCGGCACTACGTATATCTTCACACAGCCCTTGTCGCTGTCCTTAACGTCAGAGATGTAAAAGCGGTATCTGCCGTCGGGCGAGATGGTGTTTTCCTCGTCAACTACCTCAGCCAAATGCCCCATCTCGTTCTTGTAGTAGGAGTACACAGAGGTATCTTTATCCAGATATGGGGTGAGCACCGTTTCAACGTCTGAGCCGCCGAAGAGCATATTGCAGACAACGTATGCAACTATTCCCAGTACATACAGCAGCAGGTAGATAGTGCCCATTATAACTTTTACCGATTCGTTAGTGCCCGCCGCGAAGAACATCACTATCGCCACGATGAAAGGCGGTATTATCAGCACCCAGTTGCCGTTTCCGATATTGAAAAGCAAGAGGAAGAAAACTATCGGCAGCAGCAGCACGCTGATAAGCTTTGTCATAAACATTTCGCGCGTGTATATCATGAGCAGCATGAAAACTATCGAAGCGCCCGCGTATATCACCAGGAATGGCGCCATTTTGTCCGACACAAATTCCAGATCGTACAAGAATGTGGCGTAGGTCAGCAGCGTGATAACTGCCGCGTAAGCCGCGGTAAAGACCGAAATGCAGCGCTTTACCCAAACATCGTTCATTATCTCTTTCATTCCACAATTCCTCCCAAATAGAGCTTTCGGCGGGTCAATTTATGATAACGTCTTCGCCGCCGCTCAGACCGCTAAGGATCTCGGTCTGTTTATCATCTTCTATGCCCACCTCTACGTCCTGCTCTATCTTCGAGCCGTCTATAAGCAGGTTGACATACGTTCTGTCTTTAGATTTTTTCACGGCCTTTGAGGGCACGATAACGGTGTCGAGCTTAGAGTATACGTCAAAGCGGCACTGCACGCCCAGGTCGCTTATATCGGCGTCCTTATCCGGCTCTATGACGTAGGTGAATACCTTTCCGCCGCCCACAGTACTCTCTATAATGTCTATCACCTTGCCCTTTGCCGAAACTACACCCTGCTCCAGCTCGACCTTTGTGCCAAAATTTACATTTTCAAGCGCATTGTCGTAAACGTCGCATACCAAATACCGCTGCGAATGGTCTGATACCACGCCGAAAGACTGCCCCGCGCTAACCTTCGCCCCCTCGACGATGATATTCTCAGCGCCGCGCTGGTCGTCGATATTGTTTTCAAAAGATGTCTTGCCGTCGCTTCGGAAAACGCCGTCGCAGGGCGCGTATACCTTGTAATTTTCGAGCGAATCTTCCAAATGCTGATATTCAAGCTGCTGAAGCTCAAGCTCAGTCTGCGCAAGCTGTATCTCGTTAGCCGAGCCGCCCTCGCTTCGCAGTGTGTTTACAGACTTCTGCGCCTGGTCTATATACAGCTGCTTTTCCGCCAGCTGGTCGTTCAGATCGTCCGAAACGAGTGTGCAGAGCAGGTCGCCCTTTTTCACGGGGTCGTTTTCCTCCACGCTCACCGACTCGATCATGCCGTCTATCTTGAACGAAACTTTTTCGTAATACGGGTAATCGAAGCGGCCGTCAACGTAGTATTTCTGCGAAATATCGCCTATCTCGGCTTTTTCAGTTTTATAATCTATCTTATCGGTCTGGTAGATGGGCACGACTATCTCCTGCTTATCGTCTTTAGACGCGCAGCCTACAGCCGAAAACGCCATCGCGACCGCAAGAAGCAGTGCGATCTTTTTCATAATTTGAACCTCTCAAACAAAGTCCTCAGCTTATATTATTATACCATTTTAAACGGCTCGGTGCAAGCAAAAAAACATATATTGTAGACCTGCACAACAATATTTGACTTATTTTGTGCATTTGCGACAATCCAACAAATGAACTATTATTGAATTAGATAGCAAAAAGCCCTCGTCCGTCAGCGAGAAGCCGCCGCCGTGAAACTTCACAAGCCCGTGTTTTTCCAGCTGCCGCGCTTCGGCAAAAATGCTCTCAGCCGTATCCCTGCCGCCCCGCCGCGCAAGCTCGTCATTATCCACGCCGTCGCTCAGCCGCAGAGCGAGCATCAGGTACTCCTCAAAGCGGTCGATGTTCTCCTCTACGAGTACGTTTTTTTGTACATCTGCCGTCACGAAAGCCTGTATGTCCGCGGGGCAGGCGGTGCGCTTTTCGTGAAAGTCTGAGTGCGCCGAAGGGCCTATGCCTATGTACTTTTCCAGCTGCCAGTACTTCATGTTGTGCCGCGAGCGATAGCCCTGCTTCGCAAAATTTGATATCTCGTAATGCTCGAAGCCCTTGTCCGCCAACTGCGCACACATCGTGAGATACAGCTCGCTCATTAGGTCGTCGTCCGCCACGCGCTCGCGCACCGCTTCGCAGTCAAAAGCCGTGCCCTGCTCTATTTTCAGCATATACGCCGAGAGGTGGGTTATCGGCAGGTCGGTCAGCCGCTCTATGCTTGCCGTCAGCGAAGCTATGTCCTGCCCCGCAAGCCCGAGCATAAGGTCGCAGGAGATGTTCTCAAACCCCGCCCGCTGAGCCGCATACACCGCCGCGTAAGCTTTATCCGCGTCGTGCAGCCGTCCCAAAAACCGCAGCTGGCTGTTATCCGCCGACTGTACACCCACCGAAAGGCGGTTCACCCCCGCCGCTCTGTACCCAGCAAGCTTTTCGTAAGTCAAACTGCTCGGGTTGCCCTCAAGCGTTATCTCGGGAGAATGTAAGTGTACGTTTTTTTGTACGCTGTCCAATATATCGTACACCTGCTCAGCCGTCAGCAGAGAGGGCGTGCCGCCGCCGAAGTAAACAGTATCCGCAGTAATATCAAGCCCTTTGAGCGCCGCGACGTTTCGGCAGACGGCGTTTACATACAGCTCGGCAAGCTCTGCCGAATACGGCTTTGAGTAAAAATCGCAGTAGGGGCACTTGCGTATGCAGAAAGGCACATGAATGTAAAGTCCTGTCATTTATCGTCGTCCTCAAAGGCGTTCTCTATCGCCGAAGCGGTCTTTTCGCTGTCTGATCTCAGCTTGCCCGCCGCCTTTGATAATCCAAATCTGGCAAAATATATGACGTAAGAGATCAGCAGCAGCAGAAATGCACTGCCCCAGTAGCGCGCCCACTCGCTCAGCGAAAGCTCGAAGTACACCGAGTGCCCCTCTATCCAGCGGCGGACGGCGGGGTGTATCGCCAAATAGCCGATGAAGCTGAGTATCACCGAGGAAAAGACGTATGAGGTAACGCCCAGCATAGCGCTTTTCAGGCTGAGCGAGGAGAATTTCACGCCCGCCCATACTGCCCATGCCGCCACGAAGAAGAGGGCTATCCCCTTCGAGATATTGGCGTAAACTTCGCCCAAAAGCGGCAGTGCGACCGCTGAGCCAAGCGCAAACCCGATGAAATACTTCATTGCACGGTCGAGATCTTTCATTTTATTTCCTTTCTTTGCTATATCTATCAGTTGTCGTCCAGCTTTAGCACCGACATGAAAGCTTCCTGCGGCACTTCTACGCTGCCGAGCTGGCGCATACGTTTTTTGCCCTCTTTCTGTTTCTCCAGCAGCTTTTTCTTACGGGTGATGTCGCCGCCGTAGCACTTCGCGAGAACGTCCTTGCGCATGGCTTTTACAGTTTCGCGCGCGATGACCTTGCCGCCTATCGCCGCCTGTATCGGCACTTCAAACATCTGGCGGGGAATATTTTCTTTCAGCCGCTCGCATATCTTTCTGCCGCGCGTATAGGCGCTGTCGGCGTGGACTATGAACGAGAGAGCGTCAACAATATCGCCGTTTAGCATGATGTCGAGCTTCACAAGCTTGCTGGGCTGGTAGCCCATCATCTCGTAATCGAAGGAAGCGTAGCCCTTTGTGCGTGATTTCAGCGCGTCGAAGAAATCGTAGACTATCTCGTTCAGCGGCAGCTCGTAATGCAGGTCAACGCGGTTTTCGTCCAGATACTCCATATTCTTGAAATTGCCGCGGCGGTCTTGACAAAGCTCCATGATATTGCCGACAAATTCGGGCGGCGTGTAAATATCAGCCTTTACCATAGGCTCTTCCGCCGAAGCGATAACGGCGGGGTCGGGGTAATTCGAGGGGTTGTCTATCATAACGGTAGAGCCGTCGGTGAGGTGCACCTTATAGATAACGCTCGGCGCGGTAGTGATGAGGTCGAGGTTGTACTCGCGCTCTAAACGCTCTTGTATTATCTCCATATGCAGCAGACCGAGGAAGCCGCAGCGGAAGCCGAAGCCCAGCGCGGCGGAAGTTTCAGGCTCGTAAGTAAGCGAAGCGTCATTCAGCGCAAGCTTATCCAGTGCGTCGCGCAGGTCGGGATATTTCGCGCCGTCGGCAGGGTAAACGCCCGAATACACCATCGGGTTGACCTTTTTGTAGCCCGGCAGCGGCTCGGCGCACGGCGAATCGGCAAGGGTAACGGTATCGCCCACGCGCGTATCGCCAATATACTTGATAGAAGCGGAGATGTAGCCTACCTCGCCCGCGTGCAGTTCGCCGATAGGCACAAGGTCGGTAGCGCCCATATAGCCCACCTCTACGGTCTGGAAAAGCGCGTCGGTAGCCATAAGCTTTATAGTATCGCCCGCGCGCAGAACGCCCTGCATAACGCGAACGTAGATGATAACGCCCTTGTACTGGTCGTAATAGCTGTCGAAGATAAGCGCCTGCAAAGGTTCGTCATCGCTGCCCTTCGGCGCGGGAATATCGGTGATAACGCGCTCGAGCACCTCTTTTATATTCACGCCCGTCTTAGCGGAAATGCGCGGTGCGTCGAGGGCAGGTATGCCTATGACGTTCTCTATCTCCTGGCAGACCCTTTCGGGGTCGGCAGAGGGCAGGTCTATCTTATTTACAACGGGCAGCACTTCGAGGTCGTGCTCGATAGCAAGGTAAGTATTGGCAAGAGTCTGCGCCTCTATACCCTGCGAAGCGTCCACGACGAGCACTGCGCCCTCGCAGGCGGCGAGCGAGCGGGATACCTCGTAATTAAAGTCAACATGGCCGGGGGTGTCTATCAGATTAAAGATATAGTCCTCGCCGTCGTCAGCGTGGTATTTTAGGCGAACAGCGCGCGCCTTGATAGTAATGCCGCGTTCGCGCTCGATGTCCATATTATCGAGAAGCTGGTCTTCCATATCGCGCAGGGCGACTGTTTCGGTAAGTTCAAGAATTCTATCGGCAAGAGTAGATTTGCCGTGATCTATATGAGCGATAATGCAGAAATTGCGAATATTTTCTTTTTTGATTATCTCCGCCATAAAATATACCTCCGATGATGAATATACATTATTTATTATAGCATTATTACGGCGGTTTGTCCATACAGAAATTATGAATTTTTTAAAGCGGCGAAGAAATATTGCGAAAGGGCTTGACAAGAGGGGGTGAGATATGGTAAAATAGATATATTGTGAATATCACATCAAAAATGCGGGTATGGCGGAATTGGCAGACGCGATAGATTTAGGTTCTATTGGCAACACCGTGCAGGTTCAAGTCCTGTTACCCGCACTGCAAAAAGCGAAAGCAGACGTTTTTATCGGCGTCTGCTTTTTTGCGTTTGACTATTGATTTTTCGGTGAGATCATAGTATAATTAAAAAGCATGAACAATACGTCAATATACTGTTATATAGGGAGAATAATTATGCGTACAGCAAAAAGAATTATGATATTGTCGCTGACTGCGGCGATGGCGGCGGCTTTGGTTTCCTGCGGGGATAAGGCTAAAGCGGAAGTTGGGTCGGCGGTCGGCTCAAATGCGGCGGTCAGCGCGGATACCGGCTCCGAAGTTTCGGCTTGGGATACGCTTACCGATAAGGAAAAAGATTTCTACAACGAGCTGGAGAAAAAGGGTCACACCATAAAAAAGGATACGGGCTATGTGTACATCGGCGCGGCTGGGTATGCGGACGAATGGGGAAATACGTTCGGCGACGAGGGCATTGTGATAAGCTACTATTTCGGCAGCGACGAGGTAGTTCATGTGCCCGAAGAGATCGACGGGAAAAAGGTCGTGAATGTCGCGGGGCCGCCGATGTGGAAATTTGGCGATACGAATGACGATCACAATGACGATAACTATTATCTTGACTATATGTTCAATATCAGAGAGCTATACTTCCCCGAAGATCTTCAAGAGATCAAAGGCGCATTTAATGCATGTGAAACTTTGGAAAAGATAGAGCTGCCGAAGTCGCAGACGGAGATAGGGTTCTGCTGTTTTAGGCTCTGCAACGGATTAAAGGAATTTACCTGCCCCGAGGGACTAACGGTCATCAACGAGTCCGCTTTCAGCGATTGCAAGAGCATGACGTCTATCACGTTCAATGACGGGTTGAAAACGATAGGAACAGACGCTTTCAGCGGCTGCGAAAGCTTAGAGAAGCTGGAATTTCCCGACACGCTGGAGTCGATAGGGCCGCAGTCTTTTCAAATGTGCAAGGGGCTGAAAGAGGTAAATATCCCGCCGAAGGTGGACAACATACCGAAGAGAGCGTTTATGTACTGCGAGTCTTTGGAAACTTTAGAGCTTCCGGAGAGCGTTACGGCAATAGGCAGCAAAGCGTTCGCGCATTGCAGAGATCTAAAGGAGATATACATTCCCGAAACGGTCAGCGAGATAGCGGAGACCGCGTTTGAGGACTGCGACAGCCTGACGATAAAGGGAAAAGCGGGTTCGTATGCGGAGGAGTATGCGAGGATAAATGAGATAGGGTTTGCGGCTGAGGGGTGAGCGGCTGAGCGGCTTACCCGATAATGCAGTAGGAGGGATTTTATGTTAAAACGAGTGTTTGCGATGGCTGTTTGCTCGGTGATGGTGTTTTCTTGCGGGTGCGGGCTGTCAAGTGGTACAAAGGATAAACTTTTTGGGGATTCAGATATAACAGATATAGTTGAGAATGCTGTAAAAACCGGAAATTTTGAACTGCTTGATGAGTATTTTGAAGCTGATAAAATCAGTCAGGACCTATTAAACGAATGCCTTAATGTAGCAGTATTTGCAGATGATCCATACGAAAGTATACTATACTTATTGGAAAAAGGTGCCGATCCAAATAATGATAATATAATTTGGGATTTAGCATATAATGCACGAGCTGAAGCAATGCGTGCTCTACTTACAAGCGATAATGTGGATCTTAACAAAAAAAATGAGGTTGGTCATGACGCATTATATATGGCTCTTGAGAATGAGGGTGGCGGTTCAGAATATGGAAATTATCAAGTTACTAAACTATTGATTGAAGCGGGTGCAGAACCGTATCCCGAATTGTTTGCAAACACTAAAGAGGATAAAAGAGAAAGTCCATATAAACAACTATTAGCCAGTCCATATTCCAGCAAATTTCTGCTGGAAAAATTATTGGAAGCAGGTGAAGAAAGCGGTTTGCCTAAAGCTTGCGAATTAGTTATTTTAGGAGAATCGGAAGAAGCTGTTGAAGAATGTTCGAAAAATTCAAACGATTATAACGAAGATGATGTAACGTTGCTGACAACATTTTTAGCATATTGGGGTACACCGGAGCAATGTGAAACCGTATGTAGTATTTATAATACGCAAATTTATAGCGGTATGCTTCAACGAGTAGTTCAAACCAATAATGAAGAGATGCTTGATTACATCGTAAAGACGAACGAAATAGATTTAACCGATAAATCGGAAGCGGGACTTTTGCAGAGAGCTGCAAATTTTGATAATTATGATGCCTGTAAATATTTATGCGATAATAATGCTTATATGATAGTAAATGATGAAGGAGAAGCAAGTGGATTATATCAATTGAAATCCGCTGCTTTGTACGATGATTTAGAACTATTCAAATTACTGTATGATTACGCAAATAGCCGTGGTGCAAGAATAACTGAAAAATACTTAGCGGAATCTCTTGGAACTTCATTATCATGTGATAATAAAGATATTATAGATTTCCTTTTTGCAGAGGGATACACATTATCTGCAATTGATATTTCAAGATCTGATTTAGAAAGCGTTAAATATTTTGAAAAATGCGGAAAGATCTTTAACGGTATTGATTTGATAAATGCGGTCAAAGGAGAAAATATCGAAGTAATAAAATATCTTCTTGATAAAGATGTTGATGTAAATACTATCGGTGAATATGAAACTACGCCTCTTAAAACTGCTTTAAAGGGAAAGTATGATATTCTGAAATTACTTATAGACAATGGAGCAGATATTCCGGAGAACATATTGGAAAATGCCGTATATGCCAGTAAGAAAAATACTAAGCTTTTAATTGACAGCGGTGCAAAGACCGAGTTGAAATTTGATAAAATAAAAGCAGCAGATGGCAGTTACAAATCCGGAGATTATGATCTAAAAGATTACTGGGAAGCATACGGCAGAGACGATTTAGCAGAACTGCTGTAAATACAGCCCCCCTAAAAAAGCTCAACTGACCGTCGATGCAGCTGTACTGCTCGGCGGTCTTTATTATGTCGTAGGTCTGCAGTATCACGCCGTTCGCCGCTCTCCCTAAGCACAATTTTCTTATTTTGCAAAGTGCCCCTAAATGCCTGTATTTACTGGGTGTTTAGCACTTTGCAAGGTTTATTTCATGCAAAGTGCCCTCCTGATATTTCCACGCATTTTGCACGGTCGGGTTTCGTGCAAAGTGCTATTTACCCAGCAAAATCAAGGGTTTGCGAGCACTTTGCAAAATAACTTTATTGACTGTGCCCCGTGCACTCTGTATGCAAAAACCACCCGTTCGCAAAAACGAGTGGCTGTTTTTAAAATATCAGCATTACCGCGTATGCCGCCGCGCTTGCCGCAAGCGCTACCGTTATCAGCGAGCGCCCGAAGAACGCCGCCGCGAAAGCTGCCGCAAAGCCCGCCGCCGAAGCCGCCATGCTGCCCGTAGAGTAAAACACCGCGGGTATCGTCATAGCCCCCAGCACCGCGTATGGGACGTAATAGAGAAAGCTTTGCACCACCTGCGATTTTATCTTGCGGCGAAAGACCATTATCGGCATCATTCTGATAAGGTATGTCACGCCCGCCATTATCGCGATGTAGATTACCGTCTGCATATTCACGAGCCGCCGCCCCCTTCCTCAGCTTTCGGGAAGCATACCGCGCCAAAGCCTGCCGCTATGACGGCGCAGATTATGATGGAAAAGCCCTGCGAAACGCCCGAAAACACGGGTATGTACCTCAGCGCGCAGCTTATCGCGGCGGAGAGCAGCACCACCGCCAGCACGCCGACAGCTTTCCGCGCAGCGGGCACGAATATCGCGATGAACATTCCGTAGATGGCTATCCCCAGCGCGTCTTTCAGCCTGTCGGGCAATATCTCGCCCGCGCACCCGCCGAGCAGTGTGCCGAGCGTCCACGCCGCGAAAGGCAGCGAGATAAGCCCCGCCATGTAGTGCTTCGACACCTCGCCGCTCTTGCCCGAAGCCACGGCGAATATCTCGTCCGTAATGCCGAAAGACACCGCAAGGCGGCTCAGCACGGTAAATTTGCCGTCCAGCTTTTGCGAGAGCGAAAGGCTCATCAGCGCGTAACGCAGGTTTATTATAAGCTGGGCGAGCGCCATTTCAAAATAGCCGCCCCCCGCCGCGATAACGCCTATCCCCGCGACCTGCCCCGCCGACGTGAGGTTGGTCATCGAGATGATAACAGCCGTGAGCACCGAAAGCCCCGAATTTACAGCCAGTATGCCCACGCCGAACGATACCGAAAGGTAGCCCAGCCCTATCGGCACGCTGTCTTTTAGCCCGTTTAGGAGATCTGCGCGGGCTGTATTTGACGACATTTTTATTTCCCCATTCCAAATAGTGTTGCAGAGCATTCGTCTGCACAATAACTTTTATTATACCGCACTATTATTGATATTTCATGACTAAATCTATAATTTGTACAAAATTCTTGCGGCATATCCCCCGCCGTACAAGCATATAAAAAGAAAAAGAGCCGCTATGGCTCTCTTTCCTCTACATTTGATATGTAATTGATTACTCCTTGTTGCCCTTGAGCTCAGCCATGCACTCAGAGCATACAGCCTTGCCCTTGTACTCAACGATGTCCTCAGGGCTCTTGCAGAATACGCAATTTCTCTGGAACTTCTTGAGAATGATCATATCGTTGTCAGTGTAGATCTCGACCTGATCTTTAGCGCTAAGGTCAAAAGTACGTCTGATCTCGATAGGAAGAACGATTCTTCCGAGGTCGTCAACATTTCTTACAATACCTGTAGATTTCATAACAAAAATCCCCTTTTCTAAATACATTTAGGGCAAATGCCCTTGAACAAATGACTTATGATAGGTATATTATACAACATTATGCCGATATATGTCAATACCTTTCGGCAAATTTTCGCAATTTATCGCATTTTTTAAGAGTTTTTTAACAATTTGTCAAAAGAAGGTACGCAATTATGCTGGTTTTTATCCTTTCAGCCATGATCTCGGCTTCTGTTTTGTACAGTTTTTACACGGGCGACACGGGCGGGGTGTCCGCCGCGGCGCTTACGGGGTGCGGCAGTGCCGTTTCGCTCTGCATAGACCTTGCGGGGGCGATGGCGCTATGGGGCGGGCTGATGGCTGTCGCGGAGAGGTGCGGTATCACAAACGCCCTCAACAAACTTTTGCAAAAGCCGCTCGGTATGCTCTTTAAAGCTCTGCCCGACCCCGCCGCGAAGAAGACCATATCGCTCAATATCACCGCCAACCTGCTAGGGCTGGGCAACGCCGCAACGCCGCTCGGCATAGCCGCCATGAAAGAGCTTTGCAAACAGCCCGAGAGCGCCCTCAAAAGGCGGCACATCGCTACATTCATACTGCTCAACACCGCTTCGATACAGCTTATACCGATGACGGTGAGCGCTATGCGGCTGGAGCACGGCGCGCCCGACCCATGGGACTGCACCCTGCCTACCATTCTGACATCTGCCTGCACGCTCATCTTCGGGCTGGTGCTGGTGCGCATGATATTCGCCGTAAGAAAGGGGGACGCGCGATGAGCGCCGCCGTGCCGATATTCATAGCCGTTATCCTGCTGACCGCCTGCTTCAAACGGGTGGACGTATGCGCCGCATTTTACGAAGGGGCGATGGAGAACCTAAAGACCGCCGCCGAGCTTTGCCCCACGCTGATACTGCTTATGACGGCTATCGAGATGTTCAGCGGGTCGGGCGCTTCGCAGGCGCTGAGCGGTCTGCTAGAGCCTTTGACATCGGCGCTGGGCTTTCCTGCCGAGTGCACGCCGCTAATGCTGATACGCCCTATATCGGGCAGCGGGTCGCTCGCCGTGCTTGAAAACATACTATCCTCTGCCCCTGCGGAAAGCCTTGCCGCGCGCACAGCCTGCGTCATGATGGGCGCTACTGAAACTACCCTATACACCATAGCCGTATACTATGGGGCTGTAAAGCGCCGCGCGGGGGCGCGAATATTCGCCGCCTGCCTAGCCGCCGACGCCGCCGGCTTTATCTTTGCTTCAATATTCGCAAAATTATTTTTTGCGTGAATTTTTTGACTAAATGTCTTGCAATCTGCAAAAAAATATAGTATAATAGTAGTGTATAAAACTAATGGGCTTACCCGCCCTGAAAAGTTAGGAGTATAATTCACATGAAGATCATGGACACTATCGGATTTGTAGAGGGCTTTGACGAAGAAGTCGGCAAGGCTATGGAAACCGAGCTTGCAAGACAGAGAAGAAATCTCGAACTTATCGCGAGCGAGAACATCGTATCCCCCGCGGTAATGGCGGCTATGGGCTCGGTGCTCACCAACAAGTATGCTGAGGGCTACCCCGGCAAGCGCTACTACGGCGGCTGCGAATGCGTTGACGTTGTAGAAAAGATAGCTATCGAGCGTGCGTGCAAGCTTTTCGGCGCTAAGTACGCTAACGTTCAGCCGCACTCGGGCGCTCAGGCAAACACCGCCGTTTACTTCGCACTGCTCCAGCCCGGCGACACCGTAATGGGCATGAGCCTTGACGCAGGCGGACACCTCACCCACGGCTCGCCCGTAAACCTTTCTGGCAAGTACTTCAACTTCGTACCCTACGGCGTGAACGACGAGGGCTTCATCGACTACGAAGCGCTGTACAAGCAGGCTAACAAGTGCAAGCCAAAGCTCATAGTAGCGGGCGCGAGCGCTTACCCCAGAGCCATCGACTTTGAGAAGCTTTCGACCATAGCAAAGGCAGTAGGCGCATATTTCATGGTAGATATGGCGCACATCGCGGGTCTTGTTGCCGCAGGTCAGCACCAGTCCCCCGTACCTTATGCAGATATTACCACCACCACCACCCACAAGACCCTGAGAGGCCCGAGAGGCGGACTTATCCTTACCAACAACGAGTACCTCGCTAAGAAGATAAATTCCGCGATATTCCCCGGTACTCAGGGCGGCCCGCTCATGCACGTTATCGCAGGCAAGGCTGTTTGCTTCGGCGAAGCCCTCAAGCCCGAATTCAAGGCATACGGCGAGCAGATAGTAAAGAACGCTCAGGCGCTGGCTAAGGGTCTGCTTTCGAGAGGTTTCGACCTCGTTTCGGGCGGCACTGACAACCACCTCATGCTCGTAGACCTCAGACCTTTCCACATTACCGGCAAGTATCTGGAGCAGAAGCTTGACGAAGTTTACATCACCGTAAATAAGAACGCTATCCCCAACGACCCCGAGAAGCCTTTCGTTACCAGCGGCGTAAGAATAGGCACGCCCGCAGTTACCACCAGAGGCCTTGTTGAGGAAGATATGGACGTTATCGCGCAGGCTATCTACCTCACCGCTTCCGATTTCGACAACAAGGCTGACGAGATCAGAGATATGGTCACGGAAGTTTGCAAGAAATATCCGCTCTACGAATAATTTTACGCATAGTATACAGACACAAAAATACCTCCCGCAGAGATGCAGGAGGTCATTTTTTTATTTATTCTCGTCTTTTTTTGCAGACCTGCCCGCAGACTTATCCTTATCGGCTGAAAGCTCTGAGATTATCTGAATAAAAGAATCTACGTCGGCGAAATCTTTATAGACCGAAGCGAAGCGGACGTAGGCAACGTGGTCGAGCTTTTTCAGCCCGTCGAGCACCATATCGCCTATCTCTTCGGTGGTAGTTTCCGTCTGCATACGGTTCGCGAAGGTGTTTTCGATGTTATCCACCAACGCGTTCATATCGTCAACGCTCACAGGGCGCTTTTTGATAGCGTTTTGCAGACCCTTGAAAAGCTTGACCTTATCGAAAGGCTCGAAGCTGGAGTCGCGCTTGTACACCATCAGCAGCGGCTTTTCTATCACCTCATAAGTCGTAAAGCGTTTTCCGCAGTTTGTACATTCGCGGCGGCGGCGCTTTTTCGATTCGCTTGGGCGCGAGTCGATAACTTTTGTGTCGGGGTATCCGCAAAAAGGGCATTTCATATATAAATTCTCCTTTTGTCAAGTGTATATCATTCACGTTATTGTCAAACCGATTTACCTAATTAAAGTATAACACAAAAATCATTTTATTTCAAGCACTTACGCAAATTTTTTTCATATTTAAAGTAAAAAACGCGCCGAATATCACTCCGACGCGCATTTTTATGTATTCAAAAAATCAAAGCTTTACGATAACGCCCATCTGGTTTCTGCCCGCGCCTACTGCGTTGGATTCGTCAGTGTCGATGTGCATCGCTCTTGCGTAGTTCTCACTTACGCGGCAAACGGTATCGCAGAGAATAGCCGATCTGTCAGCAGAGTCGATCTTTACCGCTACTATTTCGCCGTTTGTAACGCCAAGCTCCTCAGCGTCGGCAGGTGTAAGATGGATATGTCTTTTAGCTACGATAACACCTTCCTTTACCTCTACCTCTCCGCAGGGGCCTACCAGCTTACATGCACCCGAGCCTGCTACGTCGCCCGACTCGCGAACGGGTGCTGCTATGCCGATAGAACGTGCGTCGGTAGCCGAAAGCTCTATCTGGTCAGCCTTGCGGCAGGGACCGAGGATAGATACGTTAGCCAGCTCTTTCTTAGGTCCTACAACGGTAACTCTCTCTTCGCAGGCAAACTGACCCGGCTGAGAAAGATCCTTTTTCTTAGTAAGCTCGTGGCCTGCGCCAAAAAGCACCTCGAGCGTTTCCTTAGTTACGTGAACGTGTCTTGCAGATGTTTCAACGATAAATTCCTTTGACATCTTTGATTACTTCCTTTCAAATAAATATTTGCAAAGTTAAACCTATATTTATATTTTACTACTATTTCGGCACAAAATCAAGAGTATTTTATAAATTTTTATCATCTTCGCGATTTTTTTCTCTGAGCATATTTTGCAGCTCGTACTTGTGTTTGGTAGCCATGCCTCCCCTGATATGACGTTCCTGTTTATTAAGCTCCAGCAGCTTCGCCACTTCTTTATACAACTCAGGTTCTAAGTCGGGCAGGCGCTCGCGTATGTCTTTATGAACAGTAGATTTTGAAATATCGAACTGTTTCGCCGCCGCCCTTACGGTAGCCCTCTTGCTTACCATGTACTCGCCGAGCATTATCGGACGGCACTTGTCAGTAAGGCTCATCTTCTCACCCCAATACATATATTTTTTGTGTAATAAAATATATGTATCGTAAAAGCAGATTATGCTGAAAAAATGAAAACGTCCGAAAGGCGGTTTTTGCTTGCCCCTCGGACGAATACTTATTTGTAACCCATCTGCAAAAACAGCACCTTGCCCGCAGCGGGGTCTATCGCCGCTGCTGAGAGTAACGGGTCATTGCCGCGCACATCGTGAGTCAGGATGTAGAGCATGGCGGAGCTTTCGCTGTTGTAATACTTCTTCCAGCTTTCGTCCAGACGAAGCGTTATCTTCTCGCCGCCTATCTCAGCGCCGTTTTTGAACTTCCTCAGCGGTACAGCGTGCTTTGCTTTTTTCGCAAGCTGCGCCTCATACGCTTCCGCATTTTCGCGCGCAGTAGTAAAGCTCACGCTGTAATAGCCTGTGTGTTTGCCTACGCTTGCCGAATATTCAAATTTCAGCTCCTGCATATCGTCAGCGTAATCGGGCAGCCCGCTCGGTTCTTTGACATTGTTGTAAAGTCCTATGTAGCCGCGCTGCAATTTGTATCTTGCGACGCTTGCAGAGTGCAGATACAGCGGCGGTATCGTGAAGATAAGAACATACATCAGAATGACGAAGCAGGTCAGCCATATCGAGAGGTGCTCTTTTCGGCGCACAATGACCATAGCCATGATGACGGAGTAGATAGTTGTAGCGATGAATTGCAGGCTGTACGTTGCCGCGAAAAGGGCAACGCCGAGAACTGCCGCAAAGATGAGTATTTTCACTGCCCATTTATCCCACCATCTGACTAATTTATCCTGCATAGATTCACTTCTTTGTCTTGAAATTCAGCGTGCGCGAGAACTCACCGTACTGCCGCGCGCCGTCTGAGTCGGTGAAGAAAGCGCGAACTTTTACCTTATAGCTCGTCGCCTTTTTCAGACCCGTTATCTTGTATTTGCTGCCTTTGGCGAGGGTCTTTACGCGCTTCCAATTCGCACCGTGCCTGATGTATACCTCGTACCCGCTGCAATCCTCGGCTTTCCACGAAACGGTAGCCGTGCTCTTTTTCGCATCCGCGCTTATGAGCTTTACCGACTTCGGCTTAGTGACTGCCGTGCAGGCGGCGTTTTTGCCCGACACTACCTTGCCCGACTGCCGCACATACGCCCCAACGCGGAATTTATACTTGCCCGGTTTCAGCCCTGCTATCTTGTAAGACGAGCCGCTCTTGACGGTCGCGACCTTGCGCCATTTGCCGCCGCTGTACATATAAACGCGGTAGCCGTCGGCGTAAAGCACCTTGCTCCAGCTCAGCTTTACCGAGTTGACCTGCGAAGCGTAACCGAGATCTTTCGGAGCGCGAAGGATATTTTTATCGACGTAGGTGTCTTTATAGACGTACCCGCAGCGCATGCAGGTATGCTTTGAGTAGCCGTTGTGGAGAAAGTCGGGCTGCACCTGCTTAGTGGCGAACTTATGCCCCAGCCTGTTGAGCTTGACGCTTTCGACCTCGCCGCAAATGGCGCAGCTTCGCGTTTTTGCGCCGTCCTTAGTGCAGGTAGGCTTTTTGACGAAATGCCAGCTGCCAAACCTATGCCGGCAGATATTCTCATCAGCAGTTTCCGTCACGCCGATCGCTTCATCTATATATCCGCTCTCAGCCACGCCGTAAGCCTCTGCGCCGAGCTGCGAGGTCAGCATAATGCAGGTTGTGACAACTGAGCAAATGATAATTTTTGCATTTTTATGCACTTTCACCACTCCGAAATATAATTTTAATACTATATTTTATTATACATCATATTTGCACAATTGTCAAGAAAAAAATCTGCCCGAAAATCGAGCAGATCTTTTGTACATTATTTCGCTTCAAGTCTGGGCGAATCCTCCGAACGGGTGATCTGCGGGGGCTCTTCGCCTTTTACCGTCTTGTCAGTGATGACAACTTTTGTTATCTGCTTATCAGACGGCGCTTCAAACATTATCTTCGTCAGCGCGTTTTCTACGATAGCGCGCAGTCCGCGAGCGCCTGTTTTCTGGCCGATAGCCATTTTCGCGATCTCCAGCTTAGCCTCATCGGTGATCTCAAACTCTATTCCGTCAAGCTTGAAGAGCTTTGTGTACTGCTTTATCAGCGAGTTTTTCGGCTCGGTCAGTATTCTGCAAAGCGCGTTTTCGTCCAGCTCATCAAGCACGGTGATAACGGGCAGTCTGCCGACCAGCTCAGGCACTATCCCGTACTTCACGAGGTCGTGCGGAACTACCTTTTTCATAATGTTGTGCTCTTCGTCCTTTTTGGAAACGTTAGCACCGAAGCCCATGGAGGAAGAATCGGTGCGCTTTTTGATAACTGCTTCCAGTCCCTCGAATGCGCCGCCGCAGATGAAGAGTATATTCTTCGTATCTATCTGGATAAATTCCTGATGCGGGTGTTTTCTGCCGCCCTGCGGAGGAACGTTTGAAACCGTGCCCTCTACTATCTTGAGCAGAGCCTGCTGAACGCCCTCGCCGCTTACATCGCGGGTAATAGATGTGTTTTCCGACTTGCGGGAGATCTTGTCGATCTCGTCGATGTAGATTATTCCCTTTTCCGCCGCTTCAACGTCGTAATCTGCTGCCTGGATAAGGCGCGTCAGAACGTTTTCAACGTCGTCACCGACATAGCCCGCCTCAGTAAGAGTAGTAGCATCTGCTATCGCGAAAGGAACGTTTAGCAGCTTTGCGAGCGTCTGCGCAAGCAGCGTTTTGCCTGTACCGGTAGGGCCTAGAAGCAGCACATTGCTCTTTTGCAGCTCTACGTCTTCCTCATCATCTTCGCCGTGCTCTTCGAGCGAGAGTATGCGCTTATAATGATTATAAACCGCTACTGCCAGCGAGATCTTAGCCTGATCCTGTCCGATGATGTATTCGTCGAGCACCGCTTTGATCTCTGCGGGGGTGTGGAGCTGTACGCCGCCGTCGTCTGCAAATTCAGCAGTTATATCGTTATTTTTCATCTCAAGCTGCTTGTTCAGCAGATTATAGCAAAGTACAACGCACTCGTCGCAGATGTGGTTATTATCAGAAGAAAAGATATACTGCACCTTAGTTTCGGGCTTTCCGCAGAAGCTGCATCTTTTGATATTATCGTTCGCCATTTTTATCAATCCTTAAAAATTATCTGTGAGCGATCACCTTGTCGATAAGTCCGTAATCAGCAGCCTGCTGCGCGGAAAGGTAATTATCACGCTCGGTATCGATATTTATCTGCTCGATGGGCTTGCCGGTATTTTTAGCAAGTATACGATTCAGATTTTCTCTTGTTCTCACCATATGGTCAGAAGCTATCTTTATATCTGTGCACTGACCCGATATGCCGCCGCCGCTGATGAGGGGCTGGTGTATCATGATCTCGCTGTTCGGCAGAGCAAAGCGCTTACCCTTTGCGCCGCTTGAAAGCAGGAATGCGCCCATAGAAGCAGCCATGCCTATACAAATTGTCGAAACGTCGCACTTGATATACTGCATGGTATCATATATTGCCATACCGGCTGTGATAACTCCTCCGGGGCTGTCGATATACAGATCAATATCCTTTTCGGGGTCTTGTCCCTCAAGATAAAGAAGCTGAGCTATTACCACGCTTGCCGTAGCGTTGTCGATCTGGTCGCAGAGCATTATTATTCTGTCATTGAGCAGGCGCGAGTAAATATCGTAGCTGCGCTCTCCTCTTCCCGTCTGTTCTACTACGTAAGGTACCAATGCCATAAAACTACCTCCTAAAATGGGTCTTTTTAAAGATACGGTCGAAATTTGACGTATCCTTTCGCTAATACACATTTCGCCCGCGAATACAGGCGGGCGAAATATAGTATAAACTGTTATTACTTGATAACTGCCGAATCCTTGATAAGGTCTACCGCCTTGCTTACTGCAACGTCAAGCTTTACGCCGTCTTCGGGAAGTACAGCCTTTACCTGATCTATCTCGATATTGTAAGCTTCTGCAATTCTCTTGTACTCTGCGTCGATCTCATCAGCAGTAGGCTCGATGTTCTCGATCTCTGCGATCTTTTCGAGAGCCAGTCTGAGGTCTACCTGCTTCTTAGCCTGCTCCTCATACATCTTCTTAGCGTCGTCAAGGCTCTGACCGGTGTACTGGAAGTACTGCTGGAGGGTTATGCCCTGAGGTGCGAGGCGCTGCGAAAGCTCCTGAAGCATCTCGTTGATGCGGTTATCGTACATTACCTGAGGAACTTCAGCCTGCATCTTCTCAACTACTGCGTCGAAGAGCTTGCCTTCAACTTCGTTTTCAGCAGCCTTTTCAGCGGCTTCTTCCATGCTCTTTCTGATGTCAGCCTTGTATTCGTCAACGGTATCGAACTCGGTGGAATCCTTTACGAGGTCGTCGTCAAGCGCAGGAACTTCCTTGTACTGGATCTCGTTGAGCTTGATCTTGAATACTGCGGGAGCGCCCTTAAGCTCTTCTACCTGATACTCGTCGGGGAAAGTAACGTCGATGTCGAACTCTTCGCCTGCGTTGTGACCAACGATCTGATCCTCAAAGCCGGGAATGAACTGACCGCTGCCGAGTTCGAGAACGAAGCCCTCAGCCTTGCCGCCATCAAAAGCAACGCCATCTTTGAAGCCCTCGAAGTCGATGTTTACGAAGTCGCCGTTCTGAGCAGCTCTGTCGTCAACAGTTATCATTCTTGCGTTCTTCTCGCAGATGGAATTAGCTCTGTTGTCAACGTCCTCGTCACTTACAGCATTGACGATCTTTTCTACTTCTATACCCTTATAGTCAGAAACAGCTACCTCAGGCTTGGTGATGCAGGTAGCCTTGAGGGTAACGCCGTTTTCCTTGCTTACAGCGGTAACTTCTGCGTCGGGGCGAGCAACAAGCTCAAGCTTAGCCTCAGCAACTGCGGAGTCGATAGCCTCACCGGCGATGTCGTTTACTGCGTCCTCATAGAATACGTTTTCGCCGTACTCTTTCTCGATAAGCTTGCGGGGAGCTTTGCCCTTGCGGAAACCGGGGATGGAGATATTCTTCTTGGCTTTCTGATAAGCTGCCTGAACAGCCGCTTCAAAATCTTCAGCCGAAATCTCTATCTCAAGCTCATACTTATTCGTTTCGACATTATTTACTGCCTTTAAACTCATTTTAAATTCCTCCGTTAAAATATTATAATAACTTATTTATTATAGCATACTTTTTTATAGATTTCTAGTGGTTTTCATACTATTCGGCGCTTTGTACAAATTCGGTTATGTCCATTGGTACAAATTGTAGATAATCACTTGAAATCAGGTGATAATTTATGCCTTGGTACTCGCCTTTTACAGCGCAGGCGTGGCCTTTTTTGCCGTGGATATGTCCGTAGAAACATTCTTTTATATCGTGCTTGTGCAAAACCTCCATTATCTCCTCGTTCACGCCCGTAAGGTAAACTGGCGGATAATGCAGAAACACGAGCGGCTTATACCCCGCTTTTTCCGCTGCGGAGATAGAAAGTTCAAGCCGTACAGCCTCGCGCATGAGCACTTTTTTATCAGCAGGCTCGCCGTTATCATTTATCCAGCCGCGCGTACCGCAAATGCCGCGGTCGCCGAAAGGATAGAAATTATTGTGCAGAAGTTTTACGCGTTCGATGCCGTTTGCCTTAAAAAAATTTTCCGTTTTTGTTATTGTGCTCCACCAGTAATCGTGATTGCCTTTGAGCATTATTTTTTCGCCAGGCAGCGAGGCAAGAAATCTGAAATCCTCCAGAGTATCTTCAAGCTTGGTCGCCCACGAAAAATCGCCCGGCAGGACTACCGTATCGCCGTCTTTGACTTTCGCCTGCCAGTTAGTACGGATCCTATTCATGTAATCGTCCCAGCCGCCAAATATATCCATAGGCTTATTTACCGAAACGGACAAATGCAGATCTGCAATAACAAACAGCGACAAATCAAAAACCTCCGTTCTCCGACGTATATTTTTCGCAGCGTCGGATATAATATTTTTACGCCGAACAAGCGGCATACTACAAAAGATCAAAGGAGCGAACTAAAATGGAAAACAGTATCAGAGGTATCCACTGCAACGTTGAGAATTGTATTCACAACAAGAACGCCTGCGAATGTACCGCCGATAAGATCGACGTAAGCTGCACCTGCTCTAAGCCCGACTGCTGCGATGAAACAGAGTGCAAGACTTTCAAGAGCAGATAAGCTTCATGCGTCCGCAAGAGCGGGCGCGTACATATCAGATGCCGAGCGCAGAGAAAACGTAATCCTTCATCTCAGTCTTATCAATGACCTTAGTAAATCTTACGTCCTTATCTTTAAGAGCCGCGAGCGAAGCAGGAACAGCCAGTCCCGATACTTCGGCGAGCTTATCTACAAGCTCAAATTCAGAAGCTTCGGTATTCTCGCCGAGAGCGGAGAGTACAGAGCCGGAGAACTTATAGGGGCTTGCGGTGGAAGCGATGATGGTCTTGGTCTGATCGCCGGTAGCAGCCTTGTAATCCTCATATACCTTTACTGCAACAGCCGTGTGGGTATCGCAGGTATAGGAATATTTGTCATATATCTTCTTGATGGTAGCCTTGGTTTCTTCATCGCTGCAGCAGCCTGCCGAGAATTCCTCGAAGAGTATCTTCTTGACGTCGTCGGAAACTTCATATCTGCCCTCGGAAGCAAGCTTGCCGAACCACTCTCTGATAAGCGCGTCGTTCTCGCCGCTGAGCATATAGAGCAGTCTTTCGAGGTTAGAAGAGATAAGAATATCCATAGAGGGAGAGATAGTAGCGTGAAAATCTCTGTTTCTGTCGTAGATACCTGTTTTTAAGAAGTCAGTAAGAACGTTGTTTGCGTTGGAAGCGCAGATGAGCTTGTTTACGGGAACGCCCATGTGCTTAGCGTAGTAACCTGCGAGGATATTACCGAAGTTGCCGGTAGGAACTACTATATTTATCTTTTCGCCCTCGCTGATCTCGCCGTCTGCAAGAAGCTGAGCGTAGGAGGAGATGTAGTAGATGATCTGCGGCGCAAGTCTGCCCCAGTTGATGGAGTTTGCGGAAGAGAACATCATGCCGTTCTTTTCAAGCTCCTCAGCTATCTCGCGGTTGGTGAATATAGCCTTTACGCCGTTCTGAGCGTCGTCGAAGTTGCCCTTTATAGCGCAAACGCCCACGTTGTCGCCTTCCTGAGTGGTCATCTGCTTTTTCTGCATTGCAGACACGCCGTCCTCGGGGTAGAATACCATTATAGATGTGCCGGGCACGTTCTTGAATCCCTCGAGAGCAGCCTTGCCGGTATCGCCCGAAGTAGCAACGAGAATAACCACCTTTTTATCAGAATGGAGCTTCTTGGTAGAAGTCGTAAGCAGGTAAGGCAGTATCTGGAGCGCCATATCTTTGAAAGCGCAGGTAGGGCCGTGCCAAAGCTCGAGCATATATGTACCGTCGAAAAGGTGCGCAAGCTCGGCTATATTATCGGTATCGAAAGCCTTAGTATTGTAGGCGTTGTCTACGCAGTAAGCTATCTCAGCCTCGGTAAAATCGGTAAGGAACTTGCCGAATACGAATTTTGCGCGCGCACGGTAATCCTGCTCGCCCAGTTTTTTCAGATCTTCCATGCTGATAGAGGGTATCTCTTCGGGAACGAAAAGTCCGCCGTCTACCGAAATGCCCTGTGCTATCGCCTGTGCCGAGGAAACTTTTACCTCGCTGTTTCTGGTGCTCTTGTAATACATAAAAATTCACCCTTCTGATAAAATTTTTTGCTTTTTCACGCGCCGCTCACGTCGAATGCTGCAACGTAATACCGCACATGTTTGACTTTCTTATTTTCCATTACGACCGCAGCCACGTCAAAGCGGCATATCGCTTCGCCGTACTTTTGCTTATAGCCGCGGTAATATATCTCGGCAGTCTTTATCAAAAAGCGCCTTTTTGCGGGCGTAACTGCCTTTTCAGCCGAAACTACGGCGTGCTCATCGCGCGATTTCACTTCTACGAAAGCGAGCCTGCCGTTTTTTCTGGCTATAATATCTATCTCACCGCCGCGAACGGTAAAGTTGCGCGCCATTATCTCGTAACCGTTTTTCTCGAGGAACGCCGCGACCGCGTTTTCGCCGATGTCGCCTATCTCACGGTTCGTCATTTTTTGCTGCATAATACTTTTTCAAAAATGACATACGGTGTATCTCGCACGGGCCGTACTCGTCGAGCGCCTGATAATGCGCCTTGGTGCCGTAGCCCTTATGCTTTTCAAACGAATACTGCGGATATTTCAGCGCCATCTCTTTCATATAGCGGTCACGCGCTACCTTTGCGAGTATCGAAGCCGCCGCTATAGATTGGCTCTTGGCGTCGCCCTTTATGACGAACTGTACGGGGCAGCTAAGCTGCGGGGTCTTGTTGCCGTCGGCAAGCGCCATATCGGGCGTTACGCCTAAGGATTCCGCCGCACGCTTCATCGCGAGCATAGCGCAGTTTAAAATATTGAGCTGCTCTATCTCCTCTACGGAAGCCGTCTTTATCGACCAGTAAAGCGCCTTTTCCTTTATCTCGTCAAAAAGCTTTTCGCGCTTTTTTTCGGTAAGCTTTTTGCTGTCATTTATGCCTTCTATAACAGTATCGGGGGCAAGTATCACAGCCGCCGCGAAAACGTCGCCCGCGAGAGGACCTCTTCCCGCCTCGTCCATTCCGCAAAGCAGCGGGTATTCGCCGTAATACTGCATATCAAATTCGTGCAGATCCATATTCACACACTTCCCTGCGGTCTTTCAAGCGAGATCCTGCCTAGTTTGCCCGCACGGAATTCGTCCAGTACAGCAGCCGCCGCGCGCTCGGTATTTATCTCGCCGCCCGATATGAGGAAGCCGCGTTTTCTGCCTATGCGTTCCAGCAGCTCAAAGCCTTTCAAACAGCCCGCCGTCATATCGTCGTTTTCGGGCAGGTCTTCGAGCGAGATATTATATCTGCCGACAAGCATTTCGGGGTACTCTTCGCAAAGCAGCTCAAGCAGGCGGCAGGCGAGGTACTCAGTATCTAAGATATTATCCTTAACCGCGCCGGTGAAAGCAAGCCTTTCGCCGACGGTCTTATCCTCAAACTTCGGCCAGAGAACGCCTGGCATATCAAGCAGCTCGGTATTGTCATCGAGAGTTACCCACTGTTTTCCGCGGGTAACGCCCGGACGATCCTCTACCTTAGCGCGTTTAGAGCCGGCAAGGCGGTTGATGAAAGAAGATTTGCCGACATTCGGTATACCGACTATCATCATGCGGATAGGTCTGCCGTGCATACCCTTTGCTTCCCAGGTCTTTACCTGCTCAGCCATAAGCTCTTTTAGCGCCGACTTGAATTTGTTTATATTCTTTCCGCTGCGGCAGTCGGTAGCCACGGCGGTGATGCCTTTTTTCTTATAGTAGTCGATCCACTGAGATGTTACAGCTTCGTCAGCCGAGTCAGCTTTGTTGAGCAGAAGCAGGCGGGGCTTTGAGCCTACCAGCCTATCCATCTCGGGGTTTCGGCTGGAGTATGGGATACGCGCGTCGGTTATCTCGACTACAACGTCTACCAGCTTTAGATTAGACTGCATGATACGGCGGGTTTTCGCCATATGTCCGGGAAACCACTGCACTTTTGTAGTATCACCCATTTTCTCAGCCTCCTTTCAGATAACAAGATCTTCAGCTAAGCTTTCCGAACTGATCGAACGGATAAAACCTCAGAACAGCCTTGCCGAGAACATATTTAGTATTTATAAATCCTACGCCCTCATCTCTGCTGTCGCGCGAATCGTTTCTGTTATCGCCCAGCGCAAAGATGCAGTTTTTAGGAACGTGATATTCGTATGAAGTTTCGGAAACTTTGTATTCCTGATCGAACGAAAATTTATCGAGCATAGCTTCGCCCAGGTAGCTTTCGTCGAGCTTCTCGCCGTTTACGGTGACGGTATTGGTGTTATAATCGATCACGACGGTATCGCCCGCGACGCCTATGCAGCGCTTGATTATCGTCTTATTGAGCTGAGGGCTGTTCGCAACTATTATATCGCCGCGCTCGGGCGTGTAATTGAAGTGCGTGAGTATCAGCCGCTGCTGATCGTACAAAGTAGGGTTCATAGAGCTGCCGTCTACCACAACTGTGCGGAAGAGGAAGATAAACACTAGCAGCACGATGAATATTGCAAATACGAATGACTCTATCCAATCGAGCGCCTCATCGAGCGGCGAGGGCTTCTTTTTTTCATTATCACGTTCGGGCTTTGCTTTTTCGGCAGCGCCCTTCTTCGACAGATCGTTTGTTTCGTTCATAATATATTCTGCCTCTTTTTCAGCGTTATTATGATCAAAGTTTATCGTTATAGTACGTTAAATTAAAATCATACAAATTTATTATAACAAAAAAACGTCATGATTGCAAGCGCAAACGCAATATTTTCTGCCCTATGCTGCGCCATTCACAAAAAATTTACTTTTGCAGGCAACAAAAAAAGAGCCGCAAAAACGACTCTTTTCTCATTAAGGTAATTACTTGATAGCTTCCTTGACCTTAGCAGCCTTACCAACTCTGTCGCGCAGATAGTAAAGCTTAGCACGGCGAACCTTACCGTATCTTACGATCTCTACCTTCTCAACAACGGGAGAATGTACAGGGAATACTCTTTCGATACCGCAGCCGTGAGCAACTCTTCTTACAGTAAAGGTCTCGCTGATACCGCCATGCTTCTTAGCGATAACAGTACCCTCGAAGATCTGGATTCTAGAGGGCTTGTCGCCTTCCTTGATCCTTACATGTACCTTTACTACGTCACCGATGTTTACCTCGGGGATCTCTTTCTTCATGCTGTCCTGAGCAATAAGTTTTAAAGCGTCCACTTTAAATACCTCCTAAAAATTTTCAGACATTCATACGTTCTATTGCGCTATCTCCTGATATGCGCAGAGCCAGAGGACTGCCCGCTTTAATGTCATTGGCTGCGAACGAATTTCCGCAGCGCGGCATTAACTCTCGTCGCTTTATGCAAAACCGACGGATAATCAAATGCTTATATATTATACCACATTTTCACACCGATTGCAATAGTGACTTATATAAATTCATCGCCGCTTTTGCATAGTATTTTTGTGCGTTTTGTATATATCCGCAATATTTTCGCTCCCGCAAATTCGCAGAAAGCGTCTACAAGCACGCCGGTATTAAGATTAAGCTCAGTTCCGGCGGGCAGGGTCAGCTTTATATAGAGTCTGCCGTCTTTTACGGCGCTCTCGAGTATATCAACATGCGGCTTTATATCCACGGTCTTAAAGCCGGCTTTTCTGCCTTTTTTAGGCTTTTGGCGCTTCTGTATCTCTATCACGTCGCGCGAAACGAACTGCTCAAAAAGCTCCAGCGCCTTTTCGGCGGGTATGTCGAAGCCTATGCTTATCTCATACTCGGCGCGCGCTATCTCTATATGCTTCATGACGGGCGCTGCCGCCTTGACGAAATACAAGCCCTCTGGCATAGAGCTGTTGAGCTGTTTTACCAGACGCTCGCAGTCCCAATCCTCGGTAAGCGCGATGTCGAGCACTTCAACTTCGCTTTCAGTACCGAGCGGCAGGGCGAGTGGGAACATCAGATACGAATGCGGATTAAAGCCCTGCGTGTACCATATCGGCACGCCCGCGCGCTTTATAGCTCTCTGCATGGCGCGCATGAGGTCGAGGTGAGAGATGTAGCGCGCTCTTCCCTTTTTAGCGAACGTCAAGCGGTAATCCCAGCGTTCAATTTGCAGGCTCTGATTTTTTGGCTGCGCCACAGTAAACACCTCCGTACTCTTTAGATATCCCGCAGCCGCTGCAGCTCTCGCAGCAGTTGCGCGTTGTCTGCGCCATGTGCGCCTTTTTGTTTTCGCGTATGAAGAACCGGCGCGACACAAGATAATCGAGGTGCGACCAAGGCATCACCTCTTCGTAACTGCGGCGGCGGTTAGCGTAGAAAGCCTTATCCACGCCGCACTCTTCAAACGCTTCGTCCCAAAGCTCGGGGCGGAAATGCTCGTCCCAGCTATCGAGGGTACAGCCTTTTTTCCATGCGGTGTAGATGACCTTGCCGACTCTTCTGTCGCCCCTTGCGAGAACGGCTTCGAGTATGGAAACGGGCTGATGGTGGTAGCTGAAACGTATCTTTTTGGATTTTATCGTATCGAGTATCAGCTTTTGCTTTCTGTTGATATCATCGGGAAGTGCCTGCGGCTCAAATTCAAATGGCGTGAAAGGCTTCGGCACGAAAGTCGCGGTGGAGAGCGATACCTGTATAGAGCTTGCGCGCTGTTCTTTCGGAACCTCGTAATACAGATCTACCACGCGCTGAGCAAGCTCGGCTATACCGCGCACGTCATCGTCAGTTTCTTCCGGCAGACCAAGCATGAAGTAGAGCTTTACCGTGCCGTAGCCCGCTTCAAAAGCCATGCGGCAGGTGTGCATTATCTCGTCCTCGGTGATGTTCTTGTTTATTACATCGCGCAGGCGCTGAGTACCCGCTTCGGGAGCGAAAGTCAGACCGCTCTTGCGGACGGAGGCTATCTTTTCAAGCAGCTCTTCGCTGAAATTATCTATACGCAGCGAGGGCAGCGAGAGATTTATATTCTCCTTATCGGTATAATCCGCGAGGGTGGAGAGCAGCTTTTCTATCTGAGTGTAATCGCTGGTGGAAAGCGAGGAGAGCGACACCTGCTCGTAACCCGTCTGCTCGCAAAGGCACTTGGTCTCTTTCTCGATAGTGTCGATATTTTTTTCGCGGAACGGGCGGTAGATAAAGCCCGCCTGACAAAATCGGCAGCCGCGTATACAGCCGCGCAGTACCTCTACCACCGCTCTGTCATGCACGATGGAAGTAAACGGCACAACGAAGCTATCGGGGTAATAGACCTTATCGAAGTCCTTTACAACTCGCTTTTTGATACGCGCGGGGGCGGTATCGGTATTCGGCTTTATCTCGCTGACAGTGCCGTCCTCGTTATAGGAAACATCGTAAAACTGCGGAACGTAAACGCCCTCTATTTTAGCCGCTTCGCGCAGAAATTCAAGTTTTGTGGGGTGAGAGGGCTTCATTTTTTCGTACAGCTCAAGCAGCTCTACGTTTACCTCCTCGCCCTCGCCGAGAATGAACATATCAAAGAAATCAGCCATAGGTTCGGGATTGCAGACGCATGGCCCGCCGCCGACAACTATCGGGGCAAGGTCGGTACGGTCTTTTGCAAACACTGGCAGACCCGCCAGATCGAGCATAGCAAGAACGTTGGTATACGAAAGCTCATATTGAAGAGTGAATCCGATGAAATCAAAATCGCGGATAGGGTCTAGGCTTTCGAGGGCGTAGAGCGGGATATTATTTTCGCGCATGGTCTGCTCAAAGTCTTTTTCGGGCATAAAAACGCGCTCGCACCACCAGTTTTCACGCCGGTTCTTCAAGCCGTAAAGTATCTTCATACCAAGGTGGCTCATGCCGACATCGTAAACGTCGGGAAAGCAGAAGGCGAAGCGCACATCTACTTTATCTCTATCTTTTACCACGCTGCCCAGCTCGCCGCCGATATAGCGCGCAGGCTTTTGGGTATTGAGCAGAAGCTGCTCTAATTTTTCCTGTATTTCTTTCATATTGCAAATATCCTCTTTCAGAGTTTTTCAGTCTTAAATTTTATTATAGCATAATTGCGTTTATTTGTAAAGTGCCGCGGGGCGCAAAAAGCAAAAGACCCGCGCCTTTTTTAAAAGCGCGAGCCGTTTGCCCAGTAAAAATATGTATGAAAGAAATGGTCTTACTCTACGTTTTTCAATGCTTCGTCGAGGGGTACTTTCTTTACCTTGCTCATGAGCATTACAGCGATGATAATGTATGCAACTATTCCCAGTGCGGGTATCTCAGCGTAGATGTACGATGGAATAACGAAAGGCATATAGCCCGCGTACTCAGAGAACACCACTTTGAAAATATACTTCAGTATTCCGCTTACGGGCGGGATAGTCAGCAGCATTGAAAGCACTACTACTATCGAGGTGACGGCAACGTACAGGCTGTTTATCTCGCTGTTATTATAGCCCAGTATCTTTGTCATAGAGATCGACTGAGTGTTTTTCTCGATAATGATCTTCGAGAGCAGGTAGATTATCAGCATGAACATCGCAACGCCTACGAATGTGAAGATGCTCACCATACCGCCCATAGAAAGTATGAGCTGGCGCGAAGTCTTGGTTAGGTCGTCCTCAGTGATGGTAGTCGCGATATACATATCGTCTATATCAGTTATTTCTTCATCGGAGAAATAGCCGTTGAAGTATCCGTCCTCAAGGTCGAACGTGTCGATGAAATCGTTCTGCGTCATGTAGACCGCAACAGAAGCAGGCTCTTTGTAGATACCGTCTATTTTGAAGGTGTACTTCTTATCGCCGTACTCTTCTTTAAGCGTTACCTTGCCGCCTTTTTTTAGCCCATACTTATCGGCAAAGCCCTGAGAGATGTATATACCGCCGTCCCTAACGTCAGCGTCGATATACTTGCTGTCTTTTTTTATGCCGTAAACAGTCGCGGACTCTTCTTTGATCCTGTCGTCGATAGTTTTGAGCGAGCCTGCGCAGTATTTCTCCGCGCCCTCGGTCTCAGTTTCCATCGGCATTTTCAGAATGTACTGGTACTTGCAGGTCATATTGTCGATTATAATATCCTGATAATTCAGAAGCAGGGGCTTCATCGCAAGGCTGAAAAAGATTATTACGTTTGCGAAGAATATACCGATGAAGATAGTGATGTAGTTCGGCATATTCTGGAATATTACTCTTAGGCGGAAACGCTTCATTATGCCTATCTTGGTATTCAGCTTGAACGCTTTTTTCTTCTGCTTTCTCTTTAGATCTCTGCGCAGGAATTTGAGCGGAGAAAGGCTGAGCTTGTTTGCAAGTATAGCAAGATCGATAAGGAAAAGCAGTATCAGCGGAACTACAGTGGTCTTTACAAAAGCCTCGGCGTTCCATATAGTAACGTATGTCGGCAGGCTGTAACTCTGATAATATATATCGGTAACGAAGTCTTTGAGCACGGTATAGCCGAGAATATTGCCGACTATCGCCGCAACTATCATTACGATCATCGGGGCGGTAAGATAATGCCTGATAAGCTCGCCTCGGGTATAGCCCGTAGCGCGGAGCGCCCCTATAACGGTAGCTTCTTTATTTATAGTATTGCTGGTAGTGATAGCGAATACGAACGAGATCATGATGACTACCAAATAGAGGAATACGGTTATCATAGCGCCGTCGCCCTTGATGTCCTCGCCCGCGAAGTGGATAGCGTTGTTGGAATACTGCGGAATGAACTGTTTCAGCGGCGAAACGGCGTTGATGTCTTTCATCACGTTCTCAGCCATATCCTTAGCTTCGCCGTCGTCCTTAGGGGCTTTATCGTATTTCCAGGAGTAGCTGTAATGAAGAGCTGATTCGTCGAAGCTGTCGAAGCCGTCTTCCGTCATTATAGCAACGCAGAATTTCATAGCGTCGAACATCATATCTCCGGGGCTGGAATAAAGAGTACTGTAATCTGAAAGCGCCACCAGACCCGTGATCTTCAGCTTGGTATCGCCGAGAGTGATATTATCGCCTACAGTGAATTTGTTATTATACGCATACATTCTGTCGATAGCTATCTCGTCTTTAGCGGAGGGCAGCCTGCCTTCCATTACGCAAACTTTATCTACATCTTTACGCGGTTTGAAAACGCGGACAGTGCTGTCTACCTCTTTAGTTTCTTCCTCAACGTAAAAGTTTTCATATACCGTGAGCTTTTCTTTGCCGTCCTCTATTTTTGAGATAGTATCGGCGTTGGCTTTTTCCGTAAGCTCGAAGTTGCCGTCCTCGATATTATATTTTTCAAAGCCGTCTTCATATGCCTGCTTCATGCTTCCGCCTGCTACCAACATACCCGAAACGGCGCTTATCATCATAGTGATAAAAAGGAAGATCACTATGTACTTTCCTGCTTCTGATCTAAGTTCGCGCGGGACACGCTTTATGAGCGGATCTTTGATCTTTTTCTTCTTCAATCAAGACACCTCCCAATTACCATTCAAGCTCGGAAGCAGGTATTTTATTTTCGTTAAGATAATTTTTACGGATAGTGCCGTCGCGCAGGGTGATAACGCGGTCTGCCATGTTTTTTATAGCGTCGTTATGCGTTACCATTACGATGGTGTTGCCGTACTTTTTGTTTACGTCCTCGATAAGTTTGAGTATCTCCTTAGAGGTGTTGTAATCGAGTGCGCCGGTAGGCTCGTCGCAAAGGAGAATATCGGGGTTTTTAACTATCGCTCTGCCGATAGCCGTTCTCTGCTGCTGACCGCCGCTGAGCTGGTTTGGCAGCTTATGGCGATGCTCATAAAGACCGAGCGTTTTTAGCAGCTCGTCCACATCGAGGGGATCGTCGCTGAGGTAAGCGCCTACTTCTACGTTCTCTTTGATATTGAGATTAGGGATCAGATTATACATCTGGAAAATGTAGCCGAGGTGCTTTCTGCGGTAAAGCGTGAGCGCCTTTTCGTTCATATCGGCAGTTTTTTCGCCGTTGATAGAGATATAGCCGCTGTCAGCGTTATCAATTCCGCCGATTATATTCAGCAGAGTAGATTTGCCCGAACCCGAAGCGCCGAGCAGCACGCAAAACTCGCCTTTTTCAATGCCGATGTCTATACCCTTTAAGACTTCGGTATAGCTGTCACCCTCTCCGAAATGTTTTTTCAAACCGCTGATCTCCAAAAACATCATATTCACCCTTCCTTATTAGTTAGCAATCGCTAACTATGCGGCCGAACAAGCTCTGTCAATTCTTCCCTGCTGATATATGCAGAAATCATCCGCGCTGAGCCTTTGCCTGCATTTTCTTTTTCTTTTTGATCTGCTTTTCGATCTTTTTTATCTTCTTCGCATTCGCGTGGCACATACCCGCGTTAGCGCAGCCTGCGCATTTGCAGCCGCACGAAGACTTTCCCGCGCGCTTATCCTTTACCATCTGCATTATGATAAGCACTACCACGGCAATAAGAATGGCAGCTACAAAAGCTGTACCTGATACCGTATCCATTATATATACCTCCTCATTCTCAAAAAAGCGCCGTAAAAGGTTAGCTCTTGCTAACCCTCTGCTATAAGTTTACCACCGCTAACCGATTTTGTCAAGCGTTTTTTCACCATATTTTCATTTTCAGACATATTCACAAAAACGCCGATCTACAGCAGGTTTTTTTGTATATTATACTACAATACTACACGATAGGGAAACAAATCATACGCCAAATAGCAAAGCGCAGACCTGTAAACAGCCTGCGCCTCAGATAAAGTGTGTATGGAGTTAAAAATTGTGATAACTAAAAAATCACTTAGCAAGCTTTTCGCCGAGTGCGCGGCAGTTTTCAAGAGCCTCGTCATCGGGAGTTTCGTTAGCGATAAGACCTTCGCCGTCGATCATCTCTGCGCCGGCAGCCTTAGCGCGCTCAACCCAGCTTCTCATCCATTCGCCGTCGCCCCAGCCGTAAGAGCCGAAGAGAGCGATAGTCTTGCCGGAAAGCTTGCCCTCAACGCCTGCGAAGAAAGGCTCAAATTCGCTTTCTTCAAGCTCTTCAGCTCCCATTGCGGGGCAGCCGAAAGCCACTCTGTCGTAATCGTCGATATTGCCTGAAAATTCAGAAACGTTAAAGAGATCTGCTCCTGCTGCTTCTGCGACAGCCTCAGCCATTGCCTGTGTATTGCCTGAGCCGCTCCAATAGATAACTGCTGTTTTCATTCTCAAATACCTCCTAAGAAATTTTCAGAGCGTTATAAATATCAGCGCCCTGATCTAATTTATTGCACAGATATGCTCTGCACTTATCGTAATTATTAAAGAGTTTTTTCGCTCTGCCCGCGTTGGAGTAAACCTTCCAGCAGCCGCAAAGCAGGAAATTCTCGCCCTTATTCTCAATGAAACCTTCTACGTCCTTAACAGGGTAACCGAGAAACAGACCGATCTCGTGCGGAAAATCGCCGTTTTCATTGAGCCTTTTAGAAAGGCGCATAAGGTATTCGCCAAGCGTAGTTAGTTTAGAGTAACCAAACTTTGCAAAACAGCGCTGAACGTCGGGGCGGGCGAGCTGTGCGCGAAGCAGCTTTTCATTATAGACGAGCAGCAACTTGCGTGACTTATACTCTTTCAGCAAATAAATGCGTATGCCTTTCGCGCCGGCGCGGGTGTTGAAAAGGCGGATATTATCCTCTACCGAGAATTTATTTTTGTCGATATTGATAAGATTGGCGGGCTTTATGCCAAGCATCGAGGGGGCTGACTGAAACGCCAGTATCCTGCCGAAATCGCTATGCTCTTTATCAGACATCTGCGCGCACCTCCTGCTTATATTATAGGTTAACATACGCTAACTTATACATTTATTTTTAGACTGCGCACTGTAACAGCTGAGCAGTCTTTTTTTGGGTTAGATATTGCTAACTCTCGATTATATAATAACACATGATGAGAGATTTGTCAAGAGGGAAATATGAAATTTGCTTGAATTTTTGCGGAGATGAAAAATAAATGAAAACTTCTCCAAAAAGTTATTAAATATCACGGCTAAGCGGCAGGGGCTTTTGACGTAAAGCTAAACCCTAAGCAGGGCGGAGTACCGCCGAACGAAAAGAAATAAACACCATGCAGCAGCTTTATGGCTGCTGTTTCTGTAAATAATGTAAGAATATAACATTGTAAAAATATTGACAATCATGGCGGGGTGTGTTATAATTTAAAAGAATAGATTTTTTCGTAAGAAAGGAATGATCTGAATGGCAAAAAGCTCTCGCTTATGGTACAAAGCGCCCGCTGACGACTGGAACAAAGCACTGCCCGTCGGCAACGGCAGGATAGGCGGAATGGTATTCGGTCAGCCGATAGAAGAGACCATACAGCTCAATGAAGACTCGGTATGGTCAGGCGGATACCGCAAGAGGAACAATCCCTCGGCTAAGCCGAACCTTGAAATAGTGCGCAAACTGCTGAAAGAGGAAAAGATCTCAGAAGCAGAGGAGATAGTTTTTGACGCATTCTGCGGCACGCCTGTAAATCAGCGCCACTATATGCCGCTTGGAGATCTGAACATTATACATTATAAATACAAGGGTGCGGAGTGCGAATACTCGCAGAGGGATCTCGACCTCGACACGGCTGTTTCGGGCTGCGATTACAGCATTGACGGCGTGGATTTTCACCGCGAGATATTCGTTTCCGAGCCTGACGCGGTAATGGCGATAAAGCTGACGGCTTCAAAACCCGCCGCGCTGGATATTCGCGTTAGGATAGACGGCAGGGACGATTATTTCGACGACAACTCCCCTGTTGCGGAGGACGCCATACTTTTCTATGGCGGCTGCGGCTCGGAGGACGGGATAAACTTTGCGGCGTACATAAAAGTTATCGGCAAGGGCGGAAAAGTTGCGCCTTACGGAAGCTTCATTAGCTGCGATGGCTGCGACGAGGTGACTATACTGCTAGGCGCGCGCACCGATTACCGCTGTAAAGACTACAAGGCGATGGCTAAAGCAGACGTGGAAGCCGCCGCTGAGATGGAATATGACGAGCTTAAAAACCGCCATCTGCATGATTACAAGGCGCTGTACAAGCGCGCTTCGCTGACATTAGTCGGCGAGGACAAGAGCGATATACCTACCGACGAGCGGCTTGCGCGGTTTAAAGAGGGCGCGGAGGATAATGGGCTGACAGAGCTTTACTGGAACTTTGCGCGCTACCTCATGATAGCAGGCAGCAGGCGCGGCACTCTCCCGCTGAATTTGCAGGGTATTTGGAACAAGGATATGTGGCCTGCATGGGGCTGCAAATTTACTATAAACATCAACACTGAGATGAACTACTGGGGCGTGGAAACGGGCAACCTCAGCGAGCTTTCAGAGCCGCTTTTTGACCTGTTAGAGCGTATGCGCCCGAACGGAAGAGTTACAGCGGAGGAGATGTACGGCTGCGGCGGATTCGTATGCCACCACAACACCGACCTTTGGGGCGACACCGCTCCGCAAGATCTTTGGATGCCGGGAACGCAGTGGCCTATGGGCGCGGCTTGGCTTTGTCTGCACATATGGGAGCACTACAAATTTACTCTCGACCGCGATTTTCTTGACGAAAAGTACCCGACAATGAAAGAAGCGGCGGCGTTCTTCGAGGATTTCCTCATAGAGGACAGCGAGGGCAGGCTGGTAACATCGCCCTCGGTATCGCCCGAAAACTCGTACATCACGGCAAGCGGAACGCAGGGCGCGCTCTGCATGGGGCCTTCGATGGACAGCCAGATAATCTACGAACTTTTCAGCGCGGTGATAGAAGCGGCGGAGATACTTGGTGTAGATATGGTGCATAACAAGAAGCTGAAAGCGCTGCGCGAGCGTCTGCCTAAGCCAGAGATCGGCAAGTACGGTCAGATAAAGGAATGGGCGGTAGATTACGACGAGGTCGAGCCGGGACACAGACACGTTTCGCAGCTCTTTGCGCTCTACCCCGGCGACATGATAACCAAGCGCTCAACGCCCGAGCTTGCTGACGCGGCGCGCGCAACACTGGAACGCAGACTTTCTCACGGCGGCGGACACACTGGTTGGTCGCGCGCGTGGATAATCAACTTCTGGGCGCGGCTTTTCGACAGCGAAAAGGTCGCGGAAAACGTTCGTGCACTGCTGGCGTACTCGACTTCGGACAATATGTTCGATATGCACCCGCCTTTCCAGATCGACGGAAACTTCGGCGGCGCGGCAGGCATAACAGAAGCGCTTTTACAGAGCGAAAACGGCGAGCTGATACTGCTCCCCGCCCTGCCAAAGCAATGGGCTGACGGCAGCTTCAGGGGTCTGCGTGCGCGCGGAGCATTAACGATAAGCTGCGAATGGAGCGGCGGCAAGGTAGTAAACGCGGTTATCGTGCCAGACAAGGACGTTGCGATAACGCTTGTGATGCCGCAGGGCTGTATGCTGAAAGGCGCAGATGCAAGCGGCGAAAGCATAAAGATAAACATGAAAGCGGGCGAGCGGTACGAGATATGCCGCTGTGCCGAATAAATAAGGAAAGCAATTGAAAAGAGGAAAAGACATGAAAGCAAAAAAGCTGGCGGCAGCCGCTGCGGCGGCAATGATCGCGATAACAGCGCTTAGCTCCTGCGGAACATCTATCATCAAAAATGAGCAGATAGATACAAGCTCGGCCTCATCTGCGGCGGACAGCGCGGCAGACGTACAGGGCGACGTGCAGACTAGCGACAGCTCTGCTGACGATACGGAAAAGACTCAGCAGCAGGTGAATTACGACGCTATAGAAGTGCCGTATGTGGAGTACAAAAAGACCTATCAGGCGGAATCGGGAACGATAATCGGCGACACCGCTTCGGTAAAGAAAGAGCGTGCTTCGTTCAAGGGCGACGGATATGTTACGGGCGCAAATCAGGACAACTGGAGCCTGAGCTTCGACCTGCCGGAATCACAGTTTTACAACATCACCGTGCAGACTGCGGCGGATAAGAACACTAACTGCCGACTTTATGTGAACGGCAAGGAAGTTTGGGTGTTCCGCTCGACTGGCAACGGAACTTTTGAAGAACGCAAACTGGAGAACATCTGGCTGGATAAAGGCATAAATGAGATAACCATTCGCTCGACCGATGACGCGGCTGACATCGACTACGTTGCCATTGAGGCGAACAAGGACATCAGCGCGCTGAACCCCGACCTTTCGGCGGCGAAGCTCTCGAACGCGAACGCCGACTACAACGCGAAGGCGCTCTATTCGCTGATATGCTCGAATTACGGCAAGCAGATACTTACTGCTCAGCACGACAGCGTTGGAAGCACCGAAACTACCGACCTCGTCGCTACCATGACCGAGGGCAAGTACCCCGCTATGCGCTGGTCTGAGATAGGCGGTTACACGCGCTCAAACACAAAGGAAGTCACCGCGGCGAAAGCTTACGCGGCTGATGGCGGTATCATAGCTTACGACTGGTACTGGCTCGACCCTGCGGGCGGCAATGATTTTGAAGTTGCAAAGACGAATTTTGACATAAAGAAAGCCGTACCCGAAAAGGTCAAGCAGACAGTTTCGAGCGGCGACAGCTATCCCGACGACCTCAACGAAGATCAGCAGAGCGCGGGTTCGCAGGCGGCGGCGCTTACTCAGACCGAGGAGGAAGTACCGAAATACTCTATTGAAGAGATGGCGATATGGACTGACGAAGACATTGAACAGCACCACGGCGCGGGCGACATAACCGACGAATGTTACAATATACTGAAAGACATCGATAAAGTTTCAAGCAAGCTGAAAGCGCTGAAAAAGGCGGACGTTGCCGTACTTTGGCGTCCTTTGCCCGTTGCGAGCAACGGCTTGTACTGGTGGGGCACGGACAAGGATTCGTACAAGTGGCTCTGGCAGCTGATGTACACGAGAATGACCGTTTACCACGAGCTGAACAACCTTGTGTGGGTATGGAGCGCGCAGAACGCTGACTGGTACGTCGGCGACGAATACTGCGATGTGCTTTCGGCAGACGTTTACTCAAACGGCAACCGCGACGCGCAGATAAACACACTGCTCTTCCTCAACAACATCTGCAAGACCAAGCCGCTAGGCATGAGCGAATGCGGCAATCTGCCCGCGATGGAGAGCGTGCTTCAGGAAAAAGCGTACTGGTCGTTCACAGCGCTTTGGAGCGAGCCTTACCTCGGCGAGGAGATAGGCGTTACGCTGACCGATACAGCGCAGGCAGAAGCGAATGCGCAGCGTTTCAAGCAGTATTACAACAACAATTACACGCTGACGCGCGACGAGCTGCCCAATCTGAAAGACGTGGCGGCGAGCATAAAGGCGCAGGAAAAGGCGGACGCAAAGGCTGACAAGAAAGCCAAGAAAGAATCCGACAAGGCCGCAAAGAAAGCGGCTGAGAGCGAAGCCGAAAACTGATATGCAAATGCGTACAGCCGCGGTACTTTTTACGGTACTGCGGCTGTTTTTATGCTGTAAATTTAGTTGCAAATAAAAAAGACCTTGAAATCATACGAAATCAAGGTCTTTGGTGAGCTATCGGGGATTCGAACCCCGGACCCTTTGATTAAAAGTCAAATGCTCTGCCAACTGAGCTAATAACTCACTTGCACGATCTCGGCAAATTTTATTTCTTGCTTAACGTGCTATATTATTATAGCAAAAAATCGTGCTGTTGTCAAGCTATATTTTAAATTTCAGCGTTTTGCACAACTATGTTGACAAATTCGCTGTAAATCAGACGTAAAATGCAAAAACATAATCGTCCATCACAAAGCCGCTGCCAATATCGGTACATTCTTCACGGATAACACGCATTCCGTTATGCTTATAGACGTTTATCGCGTGGGTGTTGCCCTTATTTACGGTGAGCCAGATCATCTCGCAGCCCTCTTGGCGGGCGATGTGCTTTATCTCTTTCCACATGATGGAAGCAAGGCCCTTGCCGCGCGCACTGCTTTTGAGATAAAACTTCGAGAGAAAAAGCGAGCCATCGGGCTTTTTGCAAATACCGAAATAGCCGAGCGGTACGCCCTCAACGAAAAGCATCTTGTAGTGGTAGCCCTCCTCGACGATCTGCCGCTTCATCGCATCAAACGACTGGAATTTCTCGAGCATATAGTCGATCTGCTCCTCAGTGATTATGCCGGGGAAAAACTCGTGCCAGATCTCGTTGGCTAGGTCGGCGAGCCGGTGAAGCTGCTCGTCGGTGGCGGCTTCAACAAATTCAAGCTTTGTCACTTTCATTCCTCCATGCCTTTCAGATACTCGATAAACTGCTTCGCAACGCGGGGCGAACGGCCTGCGCGAGAGAGTGCGAACGCTTCAGCGCGCTGTTTGACTTCCTCGATCGGCGTTTTGATGTCATACTGCTTTGCAAGGCTCTCGACAACGGTGAGATATAGCTTCTTGTCGGGCTTGACGTATGTAACAGTGAGTCCGAAGCGGTCGGAGAGTGAGAGAAGCTCCTGCATAGTGTCGCCGCGGTGAACCTCATCGCCCTCGCGCGAGGAGAACGTTTCGCGTACAAGGTGGCGGCGGTTTGAGGTCGCGTAAATGCAGAGGTTAGCCGCAGTTGATGAAACACTGCCCTCTAGAATCGCTTTGAGCGCGGCAAAATCATCGTCGTCCTCGGTAAAGCTGAGGTCGTCGATAAAAATTATAAATTTCAGCGGGTTGCGGCTTATCTGCTCAACTATTGCAGGTATCTCGTGGAGCTGTTTCTTTTTCAGCTCGATAAGGCGCAGACCCTCCTTAGCGTAATCGTTCGCGATAGCTTTTACGGTCGAGGATTTGCCTGTGCCGCAGTCGCCGTAAAGCAGGACATTATTTGCAGGCTTGCCGGCAAGCAGAGCAAGGGTGTTGTCGATGACCTCTCCCCTCTCGCGCTCGTAGCCTGAAAGCTGGCTCAGCGAAATGCTGTCGGGATATTCGACTGGAACGATCTTACCATTGTCGATTACAAAAACGTGATACTGTGAGTAAATGCCATAGCCATATTTAGCAATATTATGTATGCGGTCGGCATAGATCTTGGAGAAATCAGCTTTTTCGGTATTATATCTCGGCAGGAAGCCATCAAAATCGAGCGAATCGGTAAGCTCTTCGCAAGAGATCTCAGCAAGCTCTTCAAGCAGGAAAAGCTCGTTCGCAAGGCACTCGTCGAGCAGCTCGCCAGTTTGTTCACCCGAACCGCGGCGCAGCATATAGAGATTTTCGTTTTCAAGAACAAGTTTCAGGATATATTTGGTTAAATTGTCACCGTGCTTATAGAGCAGCGAAACAAATTCGCAGTACCATGAAACGCTGTCGCTGCACTCGTCCTCAGCAGCAGCGAGGGTTTCGAGCAGCGCGTGTACTACTTCGTCCTCTTTTAGCGATTTAAAAATAACAAGCGTTTCGCATCTTTCAAGCAGATCGCGATATTTTGACATACTAACACTTTCCTTCGTTAAAATTGTTTATCCGTAAGGGATATTATTATTATACCACGAATCGGCGCGGAATGCAAGATTTTTGCAAACAAAAACGGCGAGGTCTTTCCCCGCCGCTTTGTTCATTATTCAGATTTCGGAGCTTCATCCGGATGTTCCTCAAGATACTTTTCGGTATCCAGCGGATAATTTTTCAGATCAGGCAGATCGCTGAGAGTAAGTACATGATCGTTTGTGTAGATCTTTTTCCACATATCAAGCGAGGTGTATTCGCCCGAAAGCTGCATATCTTTCAGCGTAAATTCGCCGTTCCATGTAGCGAACCAACACCAGCGCGTACCATCGTTCATAGCGGTATCGGGATCAAAGAGCGTGCCGTTTTCTGTGAGTGCGACTATCTTTTTCGCGGAAGTAGTCGACTTAGTATAATCATAATACCACTTCTTGGAGGAATAGTCGCCGGCATCAGCGTAAACATCGTAACCCATGATGTCAACGTACTCATCGCCGGGATAGTAGGAAACGTTCTGACCGTTCCATACCCAGATAAGGTTGTTTATTTTGTGGTAATTTGTGAGACGGTCGTACATAAGCTGCCAAAGCTCCTTGTAAGCGTCAGCGCCCGACGAGCCCCACCAGAACCAAGGATTGTTCCACTTAGGGTCGCCGCCGCCCTCATGCAGAGGTCTCCAAAGTATAGGCACATGATAATCGTCCAGCTCGGCAAGGTACTGCGCAATGGTGTCGATGTCGCTGACAAGCATATCATATCCTTCCTGATCCTCGCCGTTCATGATCTTAGCAAGGTCGATGTCGGTATACTCGCTGTAAAAGCCCTGCCACCACTGTCCGCCGTTCTTCATGATGTACGGTTCCGGAGCGTTCCAGTGCCAGCACATAGTAACTATACCGTTCTGATTAAGGTACCAGTCTTTAGCATTTATGATAGCGTCATATCCGTTGGAGCTGCCGTGAGCAACGCGGCTGGGAGATAGTTCGATAAGGTCAAGACCCATTATAGCCGGATAAACTTCAAAATTCTTGTAGATCTCCTTAAACTCGCGGCTCTCGGTGCCCTTGTTATCGGCGGCGTACTGTCCTGAAATTATGTACTTGCCATAAGAATCACAGAGGAAATTGTACAGGCGCTTGGTTTCGTCGGTAGCGTTAGGGTTGCAAAGCTGGCGGTTAACATCATAATCCGCCGAGTCGATCTGTGCCGATGGAGTAATGATTATCTTGTCGATGTAGACAGCGTTGGTCTGGGGTGCTATACCGATCTTGTGCTTACCCTTGCCGATAAGAACACGCTCGGCAACGTTATTGTCAAAGCTGGTGGTCGCCGCCGTAAAGGTCGTCAGCGCGTCGCCGTCTATGGTTACAGAAGCTTCTGCTCCGCCGTTATCAGAAGCAGAAACAAGCGTAACATCGTAACTTCCCTCAGCGGGAAAATCAATGTCGAAAGTAACACTGTCATCTTTAGAGATCATGATAACGAAGCCTTTTCCGCTGTGATCGCCAAGGAATGTGCTGTCAGAAATAGCAGCTGAGCCTTTGCATTTACCATCCTCAGCCTCGCACTCAAATTTGAAATCCTTAGGTATCGAATCCTCATCACCACTGGAATATTCCGAGAGATCAAAACCGCTAAGCGTTTCACTGACCGGATCGGTCTCGATAGTTTGACGCTGATATGTGCTCGAAGCATCGGGATCAGCAGCAGAATCGGCGGTGGAAGCAGCAGAACTTGAAGAATTGTTATCCTTACTGCTGCATGCCGATACAGAAGCGAGCATAGTAAGCGCCATGCAGGCACAGACTACCCTTTTGAATTTATTATTCATGAAAAATTGTCCTTTCTTTGCAGTGCAAACTGCATAATCTAACACTATAATTTTATAACTTTTTTTAAGCAATGTCAATAGATTTCGCAATGTTTTACACGCGGTTCATATCTAAAACGTTTACATACAACAAGAAACGGCTGCCGATGAACCGACAGCCGAAACCTGATAGGAAAAGTAAGGAAAGTAAAATGAAAAAAGAAAAATTCTAAATTACATTATATCATCCGGTCAGCCTTCGCGAAGTTTCTCCGCAAGCCCAATGTACGCCGAGATCATCTCGACCGCACCATCAATACCGACCTTAGATGAATTTACGGTAATATCGTAATTTGTGGCAGCGCCCCATTTTCTGTCGGTATAGTACTCGTAATAATTAGCGCGGCGCTTATCGGTCTTTTTAATAAAATCGACAGCTTTATGCTTCTCGATGTCATAGCGCTCAGTGATACGACGTTTTTTCTCCACCATATCTCCCGTCACGAAAACCGAGATCATCTTTGGATTATCCTGCAAAACGTAATCTGCACATCTGCCGACTATAACGCACGGCCCTGTGGCGAGTTTCTTGATAGTTTCAAACTGCGCCAAGAATATCCTATGATTAAGCGGCATTTCAGGATTTATCCTGCCATCGGGAGTCATCGGGTATGTACCCATCACGAGCGAATACAGAAAGCTGTTTGAGCAGCTCTCGTCATGTTTAACGAAAAGCTCTTCGCAGATACCGCTGTGCTTAGCAGCCTCTTCAAGCAATTCTTTATCGTAGAACGGAATGCCGTATTTCTCTGCCAGCTTAGAGCCGATCTCTCTTCCTCCGCTGCCGAATTCTCGGCCGATCGTAATGATAGTATTCATATCTGTAACCTCCCTTTTCTGAGATGTGATTTATTCACTAGATATATTATAGCACATTTTTTGTGATTTGTATACAAAAATATTCAAAAATCATGTACAAATTTTAAGCATAATGTTTGTGCAAGATTACAAAAAAAAAGAACCGCCGCAGCGGTTCTCTTTGTACACTATTTAGCGCAGGATCAGATCATAGGATCTTCCCAGCAGTCAGGTGCTTCAACGCCCAGCAGCTTAGCAACGGTAGGAGCAACATTTGCAAGGCCGTACTTTTTGCTGTCTGCGTCGATGATCTCGTGACGAGTCTCTTTGTCCCAGATGATGAAGGGAACGCGGTTGAGCGAATGAGCGGTTCTTACCTGAATCTCGCCCTTCTTATTCTTTTCGAGCATCTCGTCAGCATTGCCGTGGTCAGCGGTCACGAGCAGAGTGCAGTTGTACTCGTCGCAAACCTTGAGCAGACGGGTAAGTCCGAGGTCTACCGCTTCAACACCGATGATGGTAGCGTCCATGTCGCCGGTGTGACCTACCATGTCGCCGTTAGGATAGTTGCAGCGAATGAAATCGTACTTTTCAGACTTGATAGCCTCGATAAGATCGTCGGTGATCTCAGCAGACTTCATCCAAGGACGCTGGTCGAAAGAAACTCTGTCAGATGGGATCTCTTTCCAAGTTTCAAGCTCATCGGAGAACTTCTCAGACTTGTTACCGTTCCAGAAGTAGGTAACGTGACCATATTTCTGAGTTTCGGAAACTGCGTAGCTGTTCAGACCGTTCTTAACGAGAACCTCGGAGAGAGTATTGGTGATCTCGGGAGGATTTACGAGGTAGTTCTTAGGCAGATTGAGGTCGCCGTCGTACTGGAGCATACCTGCATAGAGAACCTTAGGATCGTAGCCGCACTTGTCAAAGCTGTTAAAGCCTTCAACGTCGAACGCCATAGAAAGCTCAATAGCACGGTCGCCGCGGAAGTTGAAGAGGATAACGCTGTCATTATCGCATATCTTGCCGACAGGCTCGCCGTTTTCAGCGATAACGAAAGGAGGCAGATCCTGGTCGATAGCGCCGGTCTCCTCACGGAGGGTGTTGTATGCCTCAGCAGCGGAAGCGAACTGTCTGCCCTCGCCGCGAACATGAGTATCCCAGCCAAGCTTTACCATGTTCCAGTCAGCCTGGTATCTATCCATAGTCACCTTCATTCTGCCGCCGCCTGAAGCGATCTTGCCGTCAAAGCTCTCGTCATTAAGAGCAGCAAGACAGTCCTCAAGCTCCTGAATATAAGTCATGCCCGAAGTTGCGGGAACATCTCTTCCGTCAAGCAGGATATGGCAGCGAACCTTAGAGATTCCCTCTTCTTTAGCGCGCTTGATCATGATCTTGAGGTGCGAGATATTTGAGTGAACGTTGCCGTCAGAAAGCAGACCGATGAAGTGCATGGTGCTGCCGTTCTCAACACAGTTAGAGGAAAGGTTTTTCCAAGTTTCGGAAGTGAACATCTTTCCGCTTTCGATGCTCTCGTTTACGAGCTTAGCGCCCTGCGAGTAGATCTGACCGCAGCCGAGAGCATTGTGACCTACCTCGGAGTTGCCCATATCATCATCGCTGGGCAGACCAACGGCGTCGCCGTGAGCCTTGAGCGAAGTATTGGGGTACTCCTTCAGCAGCATATCTAAAGTAGGGGTATTAGCCTCGGTAACAGCGTCGCCAAGACCTGTTACGGAAAAACCAACGCCGTCCATTACAACAAGTACAACAGGTTTTTTAGTTGCCATGATTTTGACTCCTTTTCTATTATGGGGAAAAATTGTTATAAACTAAGCAAAGGCTGCGTAAACAGCCCTTGCGAAATTTTCTTAGCCTTCAACAGCAGCCTGAACGATGGTGTTGAAATCAGCAGCCTTGAGCGAAGCGCCGCCGATAAGACCGCCGTCAACGTTCTCCTTAGAGAGCAGCTCAGCGCAGTTCTTAGCGTTCATAGAGCCGCCGTACTGAATTGTAACAGCCTGTGCGGTAGCGTCATCATACAGCTTAGCAAGAGTAGCGCGGATGAATGCGCAAACTTCCTCAGCCTGGTCAGCGGTAGCGGTCTTGCCGGTGCCGATTGCCCAAACAGGCTCGTAAGCGATAACGGTCTTTTTAACGTCCTCAGCAGAAACGTCGAAGAGGTCGAGCTTGATCTGACGAGCGATAACTTCTTCAGTGATGTTGCACTCGCGCTCCCAAAGCAGCTCGCCTACGCAAACGATAGGCTTCAGACCGGCAGCCAGAGCAGCCTTAGTTCTCTTATTTACAGTTTCATCAGTTTCGCCGAAGTACTGTCTTCTCTCGCTGTGGCCGATAACAACGTACTCAACGCCTACCTCAACGAGCATATCAGCAGAGATCTCGCCGGTGAAAGCGCCGCTCTTCTCAAAGTGAACGTTTTCTGCGCCTACCTTAACGTTGCTGCCGGCGGTTGCTGCAACAGCAGTTTCGAGGTTGGTGAAAGGTACGCAAGCGATAACCTCTACCTTGCCCTCAGCGTTTGCAACGAGGGGCTTGATAGCCTCGAGAAGCTCCTTAGCCTCAGGTCTGGTCTTGTTCATTTTCCAGTTTCCGGCAATTATAGCCTTTCTTACATCCTTTTTCATTGTAAAAAACTCCTTTTAAGTAGTCATTGCCCTGCATAAGCAGAGCGTGTTATTTCAAATAAAAATCATACAAAAATCCGCAGCCGAGAGCAAGCAGCACAAGTCCGAAGATCAGCATAGCTATGAAAGCCTTGTTCGGTGGGTCTTTCAGCTCCTCGACTTCTTCGCCATTCTCGTCAACTTCGGGGGCGTCCTCCGTTTCGACCTTATCAACGATGTAAAATTCATTGGGGTCGGCAGGATCATACTCTATCTGAACGTCGCCTTCAAGTCCGAGGTCGGGCGTCCACTTTTCGTAAGTTTTGCCCTCAAACTCGAATAGAAGCTGCATTTCAGAAAAAGTCTTTCCCGCAATTTCGCTTGAGCGGCGCTCGCCGACCTTAGCGATCGCGGGCTTGAAGCCTGTTTCTTTTATCACGGGGTCGTGGTTTTCCATCTCGAGATAAAAGCTGCCCATCTTCTTGACCTTAGCGGAGAAAACAAGCATTATTATTCCGAACACGGCGAGGATGATTCCGAAGACATTGCCGAACCTATCCAGTATGCCTGTCTTGCCGAAAGCGCTCTGACTTTGCGAGAGAACGGCTGCTGCGAATGTATAAATTTGTGTCATTGCAAGCATTTCCTTATTTTAAAATTCCCAAAAACGGGGCGGACGAGCTTGCCCGCCTGCCCCGAAGTCGTTTATAAATTACTTGTCAGCAATTACGTCGATACCGGGAAGAACCTTGCCTTCGAGGTATTCGAGCGAAGCGCCGCCGCCTGTGGAGATGTGGGACATCTTATCAGCGAAGCCGAGCTGGATAACAGCCGCCGCGCTGTCGCCGCCGCCGATGATAGTAGTAGCGTCAGTTTCTGCGAGGGACTTAGCAACTGCGATAGTGCCCTTAGCGAGAACGGGGTTCTCAAATACGCCCATAGGTCCGTTCCAAACAACGGTCTTAGCGGACTTAACAGCCTCAGCATAAAGCTCAGCGGTCTTAGTGCCGATGTCAAGACCCATCATGTCAGCGGGGATCTTGTCAGAATCAACGTTCTTAACTTCGATATCAGCGTCGATAGGATCAGGGAATGCAGCAGCTACGGTAGTATCTACGGGGAGAAGCAGCTTCTTGCCCTTAGCAGCAGCCTTTTCGATCATTTCCTTGCAGTAGTCGATCTTGCTGTCGTCAACGAGCGATGTACCTACCTCGTAGCCCTGAGCCTTGAGGAATGTGTAAGCCATACCGCCGCCGATGATAAGAGTATCGCACTTTTCGATAAGGTTGTTGATAACGTTGAGCTTATCAGCAACCTTAGCGCCGCCGAGGATAGCAACGAAAGGACGAACAGGATCTTCAACAGCGTTGCCGAGGAAGTTGATCTCCTTCTGCATGAGGTAGCCTACTGCGGTCTCCTTAACGAACTTGGTAACGCCTGCGGTGGAAGCGTGAGCTCTGTGAGCAGAACCGAAAGCGTCCATTACGAATACTTCGTCGTCAACGAGGTCTGCAAGCTCTTTAGCGAAAGCTTCGCCGTTCTTGGTCTCTTCAGCGCCGCGGAATCTGGTGTTCTCGAGAACAACGATCTCGCCGTCAGCCATTTCAGCAACAGCCTTCTTTGCATTTTCGCCAACTACGGTATCGTCAGCAGCGAAAACTACCTTTGTATCAACGAGCTCTGCAAGTCTTGCTGCTGCGGGAGCGAGCGAGAACTTAGCCTCAGGGCCATTCTTGGGCTTGCCGAGATGCGAGCAAAGAACTACCTTGCCGCCGTCAGCAACGAGCTTTTTAATTGTGGGAAGTGCAGCTGTGATTCTGTTATCGTTGGTAATAACGCCATCTTTCAGCGGAACGTTAAAGTCTACTCTTACGAGTACCTTTTTGCCCTTAACACTAATGTCATCAACAGTAACTTTGTTTAAACCTGCCATTTTAAGACATCCTCTCATAAATAGATTTTTTACGGAAACAAAAACGTTTCCGATACCTAACAATTTCACGAACGGGAAAAGTCCGTCCAAATATTATTATAATACATAACAGCAAAAAAATCAAGAGGTTTAAAGAATTTTTTACGTCATATCAATCAAGATCGCACACCATGCGCACCGCGCTGAATTTTTTCTCTTTCAGATCCTGCCTGCCGATGTACCAGTAAAGTCCCCATATGCTCCCCATTTTATAATCGAACTGAAAAAGATTCGTTTCCCGCCGCGAGGGCTTGTCAACGTTCAAGCTGCCCTTTGGGTATCCCAGAAGCTTAGAGCCATCTGCGGTAAATTCGCCGTCCTCGTCGTAAAGCTCTTCAAGCTCTTCCTCGTACTCACTAATGCCGTACTCGTATTTACAGCCGAAAGAAAATCTCAACGGCTCTATCGGCTTATCGAAATACTTAGCGTGATAAGGGCACGGCGGCTCGGTACGGCTAAGAGAGGACTTATCCCCGTCATAATAGATCACCTTAAAAGGCTCTCTGTTTTCGCCGTCAAAGGTATATTTCACCCAGCCCTCCGCGTCCGCAAGGTCGATCTCTCCGCTCCAGAAGATATACAGCATACCCGATCTCGGGAGCGCTCCGTCTTTATCGTAAGGGGCTGCCTCCGCAAGATCTATCTGCGCCGCCAGCTGCATAGCCGACTCAGGGTAACTCTCGGTATCGTTTTTAAACTCCGCGCTGAATGCGCTAAGGGTAGGATATGGTATCTCCGGCGGAAGATCGGGGTATCCGCCGCTCTTGCTCGCTCCGACCGGTATTTCCTCGTCAGAAGTCGCCTGCGCGGTTATAAGGACAGCGTTCTTTCGAGCGTCGCGTATAAGCTCCGCGAGATCCTCTCTTCCGTTTTCCGCAAGATATTCCGCGTAATCTTTTGATCTTCTATCACAGCTTCTCTCGGCGCTCGCCTTGAACGACTGCGCGAACGACTCGCGCAGCGCTGCATTTTTATTCTCCGATATTTTTTCACCTGCGGGCTTTTCTGCGTTTGCCGGCGCGCTTTGCTTCACATCCGGGTTCTCCTCCCGCCGCTCGGAAGTACGCGCCTTTATACCTGAAAACAGTTTGTCAAAAATGCTCATAAGCTTCTCCCCTTTTTGTCTGATATAACCGAATAACGGTGCTGTCAGCCTTTTCTCTTAAATATCGTGCCGACTACCTTAGGACCTGCGTTTATAGCGATCGCCGCACCTATCTGATACATCTCAGCGGGGGGATAGCCCATTTTCTTGGTCATTACCGCCGCCATCTCGTCCGCTACTGAGCGGTCACTGCCGTAAACTATGCAGTAGGGGGTCTGCGGGATCATCTCGTTTGCGGTGAGTTTCAATATCTCAGGGATAATGTTCTTATCGCCGCGGACTTTGGAATTTGTAACTATTTTATTATCCTGTATGCGCATTATCGGGCGCAGACCCATAAGTTCGCCCGCAAACGCCGCTGCAGAAGGTATTCTGCCAGACTTTCTCGCGTATTTGAGCGTGTACGGCGCGAAAAAGATAGTGCAGTTTTTCACCCAGTCCTCGATGTACTCGACTATCGCGGCGGGGGATTCGCCCTTTTTCGCTTTGATAGCCGCCTGCGTTACGGGGTAGCCGTAGCCGCCTGTGTAAGTAACGCCGTCTACATTATAAATATTAAAAGTGCCCTTGCGCTCAGGGTGCTCCTCAAAGAACTGCTCTGCCGCGAGGACGGAGTTGCCGTAGGTAGCGCTTCCCTCTTTATTTATGCTGACGTAGATAACGTCGGTATAGCCTTCATCGAAGAGCTTTTCATACAACTCGGTGAACTCAAAAAGAGTGATCTGCGAGTGGGTAGGCATACCGTCATACTCGTTCATCATCTTGTAAAACTGCTCATTGTCGAAATCTACTCTGCTGGTGTAGCTTTTATCGCCGAGAACAACCTTGAAAGGCAGTACCAGTATATCCAGCTCGTTTTCAGCCTGCGAGGAAATATCGCTTGCCGAGTCGGTAATGATCTTGATCTTTGCCATAAAAATACATCTCCTTATATAAAATAATTAAATCCTTATTCGTCCCATACATATTGGGTGAGTTTGCCCTCTCTGCCTAGGTCGGGGTAATCCCACTGGCGAAGCACTTCGTAAACGGCTATCGCAGCGGAGTTTGAAAGGTTAAGACTGCGAAGAGTTTTACGCATAGGTATACGAACGCAGCAGTCCGAATTTTTGTACAGCAAATCTTCAGGCAGACCCTTATCTTCCCTGCCGAATATCAGAAATACATTCTTATCCTGCGGATAATCAGCCTCGCTGTGTACTTTTCTGCCCTTAGTGGTAAAGAAGTAGAACGCGCCTTCGTTCTGCTTAAAGAAACTGTCCAGATTATCGTACTCGTAAATATCGAGCTTGTCCCAATAATCAAGACCAGCGCGCTTTAGCTGTTTATCGGTTATCGTAAAACCGTAAGGCTTTACTAAGTGCAGCGCAGCGCCGGTCACCGCGCAGGTGCGCGAGATATTGCCGGTGTTTTGAGGGATCTGCGGCTCTACCAAAACTATATTCAATCTGTTCATCGAAACGACCTCTTATCAAAGCGGCTCAAAATCGCTGAGCTCGCTGTATTCTGCCAGCCAAGGCAGGTGCTGCTCAAACATCACGCCGTCATTTTTGGAAACGCCGTAGCTGTAAGCAGTTTTTATCGCAAGTTTTGCAAAGCCCGCGGCGCGGCTCATAGCTATCGGCAGGCTATCGCCCAGCAGCAGACCGCCCGTCAGAACGGCTGTGTAAAGATCGCCGCAGCCCGAATACTTAGCGGGAACATAATCGCTGACGACTTTCCAAAAGCTGCTGTTTTTACTGTCGAAGCCGACCGAGGAAATGCCCTTGCCCGAGATCTCAGCGCCCGTGATAACGACCGTTCGCGGGCCTAACTGCGAAAGGCGCACCAGCCAAGATCTTACCTCGCGCGCATTCAGACCTGCGGCGGGGTAAGGCTCGCCGAGGAGGATGGCGGCTTCGGTAAGATTAGGCGTGATAATATCGGCGGCTTTTACAAGGCGGCTCATCTTGCGGCAAAGCTCATCGGTAAAAGTGCGGTAAGGCTTGCCGTTATCGCCCATAACGGGGTCTACGACTTTAAGCGCCTGCGGATATGCCGAGAGAAAATCAAGGCAATGGTCTATCTGCTCGGCGGAGGCGAGAAAGCCGCTGTAAACGCAGTCGAAATGCTGACCAAGCTTTTTGTAATGCTCGAGAGCATCAGAGATAAAGTCAGTAAGGTCGCGCATGACGAAGTCACCGTAGCCGGTATGCGCCGAAAGCACGGCGGTAGGCACAGGGCACACCTGCACGCCCATAGCAGATAGCACGGGCAGTATCACAGAAAGCGAGCACTTGCCCAAGCCCGAAATATCATGAATAGCGGCAACGCATTTTCTGCGGTCCAAGAAATCATCTCCCATAAAGCATTATTATAACATTATAACACATTCCGCGGGAAATTGCAAGACAATGATCAATAAGAAATTTTCAGTGAACAAAAAATTTAAGATCAGCACTTGACAATCACTTGATCATGTGGTATAATATCATAGTTGAGTGCGCCGCTGTGGCGGAATAGGCAGACGCAAGGGACTTAAAATCCCTCGGGGTAAAACCCGTACCGGTTCAAGTCCGGTTAGCGGCACCATATTGGTGAGACTAAATGGATGCTCACCCTTAAAAGCCCGTATTTACGGGCTTTTTTCATGCTTTTCAGCTGAAAAATTCAAGGTAAAAACCATGGATGCTTTTTCATGATTTTCACCGACCGGAAGGGTTCGAACCCTCGACAAATGAATATTGTCAAATAAAACGGCAAGCTTTGAGCAGATTTCGCTCCCGGCTTGCTTTTTTTATGAAAAAACATTCACAAAGTTTAGAAGGCTGTTTTGTCAAATATCACGAAATGTGATAAACGACAAAGCGGCCTTTTTTTATTTCTCAAGAAAGGACGTGATACCCATTTGGCAGATGTACTATATAAAAAGGAAACAAAACGAACGGAGGAAAAGTCAATGAATGAAAAATTGATAATCAACACTAACCTGCTTCGCAAAGAGGCAGAATTTAAGACAAAGTCCTGTGCGGTGGAAAAAGCGATAGCAGTTTCTCATGCTGAGTTTGATAATTTAAAAAGGCATCCCTTGCAGGACAATGACCTGATCGCTGAGAACACAGATTTGATGTACTGCGACAGAAATGATATTTATCATTGTCTGCTGATCTACGATGAGGAACAGGGTGACGGTCTGCTGATCGAAGCTGAAGGCTCATCCTACGCTAGATACGTTCAGTATATTCCAAACGCAAAGCTGTTGTACGAAAATCATATTCAGACGCATTTGCAGGAAATGAAATTTTACTGTCCCCTTGAGATCAGCAGAGTACCTGAATGTTGGTCTGATGAGGAATACGAAAAAATCTCCTCCTATGAAGCTTCTGCTTACAAATCGGAGATAAATCATTTTATCAGCGATTTCAATTTGCCCGAAGAAAAAGAGCGAGGTCTGATGCATTGGTACGATAGAGGCAATTCTGTTGACCGAAAGGTGTTTTCCGCATTTATGTCGGTCGAAGAACATAACGGAGAACTTGTGGGAGTGGTCACAGCAAACGTTCACGGTCAGCTTACGGAAGATGAACTTGAGGATCTCCGTGAATATTGTACCGGGCAGTTAAGCGACGGCGCAGGAGAGAGTCTGGAGCAAAGACCGATAAAAACTCCCGACGGAGAAATTTATATCAGCTTTTGGAATTCCGACAAATGGTTTTTGCAGACGGAGGAAGAAATGAACAGCGATCAGTTTGAGGACATGACCGAAGAACCCGATATGGGAATGACGATGTGAGGTGTAATATGATTTACAACGAAAAGAAAGTAGAAACGCTTAGACAGAGATATCCCGAAGGAACTCGGATATGCCTTGACAGTATGGATAACGATCCCC
>ERZ824600.414-NODE-414-length-63869-cov-15.394741_pt1 | contig 63869 bp, 56 predicted proteins | sample MGYA00519933_ERZ824600 | MGnify/ENA primary metagenome ERZ824600 (study PRJEB31778, sample SAMEA3449178) | human gut metagenome | biome: human gut; feature: human-associated habitat; material: faeces | place: United Kingdom | collected 2010/2012 ...
ACATTTCGTATCCTCCTTCGCCTATATCTAAGTACAGACTCGCTCCGTGCAAAAACCCGATATTCAGTTTAATTTTTACTAGCAACTTAACCTGGTGTATCGACAACCTTGCACATCTCTGCGTTCCACACATCAATGATTATAAGGGAAAATAAAAGAAAATGCAAGTTATTTTGAACATTTTTTTCATTTTTTTGCATTTTCTTTACTTTTTATTAATTTTCGGTAACCCACTTTCTAAAATATATGCATTGAAAAGAAGAACAATGAAAAAAATATAACATAAAAATAAATTAAATTAAAAACAAAATACATACAAAGTATTTTGTTTTATTTTTCTAAGATACTACTGAACCTTTAGTTATTTTTGAATTCGTTGATTTCGTTAGTATCATTTTATCAACTAAACTTGATGCAACGCTTGTATAGTTAAGTGTAATACCAACCCCTGTATTTTCTGAAGTCAAAGCAGCATTTGTAAACATTCCTGTACAAGTAGCGCTCGCACTTCTTATTGTAAGGGTGACATTTACACCTCTTGTATCTTTAAACATATAATTATAATTTGTTACTTTTGATGTATCAAATGAATCATTTGCTATGCTTATACCAAGTAAATTACCGAAATTACTAAACATATATGATGAATCAGCTGGTGCATATATTTTCTCAGTACTTGCTATTGTTAATCTATAAAGGGTATTACCACTTGAATCGCTTCCTGATATCTCTAACCATGCATATACTTTTGCACTTTGATTGCTTGCGTATGATATATCCCAACATTTTGTTGATTCAGTACAGTTATTTGGTTTATTAGTTAAGTTATCTTTTATGTTTATATTTCTAATATAATCTTTATATTGCCAGAAATATCTTAATGAATAAGAACCACTTGAGTTTACTGTATATCCATTTTTCATCATCGTTACTGCATCAGCACCTATTACTGAGTCATCTGTTTTACCAAGAACAACATTAGCGCCTGATGTCTTAGTACTAACCATACTAGATGCTTTACTATATTTACCAGATGAATAATTAACTGTTATTTTTGAACCAGATACTGTTGCAGCATTCGTAAACACATTAGCATGTGTACCATTAGTTGTCCTAATAGTAATTGTTGTAATCATTTTTGTACATCCGTTAAATGCATTATTAAAGTTTGTTACACTAGTTGTATCAAAATTACTTAAATCAAGATTAGTTAAACTACTACAATTATAGAAAATGCAGTCCAAATTTGTAACTTTTGAAGTATCAAGATTTTTAATATTTAAACTAGCAAGATTAGAGCAATCTCTAAACATGCCTGACATATTTGTTACTTTGGATGTATTAAATCCACTCAAATCAAGACTAACTAAACCTGTACTTGCCCAGAACATATGAGAAATTGATGTTGCATTTGATGTATCAACTGTACTTAAATCAAGTGTTTTCATACTTTCTAAATATGAGAATAAATATTCCATATTTGTCGCACTCGATGTATTTATTGTACTTAAATCAAGCGATGTTAACGAAGTAAGCTTTTGGAACATAAACTTCATATTTTCAACTTTAGAAGTATCAAAATGATCATTAAAGTTAATTGCAACCACATTTGTAAAACTATATAATAAAGCCGTACTATTAACTGGTGCATATATTTTAAGTGGACTAGCAATATATAAGTTATATAATGTATTATTAGAGCTATCTTTATATCCACTATCAATCATATAAGCAAATACTTTAGCATTTTGTGTTGAACTATAAGATATATCAAAGCATCTATTAGCTTCTGTACAACTATTTGGTTTCTTACTTAAATCATCAGTAAATGTAATTGTTCTTATATAATCTCTATATGCCGGTTTCCATATTTCTGTTTTTAATGCATCATCACTATTAAAACCATCCTTCATATATGTAGGTGTTCCATCATCAAACACAACATTATCAATTGCATTTTTAGTTGCAACTATAGAAGCAGTTATTGTTTTAGCAGCATCAGTTGCCGTAACAATAATCGTTGCCGCTCCAACATTTGCTGAATTTTTAAACGCATCAGTATATTCTGTTATATTAGCATTAGATATTTTTATTTTCGTACTTAATTTAGCGCAATCATTAAACATATATGACATATTAGTTAAACTAGAAGTATCAAAGATACCTAAATCAAGTTTACTTAAGTTTGTGCATCCAGAAAACATAATGCTCATATCAGTTACTTTTGATGTATTAAAATTACTTAAATCTAAACTTGTTAAAGAAGAACATTTCCAAAACATCGCATTCATACTTGTTACTTTTGATGTGTTAAAACTACTTATATCCGAGCTTGTTAAAGATGTACATCCGGAAAACATACTTACTAAAGATGTTGCTTGTGATGTATTAAAACTACTTAAATCAATCAGAGATAATTTCGAGCAATTACCAAACATAGCACTAAAATTAGCTACTTTAGTTGTGTTAAGATTTGATACATCTATACTTTTTAAAGATGAACATCCATAAAACAGACTATGTACTGATAATACGTTTGATGTATCAAAACTGCTTATATTTACCGATTGAAGAGATGTACAACTATCAAACATTGCTCCTATATTTTCAACTGCAGTAGTATTAAAACTAGATAAATCCAAATTAACTAGTGATGAATCTTCCGTAAACATCATAAGCATTGTTTGTGTCTTTACTGTATTAAACAAATCATTAAAATTAATAGATACTAAATTAGTAAACTGTCCAAATAATTTATAACAATCTGTTGGTGCCATTATTTCATAATCACTTACTATATATAAATTGTATAATGTTTTAGTTGAATCAGTTTTATCTTTCAAACCACTATCTATTAAATAACCATATACCTTTTTAGTTTGTGTTGTACTAGCGGATATATCCCAACATAAATTAGCTTCATTGCAAGTACTTGGCAAGTTACTTAAATTATTTTGAAATGTAATAGTTCTTATATATGGTCTATAAGTATCATTCCAAAATTCAGTACCACTTTTTCCATTTTTCATATCAGCGCCATTTACAGTTCTACTCTTTAAAACCAAATTAGCAGATATCGTTTTTCCAATAAATAAAGAATCATTTTCATCACTGACACTACCATCCCAATACCAATAGATTGTGACACTATCAGTCTTAGTATCAGCAGCATTAAAATACTTTGTATAATTATTAAACGGACTCACATTATCATCAGCTGCCAAAAATTTAAAACCATCAGGTAAGCTAACCCTTTCAATATTTATACTATACTGAGCATCACTAGAAGTATCAGGCATATTAACATTAACCTTAAAACTTCCCTTATCATACGGTTTTAAATTACTACCCAAATTAATTTTAGTATTTGATATAGCATCACTAGTAATATTAAAATTATATGTAGCAGTACTAGCAGTTATCGTTCCACTTGCGCCGAATCTATAATAAGCAATCGTACCAGAAAGGCTTATCACCAAAAGCAATACCATACACATAAAACCATAAAATCTTTTATTGTTTGTAAAAATACTATTTTTTTTCAAATTTTTTCCCTTTTTCATTGCAACACCTTATTCTAAAATAATTCTACCATTTTAATTAAATTAATTCAAGACTTTTTTCAATATTTATCTATTTAATATAAATACTTGATAATTTAAATAAAAAGCAAATAATAACCATAATATATAAGGTATTTGTAAATAAAAAGCTTTTTTATCAATCTTAAAATACTCTATCATCATTAATATAACAAAAAGAATTAAAATAACTAACCATATCAAAGCGATCAAATATTCCTTAGCATTAAAAAATATAAAAGGCCATATTAAATTTATACCCAAACCTATATAATATATTAAATTAGGAACCTCTTTTTTACCATTTTTATTTATCAAATAATTTGATACCCCAAGTAATATATATAATATAGTCCAAACAATCGGAAAAACAATCTTCGCCGGACTCAAAGTAGGTTTAATTATATTATCATACAAATTAGTTTTAATTAATAAACTAGTTAAAAAACCCAAACCCAAAGGAATTATAATAGCTTTTATCAAATCTTTAACTTTCACATTATCACCCTTATAATTATATGTATTTTTTCAAATATTATAAAAAGGAAAGTCAAAACTTTCCTATTTTACTTTATAATTCGATATTTTCCATTCATCATTTTCTCTTTCAAGTTCAAATGGATTAGTAGTTAAAGAAGAATTCTTACACTTTTCATTTTCCATCTTTGTACATTTATATAACAAAATATTATATTTTATTTTATCCTCAGTAATTGATATTTCCGTATAATTAATCTCATCATAATCAGCCTTTGTCCTAGGTAAACTATTAGAATAATAAACATCATCCTTAAATAAAACATTATTATCTTCATTATATTTATCTAACATTTTTTTCGTATATATACCAGTTAACTCTTGATAATTTGAAAGCGTATAATATCTCTTTTCATTCTCATATATAGTAGGCATTGTACCCGCTATTTCTGTATAAGAATCCTCCATTTGTTTATATCTTTCCTTAATAATTTCAAGAGCCTGTTCACTAGTAACTATATTTTTTTCATTCTTAGTTTGAGGTTCAACCCTCACTTCTTTATATAAACTGCATCCTGTTAGTAAAAGGATAGCAGGGATCGCTAATAACTTTTTCATCTTTATTTCCTTTCATTTTCTATTAGCATTATATAATATTTTTATTTTTTTGTAAATACTATACTCCCTTTTTATACCCTTTTATTTTAAGTAAATACTTTCTAAGCCAATCAAAAGGTATAACCGTTAAAGCAATAAAAATTAAACTAATAAACTCATTTACATCAAGACCATAAGTTCTAAAAACATTACCCCCAAAATATATAATAATTACCTGAATAGTTGCAATAAAAATAATTATCCCCAAAAATACCGGATTTTTTTTAATATCTGCTAAAATATTTATTCTACTAGTCCTTGCATTAAAACTATTAAAAATTGTAATCAAAATAAATAACGTAAAGAAACCCGTCATAAAATATTTATTTTCCGAATCAAACCTAAACATCGCTTTAAATAATGGAACCCTCAAAAATAAAATCAATAAAAGTGAAGAATAAAGACCAGTTAAAACAATTTCATTTATCATATAACCATTTAATATTTTTTCACCTCTTTTCTTAGGCTTTTCTTCCATATATTCAATTAAAGGAGGTTCATAAGAAAAAGCAAGACCAGCTAAAGTATCCATAACCATATTAATCCATAACATTTGTACAACCGTTATCGGTGATTCAATATTTATAAAAGGACCAATTATAGATATCGTAAGAGCACATATATTAACAGTTAACTGAAATATTATAAATTTCCTTATCGACTTAAAAATCGTTCTCCCAAACAAAATAGCTTTCGTTATCGACAAAAAATTATTATCTAAAATAATTATATCACTAGCTTCCTTAGCAACCTCAGTTCCCGAACCCATTGAAAACCCAACATCAGCCTTTTTTAAAGCCGGAGCATCATTTATTCCATCACCAGTCATTCCTGTTACATATCCCATACTTTGACTAATCTTAACAAGCCTACTCTTATCGCTAGGAAGTGATCTAGCAACAACCCTAAGTTTCGGAATAATTTGTCTAACCTCATCATCGCAAAGACTATTTAATTCATCACTAGTTATAACATACTCCCCAGCCTTTAACATATTTAATTCTTTGGCAATACTAGAAGCCGTAACCTTACTATCACCCGTTATCATAATCGTTCTTATACCAGCTTTATCAACCAATTCTAAAGCTTCTTTAACATTTTCTCTCGGCTCATCACGAATAAGCGCAAAGCCTTGCAAAATTATATCATCACTCTTCTTAATACCAAGCATTACAATCCTTATACCCTTATTTGATAGTTCATTCAACTTATCAATCATTTTATCTTTATTAAGAATAACTCTTTCATAACCAAACTTATTTATATATTTAGTAGATTTAATAAGTAACTTTTCATAAGCACCTTTTATGTATGTCCTTTCACTCGTTGTTACGCTAGAATATTTCTTACTAGACGAAAAAGCCTCCTTACTAATTATAACCTTATTACTGTTTTCTCTAATAAACTCCTTCAAAGCCCTATCTGTAGCATTCGATCCAATCGCTAAATGCGTTTCATTTGAATAAACACTATCATTATTTAAAATAATATTTTCTTTTAACAACTTATTTTGAATTATCTCAGGATACCCCTCTATCTCTAAATTAGGACTCATTATTCCAACAACCTCTAATTTTCCCTTAGTTAAAGTACCTGTCTTATCAGTAAACAAAATATTTAAACTCCCTGTTGTTTCTATACCCGTTAACTTCCTAACTAAAACATTTGATTTCAACAATTTTTTCATATTAGAAGACAAAACTAAAGTAATCATCATCGGCAATCCCTCTGGAACTGATACAATAATAACTGTTACACATAAAGTTAAAGCATGCAATATATAACCCGATATAACTCTAAAATTAGTTAATGTTTCCATTATATTAGAATAGTTAAAATTATTATGAATTACAATTACATTAAATAAATAAGAGATCGCAACTAAAGAGGCACCTATATAACCAATCTTACTTATTGTCTCCGCCAAACACCTTAATCGTGTCTTAAGTGGACTTTCTTCAGATTCAATTTGTAATTCCTGAGCTATTTTACCATAAGCAGTATTATTTCCAACATCCGTAATATGAATAATAGCCTTACCTTCAGTAACAATAGTTCCTCTATATAATTTATCATTAAAAGATTTTAACTTTTCTTTAGTCTCACCATTTATTAATGATTCATCAACATAAACCTTCCCTTCAACAACATTACCATCAGCCGGAACCCTATCACCGCTTTCCAAAATTATAATGTCACCCTTAACAATCTCACTTGTTTTAACTTCCATAACCTTCTTATCTCTAACAACCTTAGACTCAATCATACTAGCTTCTTTTTCAAGTTTTTCAAAAGCCTTTTCACTCCCATATTCTGAAATAGTTGAAACAATAGATGCTAGAAGAATTGAAGCAACAATTCCGATTGTTTCATACCAATCAAAATCTTTAAGCAAAAAAACAATCTTAACAGCTAAAGCAATCAATAAAATCCTAATTATCGGATCACCCAAATTATCAACAAAAACGTTAATAATTTTTTTATTTTTAGTTTTAGTAATTTCATTAGTACCATATTTTTCTCTTGACTTCTTAACTTCCTCATTAGTTAGTCCATTCATTATTATCACCCAATAAAGTCTATTAAAAATAGAGCAATTATTGTTTAATTTTAATCGACAAAAAAAGCATATATTACTTTTCCAAAATATATACTTTATTTTTCTCTACTTTTTTACCATTAACCAAGGCATCATCAGCTTCCTTCATACATTTATCAATATCATTTTGTAAAAAAGAAATTCCAAACGTCATACTAACTTTAACCTTTTCTATTTTATCATCATTAAGACATCTTAAATTATAAAAACCAGAACAAATCATTTTTCTTATACTATCAATTCTATTATAACAACTATCTAAATCTGTATTTTTAAATAAAATAACAAATTCATCTCCCCCAAAACGACCAACTAAATCCGTTTGTCTTATATTTTGTTTTAAAATAGAACCAATACCACGAATAACTTTATCAGTTTCTATATGTCCATATTTTTCATTATAATACTTTAAGTTATCAATATCTCCAAAAATAACAACACAATTATAAGCATTATTTATTTTATTAATCTCTTCATAAAAAGCCTTCTTTGTTAAAGTGCCCGTAAGCATATCAATTCGATCGTTATCTTTCGAATATGAAACCATATAATACACTTTGTCACCTATAACAATTTCCTTTTTTGAAGACAATACCTGTTCTTTACTAACTAAACGATTACTATAAACAACCCTACCATAACTATTATATATAAGAATAGTATCTTCTATATTATTTAAAACAATCCTAAATAACTCTTCCATAATTACTCCCCTTTAACAAGCTAATATATTATCACATATCAAAAAAAATACCAAATCAAAATGGTATTTTTTATCATTCATTCTTTATAAGTAAATCAAACATCTTCATTAAATCTTCTTCATTTAACTCTTCAATCTTATCTTTAGTACTATATTTTATAAAATTAGAACAAGTTATTGTTTTATTAATATTAAAACTATTTGTCTTAAGTAAATCCATTATAGTTATCTTTATATTACTTATAATACCATCCTTAGCATCATCCAAATAGCCATCTATCTCTCTTATATTATCATTATCTTTTTTTATCCTATTATTTCCAAATAACTTCTTTCTTACAACCATAAACTCTTTATCTAAAATAATATCTTTATCAATTAATTTATTAATATAATTATTATAATTTTCTAAATCATTTTTCAAATTCGTTGAATATAATATTTCACTAGTTGAATTTACTACATCACCTAATTTAATAAACAAATTATTTATAAAATCTTTTAAATACTTATCCAAAGGATCAATTATTTTATCAAGTGAAACTAAAGTAATCTTATTATGAATTCGTACATTTTCCTTAAAACTATCTAATATTTCCTCCGTTTTCTTAATCGTTTTAAGCTCAAGTTCACTAGTCATATCACTAGAAACCTTAACTAAATACTTTTTAGCATACCCCATTAAAAATGAAGTATTAATTTCATATTTATTAGGATTTTCCTTACTCTTATATAACATTATTTCATTATATTTTTTAATAACAATCTTTTTATTATTTTCTAAAATATCATTTAAAACTTTATTAATAAAAATAATGGCTTTATTTTCTTCATCACTTATAATTTGTTTAACATTTTTATACGAATAAGCATCCAATCTATTTTGAACAGTCAAGTTATAAAGCATTAATTCAAATAAACCCTTTACTTCTTCCCTTACCTCAACATTTTTACTATCTATATTAATTGAAATGATATTCTTTTGCAAAAACATTATATCATCAGGTTCATTCTTAATATTAAAAACAAGATTTTTTTGAACAAAATTGTTAATATTTACAATCTTTTGATAAAACTTATTAACAATAGGGACTATATCTATTTCATAATTTAATTCGATATTTTCTTTTAATAATTTATTTTTAATTTGATCAGTACTAATATTTATTTGTTCATTTATTTTATTAATAACATTACTCTTTTCATCAAGTAAATTCAAATTAATTTGTTTAAACTCTTCCTTAATATCCATAATCCCTCCTTATGCAAAAAGGACTTTTCAAGTCCAAAATAAACACCTTTACTAGCTATGTTTATATACCACTATAGCTAAAGCATTATGGTTAGTGTATGCTCTAGTATACACGTAACACTATAGTAGTATTCATCTATTAATAATGTAACACATTTAATTAATTTATTCAAGATATACTTTAATATTTTACACTTTACTTGGCATACATTTTTTTGTATAATTATAATAGAAGGAATGATAAAATGGATAAAAAGTTTGACGATTTATTTAAATATATAGATAATATAACCGAAACAAATAAAGTTAAAAAGAAAAAAAATACTATCTTTAAAATACTAAGTTTTTTTATAAGTATTATTTCAATAGGATTACTAGTATCATCAGGCTACTTTATTAAAATAGCAGTCGACAATAAAAATGATTATAATGAATCAAAAAGTACAAGCAGAGAACTAAAAAATAATGCTTTATTTGATTTAATGAAAAAAAATCCAGACACAGTCGGCTATTTAAAAGTACCAAATACCATTATTGACTACCCAGTAGTTAAAACTGATAACAATAAATTCTATTTAAAAAATGATTTCTATAAAAACCGCAACGTTTACGGCTGGATATTTGCGGACTTCAAAAACGAATTTCCAATCCTATCAAAAAACACAATTATTTATGGACACAATACCAGTATCGGCATAATGTTTGGTGATCTAGTTAATCTTTTAAATAAAGATTGGTATAAAAACGAAGAAAACAAATATATTTATTTTAGTACAACTGAACAAGACTATAAATTTCAAATATTTTCTGTCTATAAAATTAAAACAACAAATGACTACCTAGATATCAATTATGATGAAAATTTTATAAAAATGATTAAAAAAAGAAGTTTTATGGACTTTAATGTAGATATTAGTGATGAAAAAATAATCACTCTATCTACGTGCTACAACTCTACAAGTAGCAGTGTTAAACTAGTTGTACATGCCAAAATGGTAAACTTTTAGGCTTATTATTCACACATTTTATCTATTAAATGAATATATTGTAATAGATAATAAAGAAGGGGTGGATTATATGGAAAACAGTTGTGGATGCATCGCAAAGATCCTAAGAGTTATTAACACACTTCAACAAAACGCTGAATGTGGAGAGACTTGTTTAGATACTTGTGATCGTGGCTTCTTAGGGTGCAACATATCAAGTGTTGGTTGCAATACAAGACCAGTTATGCTTTATACTTGTTCTTGTAACGGTACAGCTTGGAGTATGCCTGTTTCTAAAGATGAAGGTGAAACTACAACATCTAATATATTTAGGGTTGAAAAAGTTGACGGAAACTGCGCGACATTTAGAGTTTTGGTGCCAAATACCGATGAAGATGCTGATTGTCCTTACTTAGCAACTAATTCATTTTTTACAATGGATTTAGATTGCTGTTGTGCTCTTAGATGTTTAAATGATACTTGCGTAGCTTGTATTTAGATAAAGCAGATTAATTTCTGCTTTTTTTATTGTATTTTTTTTTTTTTTATGATAATATTATTTGTAGAAAGTAGGAGATATATATGAGACTTAATTTCCAAGAAAATAAACCCAAAACTATTGTAAAATATGTTGAAAAAAAAGATTATACAATAATTTATACAATCGGAGGGATTATTTTTATAGGACTTGCTTTTTTAATTGGATTCAATGTTTATAAAGGATCAAAATGTTCAAATATTGAAGACAAAGTATTAGAATATGCAAGTGATTATGCTGAAGGAAATAATCTTCTTAACTTAAATGAAGGTGATTCTGTTACAGTTGATTTAGAAGAAGTTTATAATAATGGCTACCCTACTTTATCAAATGGAAATACTTGTACGGGGACCGTTAAGTTTACCTTAGCTGATGGAAAAATAATTAAAACATTTGATATTAATAATTGTTCTTATTGTTCAACGAATAAAAGATATAAATCAAATTGGAATAAAAGTAATAGTTATGTTAATAGAAAACTAATTGATGTTGATGTTAAATATAATTATTATAATGCCGAAACATTCTATACAAAATGGACGAATTGGTATCCATCAAAAGATATAGATAATACTGTTAACATTCAATATGGCATAAAACTACCCAAAAACGAAAATCAACTACCTGTTGTTCCAAATACAGCTGAAGTATTAAAATATGATGTTGAATATCAAACATATTATAGCTATCGTGATAAAACTTGGTTATGGTATAGAAACATTAATAATGACTATAGTAGTGAATGGTATTCTACTAAACCAAACAATTATGAAAATAAAGATGAAGCAACTCTAAAATATACTGATTGGAGTACATGGTCTTTAAACTATCCTGAAGAAAAAGATTATAGAGAAATTAAAAGTGGTACCGGTTATAGATGGTTCTATTTAGACGAAAACAAAATAAAACACTATTGGAATGGCGGAGCATATTCTGTCAATAAACCAAGTGATGAATATCCATCATATGATGATAGTGCTAGAATGTATTCATATAGAGATAAAACTTGGAGATGGTATAATGGTGAAAAAAGAGATTATTGTAATGAATATTCAACCCTTACACCGAGAGGATGCACGTACAAAGATAATTTAATAACAAGTTATACAAAATGGTCTAATTGGTCAACTGATGTTCCAAGTTCACAAAGTTATAGAAGTATTGATACTGATATCTATTATAGATATCGAGCATTCTATAGAGATGTTAATTTCTTAGTATTAGAAGATTATGTATCAAAAGATGAATTTGAAAATATTGTTCAAAAAAGCCTAGATGATTTTAGACTTGATAACACAAAAAAAATAAGTTATAAATATACTTATTTATACAAGTAGTTTTTTTAAACTACTTTTTCTATATCTAAGATATCACTTATTTTTATTATTTCATTATCCATAGTTATTAAAGATGAATTATTTCTAGCAATAATAGTAGTACGAATCTTTCTATCTTTTAAGGTTATTTTAACATCAGCTTTATAAACGAAATCATTTGATTTAAATATTTCATTTATTTCTTTGCGCACATCAATTTTTCTAGGTATTCTATCAACATTATTTCCGTTTGAGTAGAATACTTTTTCATTATTTCTAAATTCTTTATCAAACTTATTTACAAATAGATTATCTTTCATATACTCACCTATTATAAATTATTCATCTTTTTTGATAATATTACTTTTTATAATAAGACAATATATTTTTATTAATCCAATAACTCAACAACTTTTTCTTTTAATTCAGGATATAACGAATAAAAATTAGTTAAATCATAGCCATTTTTATACCATTTAATAACTTTTGGAATTAAATCACTATTGTCTAAAGGTATTCTATTTGGTCTATCAGGATACAAATATAATTTAATTAAACCATTATTATCTAATTTTATTAATTCACTATAAACATTTTCAATATATTCGCAAGAAATAACTCTTTCATCACTAAAACTAACTACTTCTGCACTCCAAGATGTAAAATTACTCTTAAAATTAGAAGCATCTAACTTATAAATATAGCCCTCGCAATTAAAGATTTCTTCAAACATTCCCTTTTTACGTTCAACTAATTCTATTTGATCATTTATGCCATCGCCTGATAAAACATAGTATAAATCATTTCCTTTTTTAGATAAAAAGATTGTTGCAATAGCTTTTGAAGGTGTAGCATAAACCCATTTTTTATTATGTGTACTTATATTTCCTTTAATAATCTTTAAGTCTTTTAAAGGACTTCCGTGATATACATATCTCATTACACTAAACTCTTTGTGACAAAATTTTCACTAAACTATGATTTAAATTGCTATAATTATTACTATCTTTTAGATTGATAATAAAGTCTCTTATTTCGCTTAATATTTGAATCTGAATATAACAAGAAACATTATTTTTATTAACCTCGTTTAAAATAGCATTCGCATTACAACCACCATAACAATTTTTATAATATTTACAATCATCGATACATTTTTGTCTTCTATTTATGCTTTTTTTTAACAGTTTTATAAAATTTTTGTTATCAAAAATCTGATTAATCGAAGAAAGGCTAGATATATCACCCAAATCATATTCTTTCATACATAATCTATCGCAAGGATATATATGGCCATCAGCATCAAGACACAACCATTTTTTTAAACAAGAATTGAATGTACAAACTCCTACATTTTCATTTAATATCAAGTTTACAAAATCCATACAAGTAGAAACATTAATATTACATTCATTATCAAAAACCCAATATTTAAAAAATTGTATAAAATTTTGTATATAATCATCGGGATTTAAATATAAATCATTATATTGAGCAGCACCATCTTTAAACATCGGGTTCATTTTCAAACCAACATTTAATCTCTTAAAATATTTGTATTCTTCTATCAAGTTATTAACATTATTTTGATTGACAACCATAACAACTCCTGGATTCATTCCATTAGATTGCAACAATTCAACATTTTCTAAAAGTTTTTGAGTACCACCGCGAGTTTTATCATTTGTTAATCCATCAAATGATAGTCCAATACTTGTCATATTTTTTTTGAAAAAATTGATGTTATTATTATTCAACAAAATCCCATTGGTTTGTATAGAATACATAAAATTAGTATCTAATTTTTTACAATAATCATATATTTCCTCATAATAATCCATTGGTGCCATCAAAGGTTCACCGCCATGCCAAACAACATTAACATATTCATAATTATTTGCTAATAAACTCAAATATTTTTTTAATTTTTTTATATCAAGTAAAGAAGCATCATAGCCATATTTCTCTGCAAAACAATATTTACATCTCAAATTACACGAATGGGTTGGTTTTATCAAAGTATTAATTTGTGTCATTTTTTCTTAAAGTATAAACCATTATCTTTCCTGAACTATTGTCATGTGAATTATTGTGATAATTTGGATGTCCACCACTATTATCATGACTATTCTCATGATATAAATCGCTCACGTTTATTTTTTGATTTGCCTGAGCAAGATAGACCTTATACAAATCATTCACTGAAGACTTCATTTTTTTTAAATATTTTATTTTTTTATTTTTCATTTTATACTCCTCCTTTATTTACTTCAACTATAACATATATTTAGTAATTTTACAATATATAAATGTCATAAATTATTCATCTTTTTTGATAATATGCATCCCAAAACCAATAATATTTCCCCAACTATTATATCTATAATAGACTTATTCAACTTTAAAGTATTTAAATACATTATAATTAAAGTAGATAAAGTAAAAGCCTTTACAATAACCATAAATAAAATAGGATGTTTTCTAATTAGATATGTTATTAACTTAGATAAAACAAACACACCAATTATAATACCAATTATAAAAGGAATTAAAATATCTAAATTATTAAAAGGATTTGATAACATCTCTAAAATTAATTCATACTTTTTTAAAACAATAAAAATTGCCGTTCCACTTATACCAGGAATAATAGTAGATATTGCCTCTATAATACCAAGAATAATATTATTAAAAAAAGAAACCTTTATATTTATATTAATAGATATAATATTTATAAAAATAGGAAAAATAATTAAAAAAATAAATATTAATATTTTAGGAATACTTTTATTTTTAAATTCTTTAAAAGAAAAATCAATTGAACCAATAATTAAACCAATAAAAAATAATAAAATTGAAAAATAATACTTATTAATCAATATTTTAAGTATTTTACTAAATAATATTATAGACAAAACAATACTCGAAAGTATAGGAAATAAAAACTTAATACTTTCCTTAGGCTTTTTAAATATATCACTTATACTAGATAAAAGAGGTTCATATACATTCATTGATATTGCCATAAGCGAACCACTTACACCAGGTAAAATCTTACCTAGTCCAACTAAAAGCCCTTTAAAAAAAAGCATATTATCACCATTTAATTCTATTATTAATAAAAAAAAAAAATTACTTTTTCAGTAATTTCTTTTGAACATCTTCAAACACTTCCGGATCACCCTGTAAAAGCGGTGTTATAGAAGAATTTTTACTCAATTCATTAATAATTTTAGCAATAAACATAGAACAATCAACCGATTTATACCAAGAGGAATCAATGATTTTTTTATCAACATATGTTAAATTAGTTGTATAAACCCTATTAAATGATTTATTATATTCTTCATCAAAAACATTCTTACCATTACAAAATAAACCAAAAGTAGAAGCCAAATATATATTTCGAGCATTTCTTCTCTTTAACTCTTTAGCAACATCAAGCATTGATTCACCAGAAGCAATCATATCATCAACAACAATACAATCCTTATTGGAAACATCTTTTCCCAAATATTCATGCGCAATTACAGGATTCTTTCCATTAACAACCTTTGTTAAATCCCTTCTCTTATGAAATATACCAACATCAACCTTTAACATGTCAGCATAATATCTAGCCCTATTAAAAGCACCAGTATCAGGACTAATTACAATTGTATTTTCATAATCAATCTGCTCATTCTTTAATATTTGATTAATTATATTAACTGTTGGAAAAAAGTTCTCAAAAGCCATTAAAGGTATAACATTTTGAATATTTTCATCGTGAACATCAAAAGTAATTATACTTTTAACCCCCAAATTTTCAAACTCTTTTAAAGCAATCGCACAATCTAAAGATTCTCTACCCTTTCTCCTATGTTGTCTTGACGAATATAAAAGTGGCATTATCAAAGTAATACTTTCAGCGTGTCCTCTAATTGCTGATATAATTCTTTTGGTATCTTGATAATGATCATCAGGTGACTTATGATTTTCAATTCCATACATCTGATAACTTATACTATGATTACCAATATCAGTCATAATATAAGCTTCACTTCCACGAATCGTTTTTAATAATTTTATCTTACCCTCACCATTACTAAATCTAATCTCTTCAATAGGAATTAGATAATCATTATTCTCATTATTCATCTTTTTCAAATAATTATTTGTTTTAAGTGCAAGTTCTTTGATGTTTTCTAAAGCAATTATACTTATTTTATTCATTTACTTCCTCCTATAATACATTTTTAGTATATCATATTTATTAAAAAAATACTCTATTTCAAGAGTATTATTTTGAATTATTAATAAAATTCTTTAATATTGTTTCAATAACATAACATATCTTTTGTTTACTTCTAATTCTTGTATCTTCAGCCTCTAAAGTAATTGTTTGTTTTCTATCTCTTTTACTATCATAAATACAAATATAAATTGTTTTTGTATCACCAAGCAAATTATTAGGATCTTGCTTATTTAATTTACCAGTTACACCAAGACCATATGTTGAATGAGAAAAACTTGCAATTGCTTTTGCCATCTCAAAAGCAGTTTCTATACTATAAACCGTATATTTATCAATTACCTCCTTAGGAACACCCATTTTTATTTTAAACTCATTTGAATAAGTAACCGCACTAAAAGCAATAACATTAGAAGCTCCTTCAATATTTGTTATTTCATTAGCAATATATCCTCCAGTACAAGACTCCATAGTTGCAATTGTTTCATTATTTTTTGTTAATATTTCTACTATTTCTTTCATTCAATTCTCCTTATGACCAGCTTTAACAATTTGATTTTTAATTTTTAAAATTGTCTCTGTTAATTCTATTTCATTTCCCTCAAACCATTTTAAACTCTTATTATACTTTTTTAAAAACCTTTTCCATTTAAAAGCATGATTAAAAGCATAAGCATATGGAAATGTATCCTCTAAAAAATTAGGATTTATTTTAAGCATTTCTAATACTTCATCTTTATTTATATTAATCAAATAATTATTAAAACTCTCAGCTTCAGCTTTCAATTCTAAACCAGTACTAGTTTTAGGTGTCAATGATTTTAAAGTATTAATTAATAATATTGTTCCTATATGACCAACAACAAAAACAATTATATAATATGTATTTAAACCAATCTTTGATAAACTCATTATATAAAATGGTAAACCAACTAAAATTGTTAGAATCGTTACTAATATTTTAGATCTTTTACTATTCTTACTTGTATAAACTCTTACCAAAGATATAAAACAAACCCAAGTTATAAATGTAATTATAAGCATTTTAAATATATTATATGGAAGATGAATATTTATAATTAAAAATATTATAAAAGTTAATAATACAAGATAGTTATTAATTGTTAATTCTTCCTGTTCATTTGTTTCTTTTCTAATATCTTTATTATCAATAGAATGTACTATATCACTTATATCTTTATATAAATTCCTATGAAGATTAAGTATTTCTATACTATTACCCTTTTTAAATAAAGCTTTATACATTAATTTTTCAGCCTTATTATTTTCTTTATATTTTTTTAACTTAATTATTTTACTAGGTAATATTTTAATATATTTTTTATGAGCTAAATAAATAACAATTGATGTTAAATCTCTTTCGTTTATTAATCCAGCATAATTATATTTAAGTTCAGCTGGTGATACATCAGGAATAATTCCCTTTTCATTTTTTTCTCTTTTTATTTTATAATGTTTCTCTATAAATAAACCAAATATTGTAAATGATACAATTAATACTAACTCAATTAACATACATTTCTAAGTCCTTTCGGATAATGATTCTTAAGTTTTCCATTAGTTGCTTTATATCCTCCAATTGGATAGCCATCAACCATTAAAACTCCCCATCCATTTGGTACATCTGCTATAATTTCTTCACCTTTCAAATATTTTAAAACTCTTTTATCATTTAATTTTAAATTACATTTATTTTTAAAATAATTACCATAAGCTTTAAATAAATAATGATTTGGAAGTAAATAGTTTCCTTTAATTTCTCCAACTTGAACACCTGAAGATATTATATGAATATTATCAGGAATAACATTTAAGGGTGCGAATACTTTATTGTTTTGAATCTTTAAATCTAATTTTATTGTTAAATTTTCCATAAAATCATTAACTATTTTTGTGTTTTCTTTTCCTAAATCATTTTGTTTTTTTATACTTATATACTCTTTTTCAATATTTCTATTTTGCATTAAACACATAAATTGACCTTCACCTAAAGAAATATGAGGATAAAATCTTTTAGCTTTTTCTATTGGTTTTAAACCATTAACTGTATAATTATCCAGGTTTTTAAGATCAACAACCTCGTAATTATAATTTTTAGTAAACCATTCCACTATATCTTCATTTTCACATTTTTCATATGTACAAGTTGAATACAAAATATAACCATTTGTTTTAGGTAAATGAGCCACACACTCAAGTATTTCCTTTTGTCTTTTAGAACATAGTTCAACATTTTCTAAGCTCCACTCATTTATAGCTTCCCAATTTTTCCTAAACATTCCTTCTCCCGAACAAGGAGCATCAACAATCACTAAATCAAAATACCCATTAATTACATTTCTAAAACTTTCAGGAGTATCATTTGTAACAATTACATTTGTTAAACCCATTCTCTCTATATTACTATATAATATCTGAGCGCGTTTACTATTTATTTCATTTGATATAAGAAAACCATTTTTTAATTTAGATGCAACTTGAATACTTTTACCACCTGGCGCGGCACATAAATCTAGTACTCTATAATCATCTTTTATATTAACCCCATTAATAGGTGCCGAAGCCCCTGGATCTTGACTATAAAAAAGGCCAGCGTGATGATATGGATGATTTCCTAATTTAACATTTTCTTTTAAATAAAAACTATCACAAGTATAAGGTATTTGCTCTATTTTATAAGGAAATATTTTTATAAAATCACGAGTGCTTATTTTATTTGTATTTACCTTTATACCTTTTATATTTTCCTTTTCATTTTCTTCTAAAAATTTATCATAATTTGGTATTATATTTTTCATTCTTTCTTCAAACTCTTTTGGAAGTTGCATTAATATCACCTACATAAATTATAGTTTTTTTTTATCATTTTATCAAGATTATCTACAAAAAAGAAATATAAAAATATATTTCTTAACTAACTAATGAACCCTTAACTACATTATTACTATCAACTTCACTTAAATGAAGCATAGCATCCACCAAGGCACTTGCACCCGCTGTATAGTTAACAATTATTCGAGCATTTGTATGAATTGCAGAATTCCAAAACATATAACTATAATTTGTTACTTTTGAACGATCCGCTCTTATAACTATAGTAGTTATCAATTCATAACAATCAGAAAACATATAACCAAAATCAGTTACATTTGATGTATCTAAATTACCTAAATCTAATTCTATTAAAGATGAGCAACTATCAAACATAAAGCTCATATTAGTTACTTTCGATGTGTTAAAACTACTTAAACCTAAACTTGTTAATTTTGTACAATTCAAAAACATTCCATTCATATTTGTTACCTCTGATGTATCAAAATAATTATTAAAATTTATTGAAGAAAGTTTAGAAAAATTATAAAAGAAACGAGTACAATCTATTGGAGCAGCAATAACTGCATCACTTACAACATACAAATTATTATCAATTATATATGCATATACTTTTATATCTTGATTTGCATCATATGAAACATCCCAACACTTATTAGTTGCAGTACATTCCGTTGGCTTATTACTATCATCACTTGTAAACACAGCTGTTGTTATACTAGCATAATATTTCCAAAACTCAGTTTTATTACTATAACCATAACCATTTTTCATCATAGCAACCACATTATTAATTTTTCCTTTTACTTTAATATATAAATAACCATTTATAGTGCTACTTGATTTATAATATATTGTAACGGTTTTACTTGCATTTTTATTTATATTCCCTTTATAGATATTATTTCCAATTATACTTGTATAACTACTATCTTTATAATATGTAATATCACTTGGTAAGTTATAACCCGTTAATTCAATTGTATATTCAGCACCATTATTACTTGAACTTGTATTTAATATTATATTTACCTGTCCGCTAGAACTAGTTATTGGTACTTTGTAATAATCATTCTCAATACTTCCATTTTCTACATTCACTTTAAAAGACCAATTATTACTTGTTGCAACTATATTACCTACTATTCTATTTGTAAATGCTGAATATGTATAACTAATTGTAACAAATAATAAGCATAAAACACTAAAATATAAAACTTTTTTCATCATTAAACATCCTTCCTCTCATATAAAAATATACAATTAAAAGGACCACTATCTATTATTATTCTATAGAATCGTACTCCAAAAAAGTTATTAACAAAACTATTATTTTTATACTTTTTTAATAATACTAGTATGTATGTATTTGTCCAAACATTTTATCAACATCCCTTCTATTATTTGCAGCTTTATCAACATCTTTGTTGATATTTTTAATTTTACCATATTTATTCTACTTATACAAGTACTAATCTATATTCAAAAACACCACACATTTACATTTTAACTTTACTTTTCTTAAGATTTATGAAATAATTGTTTTGGTGATTTACGTGCAAATAGATAAAATATTTGAAAACTTTATAACAAATGTTAAAAAAGATGGTGTCTATGCATCAATCGACGAAATTAAAGAAGCAACTAATCTAATGCTAGAAATAATAAAACAGCACAAAGATGCAACACCAGAAGAAATGATTGAATATGTTATAAAAGATAATATTGATTTTATAGAACAAATAAAAAGCAAATACTATTTTCCTGGATATACAATAGGAGCAATCGTTGGAAATATCAACATCAAACTATTAGGTGGAAATTTAGATGATAATGGAAGAAAAATGGATCCAAACGCTCTATTTGATATTGCATCAATATCAAAATTTTATACCCAAACAATAATATACAATTTAATAAAAGAAGGAAAATTATCATTTGATTCCAAAATATATGAATTAGATGATCGCTTTATCAATCTAAAAGATATAACCATTAGAGACATAACAAGTTTTACAACAACATTTATGACAAACGGCCGAATAAATGAAAAAACAAATATAGAAGAAGCATATAAAACATTATATAGTGTAAAAGCAATAGATATCCAAAAATATAATTACAATGACATAGGTATGATGATTATAAAAGAAGTTGCTGAAAGAATTACAGGAATACCCTATAAAGATTTAGTTGATAAGTATATAATATCTAGATATAATTTAAAAAACACATTCTTAAGTGTACCATTTGAAAAAAAACACCTTATAACAGGAACACCAAATATGGAAAATGTTGCAGTTAATGACTCAAATGCAAACGCCTTAGGTGGCTACAGCGGGCACGCTGGTATATTTGCATCAAGTGATGACTTACTAAAACTAGGAAGTAATCTAGCACAAGGAAAAGTTATCGATGAATCTATGATTGATGACATCTATTTAGAAGGTGGCGCTAAAGGAAGAGGAAAAATGGGAAACGTATATGTTTCCAACCCCAAAGGTGTAGATGTAAGTTATGTTGATAGATTAGAACCAATAAGATCATTCGCACTTCAAGGTTCAACAAGAGTTCATTTGAACGGAAACAAATATAGTGTAAGCACTCTTCTATTAAATCCAGCATCAATGTCTTTAGAAAAAGCGTTAGAAAATGAAGAAAAAATCAATCAAATTAGAGTGTTAGATGGAAAAAATCCGCTATCACTAGTAAGAAAATTTACATTTGATGATTTTGGAAATCCAAAACAATACAACCTTGTTGATGTAAGACAAATGCTTCCAAGCGGAAAAACAGTTGAACCGCTTTTAACAATGAATGCTAAAATGATATTAAGATTAAGATTTTTAAATGAATTCATTAAAGAATATGATAAAAATTATAATAAAGAAATATCCATAATAAAAACAAACTAATCAGTTTGTTTTTTTCTAGCCAAAATATAAGCATTTTTAAACAACATCGTTTTAGAATTATATGATAATTCATCAGTTATAATTTTCACTCTATCTTTATTTTTCAAAACATAATTATAAGGAACAGGCTCATCATTAACAAAAGCACCTTTCATTATTTTGCCAACATTTAGTTTATAAGCATAATCAGTAATAGTTGATGACTCAGGCATTTCTACAACAGTACCAATAGGTGTATAAACATATACCTTTTTAGACAGAATCTCTTCTTTTACCTGTTTAACAAACTCCTCATTATCTTTAAATTTAGAACTAATTTTCTCTAAAGACTGATAAAATTGAAATTTCTGCTTAAGATCATTTTGCATTACATTTCTAGCCTCACCTTTTTTTAAATCCCAATAAGCAGTCAAACCAAATGAATTAATTGCCTCCATATCAAATGTTCTTATTTGTGTTTGAACCAATTTATCATCAGGACCAAAAACAGTTGTATGTAAACTACGATACATATTAGTTTTAGGATTCCAAATATAATCCTTAAATCTACTATTTATAGGATTATATAATTTATGAACAAGCCCCAAAGAAACATAACAATCCCTTATCTCATTTACAAGTATTTTTAAAGCAAATAAATCGTGTATTTCGAAAATTGTTTCATTATGTTCTAATCTCTTATATATTCCATATATATTTTTAGTTCTTAAATTAATACAATTTTTTATTTGTTCTTGCTCCAATAAACCCTTTATATTATATAACATTTGAATCAAAGAATCCTTTGATTCATTTTCAACTCTTTCTTTAACTTCTTTAATTTCTATATACTTATCAGGTTTTAAATATTGAAAAGATAGATCTTCTAATTCATTTTTTATTCTATAAGCACCAATTGAATAAGCAAGCGGTACAAATAACTCCAATGTTTCTATAGCATTTTCTTTTTGTTTATAAACACTTTTATACTGAAGTGTTCGCATATTATGAAGTCTATCTGCTAATTTAATTATAATAATTCTTATATCTTCAGTTATACCAGATATTATTTTTTTAGTATTCGCACAAACCTCTTCTTTTTTACTAGAAAAATTCATCTTTGATAACTTAGTAACACCATCAACCAATTCAGCAACACAAGGATTAAATAAATTACTTATCTCTTCCTTGGTAGCTTTTGTATCCTCAAGTGTATCATGCAAAAGGCCAGCACATATTGTATCCCTATCAGCTTTCATCTGCGCGAGTATATATGCAACATTAAGAGGATGAATTATATAAGGTTCACCGCTTTGTCTCCTTTGACCAGCATGCATCAGCCTAGCATATTCATAAGCCTTTCTAATTATATTTTCTTCTTCAGCATTATAAGTTTTTATTAAAGCAATCAATTTTTCAATATCCATATCATCACCCCAAGAAACCAAAAAATGAGCACCATTAAAGTACTCACAATTTAAACATAGTAAGACATCTGTTAAAAATATTCATTTTCATCATATGCCTCACCTCCGATAAAATTTGAATTAATTTTATAACATTTGAAAATGATTGTCAATAGATTATTTCAATTTTTCAGTAAGTTTTTGTTCAATATTCTTAAGCCTCTCCTCATATTTTTTTAATTTTTTACTATTCATTAAATAATCATATAATGATATATCTTTATCTTTGTACATATCATAATTAGTAGCATCTAACTCATTTACTTTTAATCTAAGTTCACTTATTTTTACTTCATATACCTGTGCACTCGCAAGTTTATCTTGAATAACCAAATTATCAATTTCCTTTTCCAAATCATTTATCTTGCTATCAACATCATTCAAAATTAATTTCTTATTAGAGTTTCCAAACATCAAAACAACCGATGTACCAATTAAAATTAAACCAACTAATATAATAATTATATTCTTTTTCATAAATCCTCCAATCTAATTATAGCATTTATATTTAAAATAATAAATAATTTTAGGTTAAAACCCATACATTTATAAACAAAATATCTATTATATTTTGGGAGGAGAAAAATGAATTACTTTAATTATATGAATGGTATGGCAAATATGGGATATATGGAAAATATGAACACCATAAACAATATGAAACAAAATGAAAATAATAAAAATTTATATGATCCATATCAAGGATTCATAAGAGGAAACTTGTTTAAAAATTTATATGATCCATATAAACTAAACAAACCATATGATATTGAACCAGCAAACGAGCAAGCTAAAATGCTAACAAGCATAGATGCCCTTAGTTTTGCAATGAGAGACTTAAATCTCTATTTAGATATTAACCCTAATTCTAGAGAATATATCGATTTATTTAATAAATACCGAGTTCAAAAAAATGAACTTGTTAAGGAATATGAGAGCAGATATGGTCCATTAACCCTAGATAGTGATGCTATGTTTAGTTATCCTTGGGCTTGGGATAAATCTCCATTTCCTTGGGAAAATTAGGAGGATTATATGGTGAATTATGTTAAAAAATTAGATTATCCAATAAATATTAGAAGTAAAGATTTAAAAATGGCTAAAAACCTACTAGCACAACTAGGAGGACCAGATGGTGAAATTGGAGCAGCAATGCGCTATTTCAGTCAAAAATTTACAATGCCAGATGAAAGAGGAAAAAGCTTATTAAACGATATTTCTATCGAAGAGCTTGGGCATGTCGAGATGATTGCTACAATGGTATATCAGTTAATGGAAGGCGCTACTATTGAAGAATTAAAAGAAGCCGGTTTAATTGGATATTACACTCAACATAATAGAGGAATATACCCAGTTGATGCAAGTGGTGTACCATATACAGCAGCATATATTGAATCAACAGGTAATTATATAGCTGACTTAACTAGTGATATGGCAGCCGAAGAAAGAGCAAGAGTTACTTATGAAAATTTAATGAACGAAACAAATGACTCAGACCTGCTTGGACCATTATCATTTTTAAGACAAAGAGAAGTAGTACATTATAATAGATTTAAAGAATTATTGGATTTATATAAAAATGGTCAGTAATTGATCATTTTTTTATTCCATTTAACATAATATTTTATGGAGGTCTTATGGAAAAAATTACTGTTATATATGGCGGAAAATCATTTGAACATGATATTTCTATTAGATCATATAAAAGCTTTGTTGAAAACATAAATAAAAAATATCAATTATCAACAATATATGTTGATAAAGATGGATTATGGTACGAAAACAATAAACTTATGAACAATGTTGTTGATTTCTTAAAAGAACAAGATGTCATCTTCCCACTCATTCACGGAAATATTGGCGAAGACGGAAAATTACAAGGACTATTTGAAACATTTGACATAAAATATGTAGGTTCAAACACTATCAGTAGTGCATTAGCAATGGATAAAGCATTCTGCAAAATAATACTAGATAAATATAACATTAAACAAGTACCATACGTAATACTAAATAAAAAAACAAAAATCAAAGAAATAACATCTAAACTAAACTATCCTGTTATCGTTAAACCAGCCAATGGCGGATCGAGCATCGGTATCAGTATTGCAAATAACGCAAGAGAATTAGTCAAAGCATTAAGTAATGCATTTAAATATGATAAAAAAGTTGTCGTTGAAAAGTTTGTTAAAGCAAGAGAACTTGAAGTCGGTGTAATAGAAAATAATGGAATAATTTGTTCATCAATCGGTGAAATAAAAAGTCAAGGATTCTATGATTTTGATTCCAAATATATTAAAGATACCGAAGTTATTGTGAATGCAGACCTAAAAAAAGAAACAAAACTTAAAATCAAAGAATATGCAAGAGAAATATTCAAAATTCTAGAATGCTCCGGTTTTGCAAGAGTAGACTTTTTATACGATGAAATAAATGAAGAACTATACTTCAATGAAATAAATACCATTCCTGGCTTTACAGACATAAGTATGTTCCCAAAATTATTTATTAATGATGGTTATAGCTATAGTGAAATAATTGATATATTAATCAAAAATGCAAAAAGACGCCCTTAAACGTCTTTTTTTCCTATCTTTCTCTTTAACTCTCTAACCTTTTCATTATATATTTGATTATCATTTTCTTTTAAACCATCAATTTCTCTAAAGCACCTACTTAATAAACTTTCATTTACTTTAACTTGATTTTCTAATACCAAATCCTTTATAAGTTTCATATAAAATATATAAACCTTTAAAGTATGAGGCGTTTTATTATTCAAATAAGCCTCTTTGGCCTTACTATATAACATTATAATCTGTTCTAAAGTCTTTTTCGAGCCATCATCATTATACTCAAGCAATAATATCGGATATGAATTAGCAAAATCTTTAATTTTATCCTTATCAACAATCTCATCAAACAACACCTCAAGACTATAAATTTTTCCATTTATCTTGCGATAAGTTACATTAAGAAATGCCGATATTTTTTTTATTTGACTAGTAAACTTTCCTTTTTCCGGTATTTGTTTTGTATTATCATAAAAATACTTAATAGCATCTACCTTACCTCTTACATAAGCTTCTGTTTCAAGTGATAAAACATCATAACAATCATCATAATAATTTTCAATTTCATCCCTCAATATTTCTTCCTTAACTTGCTTTAAAGTTTCATATCTAAAGTTTAATTTATTAAGCTGATTATATTGCTTTATATGAGTTAATTCGTGAAAGAAAACAGAAAATGCAAATAAATTCTTATTTAATGAATTATCAATCATTCTAGAATTAAGAGATATACTATAGATATTAGCTTCCCCTTCCTTATTATCAAGCGGAACAATCTTTAATTTAACAGAAGGATAATCAGCATTTTTTATTTTTTCAAATAATTTATATAAAATAATTTCAAAATATTCATTTGTTACTTCATAATCAGGATTCTTATGTAAAAAATCAAATATTTTTTTAATATTAACATTTGAACAAATACTTCCTGCTTTTATTTCTTCTTTTAAACTAACAATCATCTCATTAACTTCAAAATTTTCAAGGCAATTAACCATTTGTTCCTGATACCTCTCAAGCGGGACATTTTTATCAATAACATCATATATTGCCATTCTTTTATATTTATCTAAAGAAACTAAATTAAAAATATATTTAAGTTCTTGCTTAGAAATATTAACTTTTATACGACTAAAAAAATCAATCACATTAATTCTTTTAACAATAGTTTTAGTAAGTATTATATATAAATAAGTATAAATTGTTTTATCATCAATCAATTTTATTATCGTCTCAATAGTATTTTCATCAAACTTATTAGCGATTACTTCTCTTTCTAAATCTTCTTTAAAATCACTCAAATTATTTGTCATCATTAACAAAATACTATTTCCATCAATTATTTCTTGCGTATTTAGATTATATAATATTTCTTTTGCAATTTTCACATCAGAATTAGTATATATAATTTGATCAATAACATCCTTTGTTAATAAATCAGTAAAATATGGATGCGATAAAAGTTCACATTTATCAAGATTTTTTTGATATATTCTATATAATATTTGGGGCTCTTTTACTATTTCCTCAATAACCTTCTCATTATTTAAATAAGGTATTATACTTTTATCACATATATGTTCCATTATATAAAGTATTTCTTCAGGAAATAACTTACTTATATTTGCATTATCATAAAATTCCTTAATATTTTCAGGTAAAACCTTATCTTTTATATAATCTTTTATATCATCATCATCAACAAAAAGTAATAATGGTATGTAATTATATTCTTTCTCTAAAAACTTAAAAATATGCTTTTTTAATATTAATTTTTTTATTAATTTAATATTTTCCATTTTTTCAATAATAGTACCAATATTATCAAACTGTGCTATATAATTAACAACATTTTCATTACATAAATATTCATATTTGCTTATATCTGTTTGAAGTTCTATATATAAATAAAGTTCAATTGGAGAAACTGCTTTATAAAAGTTTAAATTACTTAAGAATAACTTTTTTCTATATTCACTTTCAGACCTAAAAAGATTAAATATATATTTAGAATCCTTTAATGATTCTACAACCTCATCTGATAATAAAAAATCTATTTTTTCTTGATAATTTTTAATATTTTCAATCTTTTCTATTAACTCTTTCATAAAGTTCTCCTTATTGACTATTTATTTTATCATTTTTTACTATTTTGTCAAAACAATTTATATAAAGAAGATTAAAAAAGAAGATTACTTCTTTTTAGCATCTTCTTTCTTTCTTAATTCAGTATTTAATATTCTCTTTCTCATTCTGATATTATGAGGAGTAACCTCTACTAATTCATCAAAATTGATATAATCAAGAGCATACTCTAGAGTAATAGGCCTTGGTCTTTTTAAAACAACTGTATGATCTTTAGATGATGATCTTGTATTTGTTAGATTTTTACCTTTTACAACATTTACTGCTAAATCATTATCTCTATTACATTCACCAACAATCATTCCTTCATAAACTTCAACACCTGGTTCAATAAACATAACACCACGATCTTCAAGTTGACCTAAAGCATATGCTGTAGATTTACCATTTTCCATTGATACAAGAACTCCAAGAGGTCTTTCACCAACTTCAACATCTTCCATTTTTGCATATTCTTTAAATGTATGATTCATTATACCATAACCTTTTGTTAATGTCATAAAGTCGGTTGCAAAACCAATTAATCCACGAGATGGAATAGTATATGTTAATCTTACTAGATTATTATAATTAGTCATATTTTCCATATTTCCACCACGGTTCGCTAATTCTTCTATAACATTACCAACACATGACTCATCAACTTCAATTTGTAATTCCTCATATGGTTCACATTTAACACCATCAATTTCTTTAATAATTACAACAGGTTTAGATACTTGTACCTCAAAACCTTCACGGCGCATATTTTCAATTAGAATACCTAAATGTAATTCACCACGACCAGATACAACCCAACTTTCTGCATCATTAGGCGCTACTTTCAAGGAAACATCCTTTTCTGTTTCTTTCATTAATCTTTCTTCTATTTTACGAGCAGTTAATTGTTTTCCATCCTGACCTGCCATTGGACTAGTATTAACCCCAATTGTCATTTGCATTGTTGGTTCATCAATTCTCAAGCGTGGTAAAGCTTCTTCTTGACCTATAGTACAAACAGTCTCACCAACTTCAATGTCTGGTAAACCAGAAATTGCAATTATTTCACCTGCTTCAGCTTCTTCAATTTCAACTTTTTTTAATCCTTTAAATCCAAATAACTTTGCAATTCTAAATTGTTTTTTACTTCCATCAAGTCTAATACAAGAAACCATTTCACCAACTTTGACTTTACCTCTTTTTACAAGACCAATTCCTATTCTTCCAACATAATCATTATAATCAATTAATGCTGGTTGAAATTGTAAGCCACCTTCTTCACTTACTCTTGGATCTGGCACTGTATTTATTACAGCATCAAGTATTGGTTCCATAGTAGGCATTTGTGTACTAATATCAGCATCTAAACTACTTGTTCCATTTATTGCTGATGCATAGATTACTGGGAACTCTAATTGTTCAAGTCCTGCACCAAGTTCAATAAATAAATCTAAAACTTCATCAACAACTTCTTTTGGACGAGCTGTTGGTTTATCAATTTTATTAACAACAACAACTGGTGTTACACCTGCTGCTAAAGCCTTTTTTAATACGAATCTTGTTTGTGGCATCGTGCCTTCATAAGCATCAACAACTAGAATAACACCATCAACCATATTCATTATTCTTTCAACTTCACCACCAAAATCAGCATGACCTGGAGTATCTAAAATATTTATTGTATAACCTTTATATTCTATTGATGTTGTTTTGGCAAGTATTGTTATACCTCTTTCCCTTTCAATATCATTAGAATCCATAACACGATCTTGAACCTCTTCATTAGCTCTGAAAGTATTAGCAGATGCAAGTAATTTATCTACTAATGTTGTCTTTCCGTGGTCAACGTGGGCTATAATCGCTATATTTTTTATCTTCTTCATAATTTTCATCCCTCTTTTTTGTACTTTGGTATTATAGCACATTTTTGAATGATGTCAAACTGTTTTTTTAATTTTTTTGTTAATTTTTGTATAATTTTGAATATTTATAAATAATTAATATTCCAAAAGATAATGTTTAAAAAAAAAGAAACAAAATTATAACATTTTGTTTCACTTAGGAATAACAAGTATTTGACCAATACTTAATAAATTGCTTGTTAAATTATTTACTTTTTTTAAATTAGAAACACTAACTCCAAACTTATCAGCAATGCTATATAAACTATCGCCTGATTTTACTGTATAAGTTCTTGATTTACTTGTTTCAGGTATTACTAATTCTTGACCTACTGTCAAAGTATTTGTTGTTAAACCATTTGTTTTTTTTAATTCATCAACACTTATTCCATACTTCTTAGCAATACTATATAGGCTATCTCCTGCTTTAACAACATATCCTATTTCTCCTTTAACTTCGGGAATAACTAGTTTTTGGCCCAAACTTAAATTATTTGTTGTTAAACCATTAGCTTTTTTTAATTCATCAACGTTTATTCCATATTTCTTAGCAATACTATATAAACTATCGCCTGATTTTACTGTATATGTACTTATTTTACTTTCGTTTGTTGGGATTAATAATTGTTGACCAACTTCCAAGTTAGTAGAACTTAAATTATTATACTTAATCATCTCATCAACGGATAAGTTATATTTTTTGGCAATATTATATAGACTATCTCCTTTTTGTACAATATATACCGAATAATCTCCTGTAACTAGTTTAGACTCCGTTGGAATCTTTAATGTTTGACCTACATTTAATAGATTACTTGTTAAGTTATTTGCATTTTTAAGGTCTTCAACGCTGACTTTGTATTTATTAGCAATACTCCATAAACTATCACCTTTTTGAACAGTATAATTTGTTCCTGTACCATATCCTATATAATCAAGTATAGCATCAACAACAGCATTAGCATATTTTTCTGCATTATTTTTTAATTGTTCAACATCATCACCTTTACTATCTAAAAATCCATATTCAACAAGGACAGGTTCAGTATTACCTGTATTTCTATGAATAAAATAATAATCTTTAGATGTATTGCTTGGCAATCTTCTTTGATATGCTTCTCTAATATTTTGACCTGCTTTTGCGAGAGAATTCAAAATTTTATTTGATAATGTGCTTTTATTACGCAAAGCATAAATTACTTCAGCACCATCGCCACCTGGTGAGTTCATTTACCATTAGCAATTAAATATGTATACTTTCTAAAGTCTTTTTAATTTTTTCTTCTCTTTCAATTTTGATTCTCAAAGCTTCTTCTTTTTCGCGTCTTTCTCGTTCCCTTTTTGTTTTAACATAATCTGGATAATATCTATTAGCATTATCAACCCATGACTTAAAATAATCAATAATTTGTTGCAAACTATTTAAATAACTAGGCGACATATTTGCCATAGCAACGTTATTCTCAAATCTAAATTTTTCAGGTCCAAATCCCATTAATTCACCATAACTATTTTTTGTCATACAACCTATCCACTCATCATTTACATTTTTATCTAAATACAAAAATATTTTTCCAATTGCATCATTATATTTAAAATCAACCAATTTAGGTGGTTCTAATATTAAAATATCATTTTCATCTTCTTCAGCATACTTTATTTCTTTTAACTTTCTTATTTCTTCTTCTTTCTCACTTACTTTAATTAATGCTCTTATTTCATAAATTATATCATCAACGCAATTAAACCTATCACTAGGACTTTGTGAAATCATTTTATCAATAATTTTATCTAGAAATGAATATTTTGTATCTACATTAGACACCTTTTTATATGAGTGTCCAAATGGAATTTTTTTAGTAAACATTTCATTAAAGATCAATCCTAGTGCATATATATCTGTTTGGGTAGTTATTACACCATTCTTTTCTCTCTGTTCTGGTGCGGCATATTGAAAATTAGCCATTTTGCTTCCGATTCTTGTTTCTATTTGAGTTATTAATTCTTCGGTTGAAAAATGTGCAATTCCAAAATCTGTAATTATAGGAAAGTCATTACCTAACAACAAAATATTTTCTGGTTTTATATCTCTATGTATAATTCCTTTTTTATGAAAATATTTAACACCTTCTAATAAATTTATAAATAACTGTATATTTTCCTGAAAAGTGTGATCTTCATTAATATACATTCTTAAAGTCTTTTCATAATATGGCATAACATAAAATATTTGTTCTTTATCATCGGTTAGTCCATTGTCTATTATTTTTATTATATTAGCATTATCTGTTTTAATACAAAAAGCCATTTCATTTTTAAATCTTTTTATTTTTTCAATAGAAATATTTTTATTTAATAACTTTAAAGCATATACATTTCCATTTGTATCTTCAACCTTATAGACTTCTGAATTACCACCATTTGCTATATGTTCAACTATTTTATATTGTTCTAAATAACTTCCATATAGTTTTGTACCCTTACGCATAATATCAACTCCTTAAACTTTAATTAATATTATACTATATTTTCTTGTTAATTTTTATTTTTTTCTTTCCTACCATAAGGATTTCTAACTAAATTTCTATTTTCATACATAAAATTAATCTCTGATATTACATCATATTTAAACATGATTTTTATGTTTCTATTTTCATCAATTACTATCTTATCTATTAAAGTATTTACTAACTCCTTTTTAGGTTTTTTTAAATCTAATAGTTCTTTTATCTTTTTAGTATAATCTGGTAGTATATTTGCTTTATTCTTTATATTTTGCTTTTTTATTTTTTCTTCTTCTATTATATTATTAATCTTTTTTAATTTAGTTTCGGATTCCGTAGATAATTCTTTATATAATTCAGCTGAAATAATATCATTACATCTATCACTATATAAAGTAGATAATTTATTCATAATTTGTTCTTTTTCCTTTAATAAATCGTTTATTTTTTTATCTGTATCTTCTGTTTCTTTATGAACATTTTTTTGTACTTCTTTATTTAATTCTTCTATATCTAGTTCTTTTATAAATTTTGATACTAAATTATTAAATCGTTCTAGTATTTGCTCTTCTAAATAATCATATGGATAAAAGTGTGAACTACATCTTCCTCTCTTTGGATCTCTAGAATATCTATTACAATTAATAGACCAATAATCAAGTTTCTTTCTATAATAAACAGATAGTCTATTGCCACACTCTTTACAAAATATTTTTCCTTCTAAAATTCTTTTGGGTCTTTCTGTTTTTAAACTATAATTTCTAGTTTTTCTTTTTCCTAAAGAATTAACATATTTAAAAGTTTCTTTATCTACTAATGGTTCATGAGTATCTTCAACTATTATCCATAAACTTTCATCTAAAGTTATTTTCTTCTTTGATTTATAATTTACTTTTGTTTGAGTATGTTGAACCATATCTCCAGTATAAATTCTATTACTTAAAATTTTCTTTACTGTTGATATATTCCAACTATCTCTATCAATCAATCTAGAAGAATAATTAGTTTTCTTATATCCTGCTGGTGTGGGTACATTCATATTATTTAATCTTGTTGCTATTTCTGTTGGTCCTATTCCTTCTGCTCTCCACTTGAATATTTTTTTAACAATCGGTGCAGTTTCTGGATTAGGTATTAAATGTCCTTTATCTAAAGGATCTCTCATATAACCATAACATGGCTGACTTCCTATAAATTTACCATTCTTTCTTTTATCATTTAATACATTTCTTATCTTTATAGAATTTTGTTTACTATAATAATCATTACAAGCAATTATAAATGTCGAAGAATCATTACTAGCTTGATTTTTAAAACTATCATATGATTCAAGTATAGATATAAATCTTATGTTATTCTCAGGAAAAAATGTTTCAATATAATATCCTGTCATAACATGATCTCTACCAAATCTAGATAAATCTTTAACAACTACGCAATTAATCTTTTTTTGTTTTATATCTTCTAACATTTTTTGAAATCCTGGTCTATCAAAATTAGTTCCAGAATATCCATCATCTACATATTCTCCACACAGATTAAAATTATTATTTTTAACATAACTTCTTAGTAATTCTTTTTGATTAATAACACTTTCACTATCAGATTCATATTTTTTATCTTTATCTTCTTGAGATAATCTTATATAGATTCCAACATTGAAATCCATTCCAGTTAAGTAAGTATTATACATCCAAACCTCCTTTTCTTCTTACTTGACTGAGTATTAAGACAATTTAATAATACCGCATTATTAAAAAAATTACAGCGCATTATTTTCTTTTTCTATCTCTTCGATAAGATATTTTAAAATAAGATCTTTAAAAGTTATATTATTTTCATTCATAGCAACACCTACTTAAAGTTATGTTGTTTTTATTTATTTTATTATTGTTTAAATCTATTTTATATTCCCCCTTTTATTCAATAAAAAAATTCCATATTATTTTGATATAAGGATTATTCTTCGTTTATAACTGAATCAATATTTTTTATAATATATTCTATTAATAAAGTTTCCATTATAGATTGTATTGTAACTTTTTTGTTTTCTATAACTCTTTTAAGAGCCATTTTTGTATGGTCGTCAATTCTAAATTTAACTTGATTATTTTTTGCTAAAGCCATTTTTCACTCTCCTCTCTAAAAAATTGGTCCCAAAGTATGCACGTTAATTTTTAAACACTATTTTAAGAAAAGGATTTTGATAAAGCAGGATAAATCTGTTTACAAACAACTCACCAGCGGTGAGTTTTACCTTATTTTATAAGCATTTATAAAATTAATTAGTGTTTACACTTTTAATATTTGTTATACAATTGTATACTTTTGATTCCTTATATTATAAGGGGTGTTATACAATCGTACACATTTTTTAAAATAACTAACTATGTTTTTTGGTACTAAAAACATAATAATTTAATCGATACTTAGTACCAAAACTTTTTATATTGAATTTAAAGGGGGATTTTTGAATATGAAAAAAGCACTGACCCTTTCTGTAAGGTCAATGCTATAAATACATATAATTGCATTATTATTTCATATTCTACTATATTGTATCACATGATTGTTGAAAGTCAATTAGTAATAAATATTGCATTAATCTTGATAAAAATGTTGTATAAAATCTCTATAAAGCCATATAAATACTGCATTTATACAAATAGATACTTTAGTAGATTCTATGTTATTGACAAGTATATGTAATTTTTAATTACTAAATTTTTATCAAAATAATGTTGAAATTATAACTGTTATTTGTAATTCCAAATACCTAACTGTCCTTTTACTTTTATTGGAGTAATAGGTTCTACATCTTCTAAAACCCAAGCATATCTTCCAACTTCATAATGACCTGCAATAAAATTATTTTTGTTTTTTTCTTTCTCTTTTTTTATAAACTCTTCTGTCATATAAATACAATCAACTAAATTGGACTTACATATTATATGTCCGTAATTAAGTTCATCTTCATTATATAGTTCAGATAATCCTTTTCTTTCTTTTACTTCTTTTCTTATCTTTGCAACTCCTGCTTGTATGTACAATTCTCCACGATAATTGGTTTTCCAACTTCTTGTTTCAATATATTTAACTTTATTTTTTATCAATGTAGCAAAGGGTTCTTTAATTGTTAATACTTTCATAAACTATATTACTCATTTTAATCTAAAACTGCTTGTTTTAAGTCTGAAGCCAATTTATTCATAGAGTCATTTAATTTATCAATATCATGCTTTGACATAAAATATTCTTCACCATCATTACTACTTCTATCTAAAATATCAAATGTAATTCTATAAACATGATCACTTAATAAATTATTATTTTGCCACATACAATCTTTTTTAGCTTTAATATAAAAATTATTTTTATTAATCTTTAATATATCAATATCTTCTGGTGATGAAACATAAAAACCTGTTGTTCTTACTTTTTTACCATTTTTATATGTAATACCTTCTTCATCTACATTTTCATACCAATTAGAATTAAAATAATATAATCCATTTTCATTTTTAGTACAATAATCTAACAAATTGCCACAATATGCATCTTTTAATTTATTCGCTGGATATTCTTCACATGACTTTATATACTCAATACTAACACGAGATTCACATTTAACAGCTTTTTTCATAAAATCTTCTGCTGTCGTAACTACTAACAATTTTACAGAACCTAATGTTTTATCTGATAACTCAACTTTATGAGGTTGCGCTATATTACCTTCATCGTTTGAAATTATAAATATTTTATCATCCATATGTAAATCTAAGAAAATTTGTTTTGAAAATAACGCTTTATTTAATAGCGGTATTAAGTAATCAACTCTAAAATTTGCCTCAGCCATTACTAAGTATTTTTGATCATAACCTTGATTTCTTAATGAAATCATATATTGATTTTTTTTGAATGTCTTAACCTCTATTTGTGGTCTTTTTTCTATTGGAAACCAGTGATTATCAAACTTTACGAATGGAATAGCTCTCTTTTTATATTTTATTCCAATAACATCTGGAGCAATCCCCGCAGTTTTAGGATTATAATCATAATAATCAGTAATTACTTCAACTTTTTTACCATTAAAAACTTGAGGTAAAATAATTTTATTAAATAAAACACTTTCTGGAATTATATTTATCCATCTATCAAAAATTCCACCCATATAATCTGCTTTAGATGTTAAAGCACCTTGCATAGGTCTATCACCTTGCATTTGCGTTAAATTAGCAATAAAATATACTGCCTTTTTAGCGTCATTAATACTTATTTTTACTTCATTCATACTAACCTCCAAAATTATTCAGACATATCTGATTTTTCTAATAGTTCTAACAAGTCAGTAGCAAGCATTTGTATTACTGGAACAGAAACTGCATTTCCTGCTTGTTTATATAGTTGAGAATCAGGATATGGCCTTCCATTTATAACCGTAGGTAATTTGTATCCATTATCAATAGGAAAGCCCTGTAATTTAAAAGTTTCTTTTGGTGTTAACTTTCTGATACCATCATTTACTTTTATCAAAGGCACATTATGACCACCAGTTCCCATATTTGCTGTAAGTGTGGGGCAAACACCACTTTGGTTTTTTCTTACATACATACCTCTTCTACATTGATAAAATTCGTACATTTCATCAATTTGTGTATTTAAATTTATTTTTTCTTTTTTATTAGATTTTTTAAATTCTTCATCTGACATAAAATAGTTTGGATATTTTTCTTTTGTATAATAATACTTAATTGCATTTTCTTTTGTCAAATTATAATCAATAACCTTTTTTATATCTTTAATTCTTGATGCTTTATCTTTCTTCTTTATCCTACTTTCAATATCCTTAAATATTTCAAAATTTTTTATATCATTTTCATTTAATAAACCTATAATATATATTCTTTCTCTATTTTGTGGTACATCAGTATAATCCATGGTATTTAATACTTTTTCAAAAACTGTATATCCACAATCTTCTAGTTTTTGTTTTATATGTACATAAGTTTTTTTATTATCATGAGCCTGCAAATTTTTCACATTTTCAAGAAATAATACACGAGGTTTATAAAATTTTTCTCCCAGTTGTTCAATTAAATCTATAATATTTAAAAATAAATTTCCTCTATCATCTTCAAACCCTTTGCGCTCACCAGCAATACTAAATGCTTGACAAGGAAAACCACCATTCAAAATATCTATCGGTTCACTTAATATTTTATCATGTAATTCTTGATAATATTTTTGTTCTTTTTTAGAAGTTGCTTGTTCAGGGTGAAGTACTAATTTTATGTCACCTTGTAGTAATTGATGTGAAAAATTAGTTCTATATGTTTCACATGCATATTCATCTATTTCATTTGCCCAAAGCAATTTATACTTAGAATTTTTTGTCTTTGCGTTTTTAAAACCTAAACATATTCCACCAACGCCTGCAAATAAACTTCCAACCTTATATTCAACCATATATACCATCCTTTCTAGTTTTTATTTGTTAATATAATTATAACACAAAAATAGACATTTGTTTTTTTGCGACGCAATTTTGTATATAAAATTTTAATATTCAAAAAAGAGAGAAAGATATCAATCTTTCCAAGGTATTTTTTTATCAATTATTTTTCACTCGTAACCATATTCTCCTATCCAATTTTATTATTTGTATTTTTTATAAATTCTTTTATACTAATTGGTAATGAACTTTTCTCTAAAATATCAAGATTTTGTTTTAGATATGAAGATATTTGATTCTTAATTTGATCAGGAACATCTCTTGGATTAATAATATAAGAATTAGTGTTCTCTTTTCCATTAAAAATTAAAATTGAAAAACGATTAAATGAAAAGCCATTTGTAATAAAGTGATCTACTATAACTTTAAAATTATTGCCATTTTTTTTCGACAATTCTTGAAAGATCTCATCTTTTATAAAATATAAATCTTCAATTGTATTAAGAAAAATTACATCTTTATCAAAGTTATCTACATTAAAAACTTTAAAGTTTTTCATTTTTCATCTTCCTTTCTTTTTAGAAAAAAATATTATATGAATTTTCAATTGCGTTTAATATTTCATCTGCTAAATCTTTGGCTTCCTGTAAGGTTTCGATTATTTTTGTTTGTGATGGATCGATCGTAGTATGTAAAAGAATATTTCTTTTATTTTTATAAATTGAATACAATTTATTTAATTCTATCTTTGCATCAACAGGTATATTAGTATTTTTATCTACATCAGATTGATTATTTAAATCTTTATGAAACATACTAAATTTTGCATCTCTACTAAATTTAAAATTATATTTTTTATCTAATATTTTTTTTAAATATCCCTCTAAACCTTTGAACATTCCAGCTACATAACCAGTATAATCTTCACAGGGGCTAGTACTTTTAAACATAGAAATTGAACCAGAAATTGATTTTAATAATGCCAAGTCTAAATAATCGTATGAATTTACAAGTTTTTGTTTCATTTCTGTTCTTATTGCATCAAAAGGAGTATTCATATTTGCAAAACTATTATTAATAGATATAATATCGTCTACTGATATTTCATCAAAATCAACTATAATACTAATAACAATACTGTATGTATATAACGCTTTACCTTGTATCATTGCTCTATTTTTTGTTGGATAATAAGTTAAATTTATCCAATCACCATTATAACCTATAAACCTATAACATTCATTATTCTTTTCTATTCTAATCAAATTAGAATATTGATAATTTACTGTGTTAAGCAAAATATTAAGCGATTCTTCATTTAATTTAAAAGTAAATTGATTCGTTTTGACATCAGCATCTAGTCCTTTAGATATAATGTAATCTATTAACAAATTACATTCATTTAAATTTTTTGTCCCAACTGGCATTGCATTAATAGTTCCATCTTTCTTTAGAAAAAAATCAATCTCACATTCCAGACCATTTATATAACACTTGCATCTTTTCTTGTTTTCATTTCCTATTAAAGACCTAAATTGAAAATTACTATTTTCTAATTTATAATTTTTTATTATACTTTCTAAATCATTTTTATTTAAATAAACTTTCATAACTATTCACCTCTTATATTTATTGCTTCCTTTAAATTTCTTTTATTAACAATTTCTTCAAAAACCACTTTACCATTTTTAAATAATACTTTTTTATCGATAACATTTTTAAAATTAAAATATATATTATCTTTTGATTCACTTTCCATTTTTATAAATCCAAACTTCTTTTCTTTATTCAACTTGACAATCGTCCCATTCTGAATTTTGCTAAAGGTATTAGCATTGATAAAGTTTTTAGCGGTTAAAATTAAATCATTAAAATTCGGTTCTTTTATGAATGAAAAGTTATATTGTTGTATTTCATATCGTAATTCCTGAGAAATTTTCCATCTTCTTTTCGTTCTATAATAAGTACATGCATAAAAAAAATTACGTGCATTTTCACTATTGCCATATTCTCTCCAATAATATGCTAAATCCTCCAATAAGTTAATTATTTTTGCTAAATCATTTTCTAAAAGTAATGCCTTACACCCATAAATGACACTTTCTTTTATTTTTGAGCGACTATAATACATATTAGCAAGCTTATGATACATATAACATTTTTGTTGTACTTCTGCAAACTCGGTATATTTTTCCAAAGCACCTTCAAAATTTTTCTCTAAAAAACAAGAACAATATAATTTTCTTTCTTTTATCCATATATGGTTTCTATAGTGAAATTTACCAATATCATTTAAAGCCTGTTCACAAATTTTAAAGCAACTATCAAAGTCATTCATTTTTTCATAACATCTAGATAAGTATTGATAATATGTTTCTTTATCTGATGCTATTTCTCTTTGTTTATTTTCATTATCAATAAATTTATAAGGTTCAATAGATAATTCACTAACATCTAATTGTTCTATCCACCAAATTATTTCTTTATAATTTGGTATTTGCTCTTTATGAGCAATTGCTTTGGCAACTTTAAAACAAGTTTTGACAAATGCAGACTCGTAATACTTATGATTATTAAAATTTTGAATTTCCAAAATTCTATGTGCATTAAGTACAAAGTCTTCATATTTAATATTCCCAATATCATTTATTTCATATGGTTTTATATAAATATCATATAAGCACCAAGATAACATTCTATCAACAAAATTTCTTTGTTGACTAGTAACATTTGAAAAATCATATTCATTATAAATTTCTATAAAATCTTCACTTTTTTGAATATTCCTTAAAACATTACCATATTTAAACATAGTATATGGATCATTAATTTTTAATTCATCCCATATTTTTTTGTAAAGAGGATAGGCATTAAAATAATCTTTACTTTTATAAAAACATTCTGCTTGATTTATTATATATTCCCTATTTAAATTGATTATTTTATTCATACCTTTCACCTCCTAAAAAAATATATTTGTATGTGAATATTATACCATATATTTTGACAATTTTTGTAAATATGAAAATGTTTAATACAAAAATTTAAATTAATACAATAATGTTATTAATGTAATCGTCTTAATACCCAATCATTTCTTTGTAGTGGCAACTGAACTTCCCACCTCCTGCATTTATGTGATTAGATACAACAATAACATTTTTGTTGTTCCCATATGCATTAAGTATTCTTTTAACTCTTTCAGTTGGCGATATCGTTTCATCCGTTGTTCTTGTTATATAAACTGGTATACCAAGTTCTTTAAATCTATCATACATATACTTAGAAATCTCTAAAGTTAAATTCTTTTCTATAATTCCATTACCACTAGCCCCCGGATCTTCCCCACCGTGACCAGGATCTATTACAATTCTATAATTATTCATACATATCCTCCTAAAATAAAATATGTTATTATAGAAAAAATGTTAAACTAATATCTCATATTATTTTATTAGATTTAAATCAACAATACCATTTCTTATTTATACTTTTTATTAGTTTGTAATAAAGTATTTTACATTCCGGCTTGCAATACACCATACTCAGCTTGTGACTGAGTAAAGCCAACAAATTTAAGTTGTTCAATTAATCTATCTCTAGAAAAAGACATTACACTCAAATATTATTTAGCCTTCTTTACGGCTTGTTCATTCCAATTTGCACCACAACTATTGACTGCATAAGTCGCTTGAGAAGATGTAAATTTGTCAAATTCTAGTTGTGCCTTTAATCCACTATAAGAAAATGCCATTGTAGCTAAATAATCTTTAGTTTTTCCCAATGCCTGTTTCACTCATATGACCAAAATTGGCTGGGTTATAATCATTATAAGAAGAATTTTTATTGTTATCAAAACTACTAATAACCAATAAAATTACTATAACACCAGTTGCAATAATAACAAACATCCCATCTGATTTAAAGTTTAATTTCTTACATTTATGACAAATTAATGAATTTTTTTTAATTTCATCACCACATTTTTTACACTTTATTTTTTCCATATTATTTATCACTTATCTATTTTAATAATTAGTTCCTTTCGCATTAATTATATTACATTTTTTCTATTGCATTAATATATATTTAAATAACTTCAAATTTTTACATCATTATTAAAATAATACTAACATCTAATCCTAATTCTCTAAATAATTATCTCCATTTGCATAATTAATCTTTATCCCATCTTGAACATTATATATATAAACATTAAACCTAATACCTTCACCATTATCTTCAACAGATAATCCCTCCAAATGTATCCCACTTGCTAAAAGATTATTGCCCTCAAATATTGGAGTTGACCTATATAAAACATGATTTTTTGTTTCCTTTATATAATTAGTGACTTTATTTTCAAAATCCAGCATCGCACCAACATTTGTTTGTCTTGTACAAGTAATTAAATTTTTCTCATTAGCATTCTCACCAGTTAATTGATACCCAATCAAATGACACCTATTATATAAATATTTTCCATCAACTATATCATATTTTTTCTGATTCCACCCACTCGGCTTAATCATACCGATACTTCCTCTTTTCTCAGTCGGCATTAACTCAATACCTACATTCGCAAAAGCAACACCACTTCTTCCTAAATAATCTAGCTCACTATATGACTCAAATGAGTTAGTATTTATATACTTGCTATCAAATATTGGTTCATTATTATTAATATATACATAATCCTTCCCAGAATATTCTGGTATATTAGCAAGTTCATAGTATTCCCCTGAAACTGGAACAGTTTCCCTGCTATATGTATAAGAAACTAACGTTCCTATTAAAATGCACATTATAAATGCAAAAAATATAAAAGTATTCCTCTTCATTTTGGCTCCTTCTTTTATAAAATTATTGAAACATTGCAACCATATCCTTCAATTCATTAACTTTTTTTAAATAAATATCATATTCCTGTTTAGAAAGAACTCTATAATATTTGAACGGACAATTGTTCTCCTCTAATTCAAAAAAATACATATCATTAATTTCATTTATATTTACAATTTCAATAACATTATCATTCCTACTAATTATCAAATAATATTTTTTGTTATTAACATTTTGAATTATCGTCATGGGACAAAATACGAAATATCTCTTTGCCTAGATAACTGAGCAGAATCAAATAATTTCTTATTTTCCAATTTTCTCTCCCTTTTTGACAAATGAAAGATTTCTTCATTTTTCACAATTTCATCATCACTTGCACGTCTTCTTTTTTTATATCTTCCCTTAACAAAATTTTCTTTTGATATTTCTAAAAATTCAAACTTTGTTTTATATAAGCCATTTTTTACCCGAACACATGCAAAATCTTCAATTTTACCCCCATATGGATATACTCTATATACAAATGCAATTGTTTCATTTTCTTCATATATATAATACATTTTATCATCATATTTAATCAAAGCACCAATCATCGAAGTATTATCAGGCTCGGCATTCAATTTTTGAATCTCTTCTCTTATATAATTATTAACAATTTCAATTTCTCCACTATTAAATGTATCGACCAAATCATACTTACAATTTCTCTTAATTTTCTCTATTTTCTTAAATACAAAACTATAATATGTATTATCTATTAAAATATTTTTATTAATTTTAACACGCTCTCTTAACCTATAACAATAAAAATATTTTCTATCTAAAAAATATATATAATATCTCTTATCACCCTTTAAAATTATATCTCCCGCTTCAACCTTATATTTTAAATACTTCTTTTCTATATTCGGTTTCACACTAAAATCACTTTTTTGTAATATGTATATTTGTTTTCTTATTTGATTCAAATCATAATCAGTTAAATGTCCAATTTTGGATAAAATTTGTTCTTTCTCTACTTCATATTCTCGCGAACAATTAAGATAACTATTTTTCTGCAAATTATAATTTAATCTTCCAAGCGGATAATATACCATTTTCCATTGAACTTCAAGATGAGGATTACTTGTTGATTGCAAAGCATATATTTTTCCAGCCTTCTTTTTAATTACCACATATGGACTACTCTGATGACCAACTTTAATTCGCTCTTTTTCAGATTGTGTTTTATATCTTTTAGCTCATATTATGTCACCAACATTAAATGTGTTTTCTCCCTCAAAAGTTATTAATTTTTTTATAAAATTCAAAACAAACATCCAAAAATCACCTCAAATATACTTATTTATACTAATTATAACATTTAAATTCAAATTACAACATAAAAATCACAAACTTTATTATACCTTGACAACTTGTATGTAATCAAAACAATTTACAAACATCTCACAAATCATAAAAACACCTTTCTAAGTTTGAAATAATAAAATATATTTGATATAATAGAGCACGCAAAGGAGAATAAACATGAAATTATTAGTAAGTGATTACGACGGAACATTCAAAGAAGAAAACAACAATAAAAATATAAAAGCAAACATAGAAGCAATTAAAAAATTCACAAAAAACGGAAATATATTCGCCCTAGCAACAGGAAGAAACTTTACATCAATAAAAAGTGAAACAACAAGATATAACATTCCCTACAAATATCTAATATGTAATGATGGTAGCACGATCTTTAATGCCAAAGATGAACTAGTATATAAATATCCAATACCTGAAAACATCCTTGAAGAATCCCTAGAGTACCTCTCATCATTATCATACATAAAAAAATTAATTCTTTTAAATGAATTTGGCCTAGAAACAAACGACACATCAAGCGTTATTGAAATAATATGTGCATTAAATCTTAAAAATCTTCACAAACTAAGAGAAATGAAAAAAAACATTGAATACTTAGAATCAATATCCCTATTCAACTACGTTTCATTCAAAAATCAAATAAATAAAAGAGATGGCATAAAACTAATAAGTCTAAAAGAAAAAATCGAACCAAAAAACATATACACAATAGGAAACGATAAAAACGACCTAGAAATGTTAACAGAATATAACGGATATAAAGTTTTATTCTCAAACCCAGTCCTATTTCTAAAAGGCATCAAAACAACACCATCCATCAGAACACTCACAAAAAAAATAAAATGAAATTATTAACAATTATTAAAATTAAGCCTAAACACTTGAAAAAAATGTCGAAAAATGGTATAAATTTTAAAGAGGTGATAAACAATGAATAAGAAAAAAGCAATCACATCACTAGTAGTAACACTTTTTTTTATCATAGAAGAAATAATATTTAAAATTTTAATAAATAACTTAACAATTGATTATAGCATACTAAGAATAATCTTATACTCAGCAATACTAGGAATACTAATTACAAACATTGCCTATATAGCAAAAACCAAAAAATGGCAAAACACAATTTTAATTATACTATGTTTAGTATCATCAATATATTCACTAGCCCAATTAGGTTTCACAGCCTACTTTGGAATCTATATGAGCGTTAACACAGGTGGACAACTAGGAGCCGTTAAATCATACATTCTAGACTTCATAAAAAGTCTAAAACCAGTATACTACACAATACTTCTTCCAATCATTCCATTAATAGTATATTGTATACTAAGGAAAAATAAAAAAGAAGAAACAACAAACAAAAATATATATAAAGAAGTATATATATCACTGCTATTATTAGTAACACTTGGAATAATGTATTATGAAACAATAAATCTTAAATTTATGCAAAACAAATACCAAACAATTACAAACAAAGAATTATTTAAATACCCATCAAATCCAAGTACAACTGTTAACCAATTTGGAATAAACGGATATTTACTACTAGACATAAAAAGTTTATTCCAAAAGAAAGTAGAAATATCATACGAACCACCAAAAGAAACAATAATAGTAACAGAAAAACACTTTGATGACACAGTATGGAATCAAATAATCGATGATGAAAAAAGCGCAATAAACAACAGTTTAAACAAATATTTCATTTCAAGGAACCAAACACAAAAAAATGATTATACAGGATATTTTAAAAATAAAAACCTAATAATATTAATGTTGGAATCAACAAACGAAATCGCAATCAACGAAGAATACTTCCCAACACTTTATAAGATATATAGTGAAGGATGGTCTTGGAAAAACAACTATTCACCAAGAAATACCTGTCCAACCGGTAATAATGAGTTCAGTGCTCTAACATCACTATATAGTATAAATAACACATGTGTAGCCCGCGATTACAAAAACAACACCTATTACGAAAGTTTATTTAATCTATTCAGTAATAAAGGATATAACGTTTCATCATATCACAACTACACAGACCAATATTATGCTAGAAGCATAATTCACAAAAATCTAGGAAGCACATATTATGGACCAGATAAACTAAACATTTTAACAAGTCCAATATATGGAAAATGGCCATCAGATGTTGACCTAATTGAAAACGCTTATCCAATAATTACTGAAAACAAAGACGAAAAATTCTTTGCCTTCTTAACAACAGTAACAAGTCACGCACCATACAATAGATCTTCTGAATATGGTGACAAATATCTAAGCAAATTTAAAGATTTAGATGTAAGTACAGATATAAAAAGATATTTATCAAAATTAACTGAAGTTGACCTAGCTCTACAAACACTACTTGAAAAACTTGAAAAAAATGGTAAATTAAATGATACAGTAATCGTATTATTTGGTGACCACTACCCATATGCAATTGATACAAAATCAATAGGTCAATTACTTGATAATACAGATGGTGTAGATATAGATAGAACTCCATTTGTTATATACAACGCTAAGGAAACTCCAAAAGTATTTGAAGATTATACAAGCTATATAAATATACTACCAACAATCGCTAATCTATTTGATTTAGACTACGATGCAAGATTATATATGGGTGAAGATCTACTAGGAGAAAACTATAGAAGTCTAGTTATTTTTCCTAACGGTTCTTGGAAAAATGAAGTAGCATACTACAATGCAAACAATAATAAAATAACATATGCAAATGAAGAAACAACATATACTGATGAACAAATAATAGAAATCAACAGAATTGTTACATCAAGATTGCAAATGTCAACAACAGCTATAAAGAAAAATTATTTTAATTATCTAGAACAAAAATACAAAGATTACAATGTAGATAATCCACTAAATAATTACATCACTGAAACAAGAGAAGAAGAAGTATAAAAGCACCAAAACGGTGCTTTTTTTATAACAAAATAATAACTAAAACTACTATTATTAATACTAAAAACTTATATTTAGCAAGTAACATAGTAAATGAACCTAAACCTCTTATAACTTTAACTACAGGTCCAACAACAGTATCTTTAGGAATCTCAACATCCTCAGTCTCGTTATTGTCACCCTTGGTAATAATATAATCATCAAATACATCCATAACACGATGCGCTATATAAGCATTTCCTCTCTTAAACATAACAACATCGCCTTTATTATATCCACCATTAACATCGACAATAACATAATCTCCAACATGAATATTTGGTTCCATACTACCAGAAACAATCGCTCCTCCAGTATAACCAAACAAATTTGGCATTCCGACTTTCATAACTTTCTTTTGATAAACAATTGAACAAAAGCAAACTATGAAAATAATCATCAAAACAACTAAAATAATCTTAAATACACCAAGTATTTTTTTCAAAACACTCATAACTCTTCCTCCAATTTTATAATTTCTTTTACTTCACCATTTTTATATGAAACAACAACACTATCTCCAACATTCAAAAACGGCAAAACAAGCTCGTTTTTATCAATAGAAACTCGATATTTATCACCTTCACTAGAAACGATATAATAATATGTAGTTCCATTAATCATAACATCTTTTATAGATTTAATTTTAATAGTCTTACTATCCTCAGCACTCATACCAATTACATTCAAATATTGTCTAGCAGCCTCTTCAATTCCTTTAGAACTATCTGTAACAACAACCTTTTGATAATCAGCAACATCAACAAAACTATACATTTTTACAAGACCTGCATTATCTTTAAGAGAAATCAAATAAGTAGGACGACCATTTAAATTAATTAATAATGGAAAAGTAGCTTTATATTTCATTTGTTGAACTTGCCCTTCACTACTACCCATCGCACTGTATTCTTCAGCACCAGCAACCGAATAGAAAACTGTTTCTTTTGTTCTTAAATTAGATAAAATAAATCCTATATTAGCCTCATCATTCGCAACCGAAGTAATACCTGTATATAAGTAAACATCATCTGAAATTGTCAAATAGTTATAACCGTCAGTAGTATTAACAACATTCTTTTGACTCAAAACACTATTCCAAAATCCATTTTTGTAAGTGCCCCAGTCATCAACCTGTTCAATTATTAAATCAGCTGAATATATATGATCAACCCAACTAGGAATACTTGAAACATCATAATATTTACTCTCACCACTAATAGCATCTAATATAACCGCACCCTTTATATCTTTAAGTAAGCCAATGCCTTTATACTTAACAACTGGCGCGATCCAGTAAGGATTTCCATTATTATCAATCTCAAAATTAACATCATCAAAAACAAATGTCGGATATTTAAATCTTAATTTTCTATATAAGTTTTCAAAGAAATAACCAGAAGGCATATACTTCATTCCTTTATCTAACTTAACAAGCTCAGCATTTCCATTACCAGAATCAACAACAATATATCCCTTAACACCATCCTTACGATTACCTAAATATTTAATAAAACCATTATATTCAAGTGGTGTAACACGAACAATTTTATTATTATAATTTATTTGCGTATATAAATCCGAAACATAAAATTGCGAAACTAATTCTGGTAATTGTCCCATTACCCTATCTCCCAGTTTTTGTGAAGAATCTTTATCTAATAAAGGAATATGATTAAAATCAACTTCTGCAACATCATTCTTAAAATCACCATCTTCTTTAACAACAATACGATTACTATAACCCTTAGCATTAAATAAAGGCGAAAGAAACAAATTAAAAACAAACGGAAGAATAATAAGGATTACAATAAATACGCCATATTTTACTAAACCACGTATCCCATTTCCAATATTACTTATATCAAATATAATATACCTAAAGCATAAATATACAAGAATTAAAAAAATTAAAAATGAATAAAACTCTAAAGATGTAATATTAATAGGTGGCAAAAACAAATAAAATATGGTAAGTCCAATAACAAAAGTACAAACTATAGCTTTTACAAAATTTTTCATTTTATCACCACTAATATAATACCAAAAAAAGAAGGAAATATCAATCCTTCTTTGCGCTAGTTAAAGTAATTTTAATATCTTTTTCACCAGTTCCACGGCGCACTTTAACAGTAATAGTATCTCCTACTTTATATTTATATAATAAATATCTAAAATGTGTAGCATCATCAGTAGATGTATTATCTATTTTAACAATAACATCGCCTTTTTTAAGACCAGCTTTAGAAGCTGCTGAACCATCTTCAACACTTGCTACAACAACACCTTTTTCAATAGAATCATCAATATCAAAGTTATAACCTCTTTGGAAATAATAAAACTTATTATTTGTATATGATTCTAAATCAAGTGTTTCAATTCCTAAATAAGGTCTAGAAATCATTTCACCTTTTTCAAGTCTGTCAACATATGATAAAGCAATTTCAATAGGAATTGCAAATCCCATACCCTCTATCTTGCTTTCAACAAGCTTCATAGAATTGATTCCAATAACTTTACCATCTGATGAACATAAAGGTCCACCACTATTACCAGGATTTATAGCTGTATCTGTTTGAAGAACATCCATTAAATATTCAACATTATTAATTGTTGCCGAAACAGTTCTATTTGAACCCGAAATAATTCCTCTTGTAACACTATTAATATAAGTTAAACCTTGTGGAGAACCAACAGCAAACACTGTATCACCTTTTGAAACATTACTACTTTCCCCCATCTGTGCAACTAACAAAACACCTTCCTTTGGTATTCTTAAAACTGCTAAATCAGTACTCTCATCAAATCCTAAAACCTTAGCGTCGTATTCACCCATATTGTTATTAACAACCTTTACAGAGCGATAATTATCAATAACGTGAAAGTTAGTTAATATATAACCATATTTATCATCAGTTTTATATACAAAACCAGAACCAGAACCATTACCTGATTTAGTAGTTGTTGCAATATATACAACTGCATCATCAACAAGTTCTATTGCCGATTTTAAACTATCCGCTTCCGTGACACTTACTGTTTTAACAGTTTTTTCAACAATCTTTTCTTTTCCAATAGTAGTATTATCCAAAAGCAAAATCGTACCACCTACACCTAAAAAGAATGCAATCATAATTCCAATAAAATATAAATTTTTATTTTTCATAATTCCTCCTATAAATCCAAAATATCTGTCCAATTAATTGGAAAACCAATTTTTTTAAGAACTTCAACTATTGACACACTATTTACTTTCCCATTCAAAACATCAAGTTCATAATTAATTTCGTGAACTAAATCTCTAAATTCCGTTTCACTTAACATATATTTCATTATTAATACTAAAGCATATAAGTCATTTTTTCCAAAAATATACCCATCTTCATCAGTATCAATGTCAAGTAATTTATGAAACTTATTATCTGGTATTTTTCTACCAGTACGATGATCAAAGAATATATCTTCATGAGCACATATATTTCTAAAATTGGCAAGTAATGATAAGAAAATCAAAAAAGTTTCCGTATCAACTTCATAAACATTCGCGATAGAAGCCTTATCATCATCTTTCAAAATACCATACAATTCAGCAACAATACCAAAAGATAAAACTTTAACAAGTACCCATAAAGGAATATAACCATAATTATAAACATAATGGGCTGTTGCACGATGCTGAGAGCCATTAATTCTTATTTGCCTCTTCATTTTACTGATAACATCATGTACTTGTTTAATACGACTAGGATCATCAATAAAATTTTCATCTTTCAAATATTCTTTTTCCTTATAACCATATTTTTTAGATAAATAATAACTCATTATTGATTTAACATTATTTTCTATAATCAAAATATATTTAAAGAAAATATTTCGTATTTTTCGATCAAAAACAAAAATACCATATAATTCATCAAATGTTGAACCCTTTATAAACTTTTTTTCGCCAGGATACATAAGTAATTGTCTATAACCATTTATAAAAAAATAGTTTTCTCTAAATAATATATTTTTTGCCTTATCAACATCTATAATATTCAAACCCTTCGATTTCATTATTTCAATCTGCTCATCAAGTGTTTTAAATGTCTTGTTTTGCATATCAGCATCCTCCTATTATCAATTATATCACAAAATAAAAGCAAAAAGAATATCATACAAGTATAATTTTACACCTAACACAAAATTAGTCAATAATTATAATAAATTTATAATAATTCTTAATAAATTATACAAAAAAAGTTTCGTATCAAAACGAAACTTCGATTCATTAATTAATGAATATAATAATTATTATTATTTCACTTTTTATGCAACTTGTTCAGCAACAGCTTTTAAACTGAATGCAACATCTTTGCCTTGGAATGCATTATCATTACCAGAAGCATAAAGCCATTCCCATTCAACTACCTTTTCAGCAGTCTTTTCTGCAGTAGCTGCTTCCCAAGGAGTAGCAGTGTTATCAAAAACAACAGCACCATTTGCAGTCTTTAAACTATCTAAAGATAATTCAGTTTTCTTGTCGCCATCAACTACATAAAACTTTAATCCTGTAGGGAAAGTATCACTGCCACCCATGCTAAGACTATACATAGTAACTTTTGCAGTAGTTTTTACCTTACTAGTAGATGCATTAACTTTTACAGAGAATTTTCCTTTTGAACCAGGTTGTAATTTATAAACAGGAGTTTCTTCAGTACCAGTGTTTGCACAATTAGTACAAGAATTACCTAAATTAATTGTATAAGTACCACCTTTTAAAGATTGAAATTCTCCAGCATCTTTTCCTAGGAAATCAAAATCCCACTTAGCTGCTAATGTAGCACCTGCAGTACCTGAAAATTGTGATTGATAGAACGCATAAGTTACATATCCGAAAGCACAAACAGTAATAACTAAACAAGCAACTATAAATACCTTTAATTGATCTTTTTTCATTTTTTTCTTCCTTCCTATAATCTTATATATGAAAATTGAAATATTCAATTTTTCACCTTAATTTGTTTTTTGTACAGCATCAACAATTACATCAAAAACCATTGTTTTTCCTGCATCGCTATTATCACCACTACCATTAGTAGGCCAGTTCCAATATATCGTATATTTTTTCTTCATATTGGCGCCATAAGTAATAGTTCCATTAATTTTATAAGACTCTAAATTAACATTTTTTGTCCTATTAGCATCTGCATAAAAAACCATATTTTTAGGAACATTTTCTAAATTACTAAATGATATAACATAATCAATATCAACTTGACTGCCTGTCCCATCTAAATCAATGTCAAATGATCCAGAAGAACCAGGACCAATTTTACCATTGTAAAGTTTAGAAGCTGACCTTGTTAAATCAATGTTGAAATTACTTTTTTCACCATTAGCTTTAAATCGCCATTTAGCAACAATAGAAGTTCCTTTAGCAACAGATTGTTGAACATAAGCAGCATAAGTTATACCACAAATAAGAACCAAAGCAATAACACCTATAAGTAGACTTTTTTTCTTCATTGTATAACCTCCCGTACTGTATGCACCTCTACCATACAATATAATTTTACCCCAAAGAAAAATAAAAGTCAATAATTAATAATTGTTTCTAAAAAATTTTACAATTCCTTTTATAATATTTGCAGAAATATGAATTTGATACTCTTTATTTTGTAAATTATTTCTATCATTATAATTACTTATAAAACCAAGTTCCAATAAAACACCAGGTTTCCTAATTCTACTATACATATAATAATCATTTGCTAAAACAGCTTTTTTATTTCCAAGTTCATTTTGTAACAAGTTAGCAAGTCCTTTATTTTTAGGATTAATGTCATCATAAAATACTTGAGCACCATTCCAAGTACTATTCAAAGAAGAATTCAAATGAATTGATAAATATAAATCGCAATTAGAATTGTTAATCATTCTAGCACGATTACCTAAATCACTTCTTTTCCTATAATGGGTTGTACTAGCTAAATCATAATCACCTGATCTTGTTAAATATACAGTTGCGCCTTCTTTTTCCATTTCTTCTTTTAAAGTATAAACAATTGATAAATTAATACTATCTTCATTAATATCTTTATATTTTGAACCACCATCAATCCCACCATGACCAGCATCTAAATATATTATTTTCCCAGAAAGTAAATTATTTTTTGATTTAACACAAAATACAAATAAAAAAAATAAACAAAACAAAAAAACATATATTTTTTTCAAAAGAAACACCTCTATTAAAAATATATGTTATTTGTTTTATTCTAAAACAGCTTTAATTCTTCTTATACCAGCACTACTTGCTTCTTCTTTTAAGATTCTAAAGTGACCTAATTCTTTTGTATTTTTAACATGTGGACCACCACATAATTCACTTGATACATTTCCAATATTATAAACAGTTACAATATCAGGATATTTTTCAATAAACATACATTCAGCACCACTTTTTATAGCATCTTCTTTTTTCATTTCGCGAACAGTTACATCAAGACCTTCATTAATCCATTCATTAACTAAGTTTTCTACTTTCTCTTTTTCTTCATCAGTTAATTTATGATCGCAACTAAAATCAAAACGCATTCTTTCACTAGTTATATTAGAGCCTTTTTGATGACAATCTTTACTTACAACTACTTTTAAAGCAGCATTTAGTAAGTGAGTAGCAGTATGATATTTAATTTCAATCTCACCATCACTAGCAAGTCCACCTTTAAATTTACCACTACTAGCTGTTCTAGATAATTCTTGATGTTCCTTAAACTTATTTTTGAATCCTTCTTCATCAACTTTTAAACCCTTTTCCAAAGCAAGTTCAACTGTTAATTCAAGAGGAAATCCATATGTATCAAATAAGTGGAAAGCAGTGATACCATCAATATCAACACCCTTACTTGCAACTTTTTCAAACTCTTTCAAACCTTTTTCCAAAGTTCTACAAAACTTAATCTTTTCATTCTTTAAAACATCAAGTACAACATCTTTATTTTGAATTAATTCACTATAATATTTATCATATTTATCAATAATTTTTAAAGCAATTATTTCTTCAAAATTACTATTAATATCAATACCAAGTGTTTTAGCATATCTAATTGCTCTTCTAATTAATCTTCTAAGAATATAGCCTTGATCAGTATTACTTGGCTTTATTCCTGATTTATCAGCAGCTATAAATACTGAAGTTCTTATATGGTCAGCTATAATTCTCATCGCTTTTTCATTACCTTCGTAACTCTTGCCAGCAATCTTCTCAATAACTTCAATTACATCTTTCCATACACTAGATTTATAGTTATCATTAACGCCTTCAAGAACAGCAACAACACGTTCAAGTCCCATTCCGGTATCAACATTTTTCTTAGGAAGTTCACTTATGTTGCCATTTTTATCTTTATAGTATTGCATAAATACATCATTCCATATTTCAACCCATCTATCATCTTCTGGATCGAACTTTTCTGGAATTTCATCATTAGATCTAAAGTAAAACATTTCTGTATCTGGACCACAAGGACCAGTTTCTCCAGCAATCCAAAAATTATCATCACTAGTACGCGCTATTCTTTCATCAGGAATTCCTAAAGATCTCCATAAATTATATGTTTCTTCATCAAAAGGAACTACATCATTTCCAGCAAATACTGTAACAGCAAGTCTATTAACAGGAATATTTAAAACCTTTGTCAAAAACTCAAAACTCCAGCTTATAGCCTCCTTTTTAAAATAATCGCCTAAACTCCAATTACCAAGCATTTCAAAAAATGTATGATGATAAGTATCACCAATATTATCTAAATCATTAGTTCTAATACATTTTTGATAATCACAAAGTCTTGTTCCACAAGGATGCGCTTCTCCCATTAAATAAGGAATAAGCGGTTGCATACCTGCAGTATTAAATAATACTGATGGATCATTTTCTGGAACAACTGGACTACTAGGAATTTGAACATGTCCTTTGCTAACAAAAAAATTAATATACATATCTTTTAAATTCATAAATACCTCCACAAAAAAGGATAGTACAAGGAGTCTATATAGACGGTACCATCCTTTATTTAACTTAATAACATAACGATCAATTGACCGAAGTAACTTTAATTACTTAGCTCCCGAGTAGCATATATAATACCATAAGTTGTTTACATCCCACCATAAGTAAACTCTCTTTAAACAATAGTATTATAAAATCTCGTTCATCGCTTTGATAATATTATAGCACGCTTCTTAAAATAGTCAAATACTTTTTTTAATACTTATTAGTCCTTTTGTATTTTCATATTCTTCATTATTATTGCCATATATATAAGAAGAAACCTTACCATTTATAACATAAACATACCAGTTATTGGAACAAACAGAATAATCAAATTTAAGAATATAATCCCATTCATTATTATATAAACATCTTAGCATATTTATTCTTTTAATACTTTCCTCGCCACTTAAAGTTTTAAACCTTGGTATATTATAATAAGAATAATTTGTTTTTATTGATTTAATACTATCTCCATATAATAAAATCGCACTATCTTCATAATCCATCTTAAAACCATATTTGCCAATTTTTAAATCTAAAAACATATCACTTTTAACAATATTATCTTTAATATTTCTTGTTCCTTGCATTCCCCAAGGTATAAAAACCTGTTCAATTATATGGCCATTTTTATAAGATTCTTTAACTAAAGATAAAATATATTTTTTTAAAATTTTAAACAAATATTCATTATCATATTTAGAATTAACATCCTCTCTTAATTCATTTAAAAATATTGTATTTCCTAAACATACACCAGCAATTCTACTTATTAATTCAGTATCTTTAATAACTATATTAAAACCATTCGGTGAAAGTAAAGTATACCTAAATAAATCATCAAGTGATCCACCTGCTCTTAAACAAGAGCCCAATTTTTCACCAGTAACTAAAATATTTTCATCATAAAAGTTATTGTTTGTTATAGTTAACCCATCACATTTCATTTCATAGACAGGAACGCTTACAAACTCTCTAGCAAGCATATTTTTATAAATATCAATACATTCATCAATTTTCTCTTTAGGACTCATTAAACTAGAATGCGGAGATGGATCATTAATAATCCATTTATTTGCTTTACCAAATATTCTTTCATACTTGTATAATGGATTTGAAATTAAAAAAGCATTCTTTAACATATCAAACAAATTACCATAAACATTTTTGTGCAAATTATTTGAAACATCAGCAAAATTATCAATCAAACTAATAATATTACCAATACTATAACTCATATTACCTGAATAGGATACATCAGTTAATTTTAATGCATCAACAAAATAAAGAATATCATATTTATCAATATATTTTTTAAACAAATCATATTTTTCTTCATTATTAATAACATTTTCAAAAAAATTCTCTAAATCAATTTTATTAACAATTTCTTTTATATCTGATTTTATAACAAAGCAATCATCATTTAAAGGTAAATTTTTATATTCTTCAAATGGTACAGAATCATCAATTAAAGTATTATCAATAGATAAACTAACATAATTTAATATCTTTCCCATTAAATAATTAATATCAATATCAAATTCAATTAATTTAACACTTTTAACACCATCAGTTAAAAGTGCAAATAAAACATTTGTATCAAAATCATCATTTATATAAACTTTATTAACTAAATATTCTTTTAATTTATTTAGTTTATTCATATCATAAGCAATATCTAAACAAGTTTTTTGCATTAATTTTTTCTTATTAATTATTCTTCTCATTTTAGGACTTAATTCAATATCAAAAGGAAAGCCATTTTCTAAATTATTTTTTGATAAAATAAATTCTTCCCTTTTTCTATTATAACCAAGACTACATATATTTCTTATAATTGAACTATATTTATTAAATTCTTTATAATTATTAGATCCATACAAATTCATGTATTTATCAAATAACTTATATATATCAGAGCCATATTCTGATATAATTTTTTCTTTATCATCTTTACTTAAATATTTAGAAATCTCAAAAACAAGTGCGTAAACATAATCAATATTATCTTTTTTAATCAAACTAAAAGATTGACCATTTAATATATCATCACTAGATTTATAAACAAAATTATACTCTACTAAAGCATTATATAAATTAGTCAGGTTTTGCACGTGACCATTTCTTAATTCAAAAACACTATAAAACTTATTAAGTTGTAAACTAGATAATTTACTTATATACTTATATTTGCCATTCAATATAATATGATAACCATATCTACTAGTAAAATCAAATACATTTTGTCCATACATTTTTTTAATTGATTCACTATTTAAATATGGAATTATTTTATCTAAACAAGTACAATTTCTTATATCAATTAAACCATCAACTATTTTTTTATTAAGTAAACCAAAATATAAAACACTAATATAACTATTAAAATCAATTATTTTCTTCAATTTAAACTTATTATTATAAATATCTATAATATTTTCCATTAAACTAGGATTTTTTTTAAAATAATCATCTAAATCTTTAATATTCCCCCTATAAAAGAATAAAGGATTAATATTACCAGCATCAAAAGAAGCAACATAAAACAAATAATTGTTTTTTATATTTTTAGGAGAATTAGAGGATAAAATATACTGACCATTTCTTATTATTTTAATAATAAAATTGATATTATCTAAAATATAATCATCACTTAAATCAGAGTAATTTAAAACATTATAAAAACCCCTATTCATTAAATCATTAAATACTAAAGTATCATTATAAATCGGTAATTTTTCCTCTTTAAAATCCATTAGTTTATATTCCTTTCTTTTATACTAGACAATTCTTTTAAAATACTATTGTCAATCTTACCAACAACAAAAGCATCTTCATTTTTATACCAAGATCTTCCAGCATATTTAATATTTTCATACTCAAAATCATTAATTAATCCCTCTTCATCATTTCCGAATAAATCAAGAATCTTAATTTGATTTCCTCTTATCTTTGCTTGTTCACATTCTAATAAATAAGTAGTAATAGGATATTTCATCAAAGATTTTGCATTGATTTTAGACATATTATCATACAAAGCAAGGCCATTTTTATTATAATCTGTTTGCACAGAAACAAGACCATTAATTAAAGTATAAGTCTTATCATCACTACCCATATTTGATAAATATATATGACCTAAATTATCATTATTTTTTTTGCACTCATCTATAATAGAAAGCGCAAACTTTTTAAGAGGCCCCATAATATAACTCATATGAACTACACTTGCTAGGTTCGATAAAAACAAAGTATTGCCATATCTAATACCAAATACAATACCAATAATTTTATTATCATAAAACTTAATAATAAAACCATTTTCATTACTAAAAATATATTTGTGCAAATCATCATATTTAGAATTAACAAAAACACTTGAATTTACCATTATTGGTAAATAAACATCCTTAAAATCATATCCTCCTACCATTACACTTATCTCATGATTATTAACAACATACTTTTTAGAAATATTAGGAATTGGTAAACTTCTTTTAAGCAAAGTTTTATACCCTCTTTTTAAAAGTTCCTTTATCACTTTAGAATCATTTTTTATATAATCACAACTATTATCAAAGATTGTTCTGAATATCGAAGGAACTTTAACATAACTATTAGAACACTTAAACATTTCATATATGTTTTCTTTATCAACCAAACAAAAATTATCAATCAAAGATACAACATTAGAAATATTATAAAACGAATGAATCGTACTAAATACATCTAACATATATAAAATCTGTTTATCATAAAAAACATCTTTAAAACTATCATAATTATCATCATTTAACATAATCAATAATTTATTTATATTAATATCTTTAAGTATATTTAAAATAGTATTTTTATTAAAATATGCTTTCAAATATTCATCTGTTAAAGGTAAATTAAAGTATTCAACACAAATACCATCAACATTTAAATCATCAACAAACTTACTTAAATAGTTATCAACATTTTTGTTAATATCATATATTACATATCTACCCGTTTTTAAATATTTTCTTACTTCTTCAACATAATTATCATAAGGAATACTCTCATCATATATATTTGAACATAATTCATTAAATTTATTCTCATCATTTAAGAAACTATCTTTAATAATTTCTAACTTCTTTTCTTTATAAAATCTTTTCACATAAATATCACTTGGTTCAACAAGAAATGGATATCCATCACTAAAATCCATTTTTGAAGATGCAAATAAATCAAATTCTCTTTTATAAGCAGCTTTACATAAACCATCAATTATTATATTTAATCTATTCTTTTTATTATCATCTAAAGATATACTAGCTCTTCTATAAGCATCAAATACATCATTTACTATTTCATTAAAAGGTTTATTAACATCTAAATTATAATTATTATTTATTAAATTAACCAAATAATCATAATAAGATGAACCCAAAATATTTTTTAATTCTTCAATTTTTTCATTTAATTTATCATTTATTATTCCATTAGTATCAATAGAGTTTTCAAATATTATAGCAGAATTATTTTTAAACTTACTTTTTCTATCAAATTCTTCATATAAAATATTAAAATACAGTGATCTAACATTTTCCATTTTTATATTATCATCAAAGCAAAATATTTTAACAAATCTTTCAAATAAGGTAATTGAAAACATACCTATTGAATTAATTTTTTCATAACCAATTCTAAATAAAGTATTTCCATAAAATTGATATAATTGATATATCTTTTTACCAAAAAAATCTTTTATTGTATTATCATCTAAATAAGAAACAAAATTATAAAACTCATCATTATCTAACATTTTAAGTAAAGATACATCAAATCTTTTATTGTTAATTTCATCATTAATCTGTTTTTTAATTATTCCTAAAAAGAAAGGCAATTGTATATTAATATCTTTTTTCAAAAAATAATCGTTACTTCTTATAAACCCTTCTATTTTTTTATAAAGTTTTTTATAATTATTTTCTATGTATTTATCTAAATAAGGTGATTTGCTAAATAATAAAACATTATAATTATTACCAAGTATCGATGCAATTAAAAAGTCTTGATTTGTTAAAAACCTTTTTGAACTAAACTCATCAATTTTAATAATTCCCAAAATAATTTTATCATAACAAACTTTATCTATACGTTCCTTATTTTTTAAATAGTAATCATTATCAGAAACAAAATCAAGTATATTAATAAAACCATTATCTAAACATAGTTTAATAAAATTTAAATTATTTAATAAGGATTTCGGAGTTTTATTTGATAATGTATACAATTTTTCATTCATAAATTTAACAATATGATTCATATTATTAATCAAAAAATTATTAATTTCTTCATTATTAAATAATCTAGCCACATCTACATTAGAAGCCATAATTGACGCTTTAACAAAATCATTATCATCAAAATATGTAACAATTACTTCATCATCTAACCATAATTTAAGATTTAAAATATCATTAATAATTCTTTTTTTATTAAGTAAAATATATTCTTTAATAGTAGAATTCACAAAAAAGCCACAAGCATACAGTTTGTTAATATCATTATTATCAATAGCCCTTTTAATATCTTCTACCATATTATCATACTCCTACATTAATATATCATTTTTTTATAATAATATCAAGGTATGAAAAAAATAATTTACATACAAAAACATATATATATAGTATAATTTGATAATTAATTTTTATATAGATGCTATAATTTAATTACTCAATAACCAAGTGTTATATGAGTCCTGGAAACACAACTTTTATAAGTTGAGTTATCCGCCTAAAAAAAATGCTTAAAATCCTTTAATTTTAAGGAGTTTTTTTGCCTTCCCTATTTAAAACTTTTGCTAAATAATGTTGTTCATCAATCAAATATGATGTCACAATATACATTTCATTTTTCGTTCTTTCAATTATTATAATATTATATATTTATCATTAACATTTCTCACTTTATAGAATAACCTATCTATAGGAGGTACAATGTTTAATAATCTTAACCCAATATTACTAGCTCTGTTAGCAGGAACAATAACATTTCTAATAACAGCGTTAGGATCAAGTATAGTTTTTTTCTTCAAAAAAACAAACAAAATAATTCACGAAGCAATGCTATCATTTTCATCAGGAATAATGATTGCCGCATCATTTTTTTCACTCATATTACCAGCAATCGAAACTCAAAATACAAACATTTTATTACCAACAGTAATAGGTTTTACAGGTGGTACAGTTCTATTATTTATACTAGAAAAATTATGTTCTAAACTAGAAAACAAAAAATCACTTTTACTACTATTTTCCATAACTCTACACAATATACCAGAAGGACTTGCGATAGGTGTTGCTTTTGGAACTCTTGCCAAAACAAATATTGGTGCAGCCTTTGCAGTCGCCTTAGGAATTGGTCTTCAAAACTTTCCTGAAGGAGCCGCTATATCATTACCACTATTAAAAGAAGGATATACCAAAACCAAAGCATTTATATATGGCAGTTTAAGCGCTATCGTAGAACCAATATTCGCTTGTTTAGGAGCATATCTAGTAACTAAAACCCAAATACTTTTACCATATATGTTAATGTTTGCAGCAAGTGCAATGATATTTGTAAGCATAAGTGAACTAATACCCGAAAGCCAAAAATCACAAAAAAAAGACATTATGTCTATTGTCTTTATGATTGGATTTCTAATAATGACAATACTAGACCTAATGTTTAGTTAAAAATTATAAGGATATATTTTAGGAATATCAACTGAAAAAACTAACTCTTTTTTCAAAGTAGGATGAAGAAAAGATAAACTATAAGCAAACAAAGCTATTTGCGTATGCATCTTAGCTTTTTTATTATATTTTTGATCACCATACAAAGGAAAACCATGATGTGAAAACTGAACCCTTATCTGATGACTTCTACCAGTTTTCAAATCAATAGAAACAAGTGACATTTCCCCATTAGTTTTTATTCTTTCATATTCCAGAATAGATTCTTTACCATTATCCGAAACAAAAGAAATATTTTTCTTACTATCTTTTTCTAACTTATCAACAAAAATACCCCTTTCTAAAGTCTTTCCCATAACAACAGCATAATACTTCTTTTTCATTTCACCTTTTCTAATTTGATCACTCAATCTACTAGCAGCTTTAGAAGTTTTCGCAAAAACCATAACACCTCCAACAGGTCGATCAAGCCTATGAACAAGCCCAACAAAAGCATTATTTTTATTATACTTTTCTTCTAAATAATGTTTAACCATACTAAGTAAATCTAAATCACCAGAACTATCCTCACAAACAGGAACATTAGCCGGTTTCATAACAACAATTATATGATTATCTTCATATAAAACATTAATCATTTTCTTCCCATCTTCCATATATACCACAAGGTAAAATTAAATCTCTCTTTGTAATAGATATACCAACTTCCCCACAACTAATCTTGCCATCTAATTTAATAGTAGTTTTTAAAATATTAGCAAGAACCGTACTAGAAACACCTGTTGTATAAGAATTAATAAGGAAAAATAAAGGTTTATCACTTAATATCTTATTACAAGCTTCAATCAAAACGTATAAAGAATCTTCAAACTTCCAAACTTCACCATTTGGTCCTTTACCATAACTAGGAGGATCCATTATAATAGCATCATATTTATTGCCCCTTCTAAACTCTCTTTGAACAAACTTTAAACAATCATCGCATATAAAACGAATGCTATTATTTTCTAAATGCGATAATCTCATATTTTCTTTAGCCCATTCAATCATACCCTTAGAAGCATCAACATGTACAACATCCGCACCTGCCTTACTACAAGCCATAGTCGCACAACCAGTATATGCAAAAAGATTCAAAACCTTAATTTTTCTACCACTATTTCTAATCTTATCCATCATATAATCCCAATTAACAGCTTGTTCTGGAAAAATACCCATATGTTTAAAATTAGTTGGACCAACTTTAAAAGTCAAATCTTTATAATTAATCGTAAAATAAGGTGGAAACTTTGTAAAATATTCCCAATACCCCCCACCTTTATCACTTCTATGATAAAAACCATCTAATTTTTTATATTCATCCAAATTAGAATTCCACATAGCTTGAGGATCAGGTCTCCTTAAAATAATTTTACCAAATCTTTCAATTTTTTCACCATTACCAGCATCTATACATTCATAATCTTTAAAATCTCTATTAATCAACATCTAAAAATTCCTCCAACTCAATAATTTCGTATTTTGTAACAATACTCGGAAAATCATTATCAATTCTAATCTTAACACGATCTCCAACTTCTATCTTATCACCATAAACAATTTCTAAAGGAAAAAAGTATTCACGCGAACCAACTAAAACTTTACCAAAACACTTATCAATACTTATAACATTACCCTCTAAAATCATAGTACAACCTCTTTTCATAATAATTTTATCAAAAATAATATGAAAAGTCTAACAAAAAACCCAATAATTTAAAATTATTGAGTTTAACAATTCTATAAAATTATCTCTTAGAGAATTGTGGTGCAC
>ERZ824600.419-NODE-419-length-63465-cov-14.236572_pt1 | contig 63465 bp, 56 predicted proteins | sample MGYA00519933_ERZ824600 | MGnify/ENA primary metagenome ERZ824600 (study PRJEB31778, sample SAMEA3449178) | human gut metagenome | biome: human gut; feature: human-associated habitat; material: faeces | place: United Kingdom | collected 2010/2012 ...
ATGATGATTGACAACCCGTCAGTGTTCGTGTACACAATCTAGTGTACACGAACAAATGCGCATTGGCAATATTAAATAAATTGTTGCAATTCTAAAAAAAACGTGTTATAATTAATACACTAAAAAGGAGGAATACTATGAATCAACCACAAGATATGCTTTCTGCTAAACCGGTTTTAAAGGTTATCGGTGTTGGTGGAGGTGGCGGGAATGCCGTAAATCGTATGATCGATAATGATGTACATGGAGTTGAATATATTGCCATTAATACAGATTGCCAGGTATTAAGACTATCAAAGGCTGATGTTAGAATTCCAATCGGTAGTGAATTAACAAAAGGTCTTGGTGCTGGTGCAAATCCTGAAATTGGTAGACGTGCCGCTGAAGAGTCAGAACAAGAAATAAGAGAAGTATTAAAAGATACTGATTTAGTATTTATTACTGCAGGTATGGGTGGAGGTACCGGAACTGGTGCAGCACCTGTAATTGCAAGATATGCTAAAGAAGCTGGTTGCGTTGTTGTAGGTATTGTTACTAAACCATTCAGTTTTGAAGGAACAAAGAGAATGCAACAAGCATTAGCCGGAATTGAACAAATGCGTCAATACGTTGATACACTTGTAATTGTACCTAATGATAAATTATTAGTAGGCGGAGATATTCCATTCTTACAAGCATTTAGCGAAGCCGATGACGTTTTAAGACGTGGTGTACAAGGCATTTCGGAAATCATTACTTTACCAGGATTAATTAACGTTGACTTTGCGGACGTAAAAAATGTACTACAAGGAAAAGGTTCTGCTCTAATGGGTATAGGTATAGCAAGTGGACCTAACCGTGCAATTGAGGCCGCAAGACTTGCAATTAGTAGCCCATTACTTGAAGTAGATATTAATGGTGCGACTGATGCAATCGTTGAAATAACAAGTGATGTTGATATTACAATGAAAGAAGTTGAAGATGTTATCTCAGAAATCAGAAATGCGTCATCAACAGATATCGATATAATTTGTGGAACAGGCTTTAACTTAGAATTAAATGGTGAAGTAGTTGTAACTGTTATCGCAACAGGTTTCGATTCAACTAACAGAATGTCAGATGATGATGAACAATCACAACAACCTCAAGATCAAGGAAGAAACTACAATTATTCTCAACCACAACAAAGTAATTATGGATATCGTCAAAATAACAATAGTTATTCAAATTACAATAATAGTTATAGTCAAAGACAACCACAACCACAACAACCTCAAGAACCAAGAAAACCTTATGTCAATGGTGGTAGCACTAAAGAAGAACCAAAGGACAATAGTAATACAAAAGTTCCAAGTTGGTTACAAAATCGTTTTAGATAAAAATCTGTTTCAAAAACAGATTTTTTTAATATTCCTTGCAAAAAAATTAATCACTATGCTATAATATAATTGCTAACAAGCAATAGATAAAAAGGGGAATAATATGGAACAAAATCAAAACGAATTAAACCAAAATGAATTAAATCAAACAAATCCAGTGGAGGAAAAGAAAAACAGATTTGTTAAATTTATGGATGACAAATTAATTAAAGCATTATTTATTTTATTAATATGTAATGCATTATTAACAGTTTTATCATCTATAATGGCCGGGAATAATATTTTATCTTTAGCACTTGATGCAACATTCCCAGTACTTTTCACTGTATTTTTAGGATTGGCAATTAATGCCAAAAAAAGAGGTAGTGATGATTTACAAAAATCAATGAACGCTATCGCAGTAACTTATAAAGTATACGCAATTTTATTATGGGTATTGCTAGGAATAGTAATCATTGCATTACTATATGCTTTATCTGCAACTGATATTATTAGAACCATTCTTGTTGAATCTGGTGGAAATCAGCAGGAAATTGATTTATTTTTATATGTATATAGTTGGATTATGGTAGTAGTGTTAGTTGTTTTTGTAATAGCTACAGTTTTCATAACAATTTATAATGTTAACTTAATAAAAGTGTTAAAGGGCATGGCAGATGCAGCTAAAACTGGCGAACATAGATATGGTAAATACATAAAAGTAACTAAAATATTTTCACTAATAATGGGTATATTTATAGGCCTTAATGCCCTTTATAACATTTCAAAGATATTGAATATCGCTTCTTGGGAAACTACAATACAACAATATGCCGAAATGATAAAAGAAGCTTATGGAGTGGATATATCTGCTTATTTAAGTGCAAGTAGTACTGCCTTAGGCGTAATTAATGTCTTATTTAATGCCGTTTCTGCCGCAATCTACATTTTGCTTTATGCTATCTTAAATAAAGTTGAAACTGAACTTGTTTTAAATCAAGGACCAACATCAGTTAGTGATTATAGTACTAACCCTATGAATCCATTTTAATTAAAGAATCTCACATTTTGTGAGATTTTTTCTTTTCTATCTTACTTTTTTCATCAAGATATTCTAATAAAAAAATATATAATAGCTATTGGTGATATAGATGATTGTATATTGGGATCTATTAATACTTTCAACCATAATTGTGAATTATGCTTTTATTAGAACAATTGCAATGTTACTTAATGATAGGCTAAAAATATATCGTGTGATACTTGCTTTAATTGTTTCGGTTTTAATGTTGTTATTATATTTTTTACCATATAAAACCTATTATGCAATTAGATATATAATGGGAGTTTTGGTTGGTTTAATTGCTTTTTCTAATAAATCAATAAAAATAAAGATAATTGAAATAGTTCTTTTTTATTTACTTACAATGACTTTTATTGGTACATTATTTGTTTTTAAAATTAAAAGTATTATTTTAATGATTATAAGTTTGATATATGTTATTTGTTTATATATCATTCAAGGTTATGCTAAACACTTTAAAAATATATACTCTTTAAGGATAGAAAATAAAAAAATTAATGGGTTGTATGATACTGGTAATAACACAAACTATCTAAATGTACCTATAGTTTATTTAAGTCAAAGTTTATACAGTGAACTTTTTTTATATGTAACTGATATCGAAATATCAACAGTTAATAACATATCTAAGATCGCAATATATCAAGGCCCTAAAATAGTAATTGATAAAAAAAGTTTAAATGTATATTATGCCTTTTGTAATATAGATACCAAAGAATATCAAGCTATTCTACCAAATAATATTTTTGATTCATCCCATAATATAACAAAATAAGTAGTATTATTTTGTTAAAATAACTTAGAGGTGATGAAATGATAAAACTACTTAAAAAACTTTTAGATAAATTGTTTGTTAATAAAGGCAAAAATATATGCTATTACATAAATAGTAATAATGTTTTACCACAGCCCCTATCTGAAGAAGATGAGGCTAAATTGCTATTAGAGGTCAAAAATGGTAGCATAGATGCACGGAATGAGTTAATTGAACATAATTTACGGCTAGTTGTTTTTATCGCTAAAAAATTTGAGTCAACAAAGATAAATATGGAAGACTTAATTAGCATTGGTTCTATTGGCTTAATTAAAGGCATTCAAACATTTAAAATGGAAAAAAATATTAAACTTGCAACATATGCATCAAGATGTATAGAAAATGAAATATTAATGCATTTACGGAAAACCCAAAGAACTAGACAAGAATATTCATTAGATGAAGTACTTAGCATAGATTCAGAAGGCAATGAAATGATACTATCAGATATTATAAGTTCAAACGAAACTTTAGCACTTACTAAAATGACTGAAGAAGAAGATGTTAAAAATTTATACTATGCAATTGATAAATTAACACCTAGAGAAAAAGAAATTGTAATTATGCGATATGGTTTGTATGGTGAAGTACCACTCACCCAAAAAGAGGTTGCGGATAAACTTGGAATATCACAATCATATATATCTCGACTAGAAAAGCGCATCATTGATAAAATGCGTCAAGAAATAGAAAACTTAGTGAAGATAGCTTAAAAATAGACTTTATTTTAAATGAAAAATTCAAGTATATTTAACAACTTTTTTAAAATTGCATAAAAACTTTCAAAAAAACGCATACTCCTTTTGGAAGGTGAAAATATGCGAAATAAAGTTGAAATAACAGGTGTTAATACCCTTGAATTAAAAGTCATTCCTCAAGAGGAAATGATGGATTTAATTAAAAAGAGTCAAGCGGGAGATAGATCCGCAAGAGATATGTTAGTAGAAGGTAATCTAAAACTAGTACTTAGTGTTATTAAAAAATTTAATAATCGTGGTGAAGACTTAGATGACTTATTTCAAGTAGGTGCAATGGGATTGATGAAAGCAATTGATAATTTTGACTTTATTCATGGAGTTAAATTTTCTACCTATGCGGTACCAATGATAATTGGTGAAATAAGAAGATATTTACGTGATAATTCAGTAGTTAGAATAAGCCGTTCAGTTAAGGATACTGCATATAAAGCTCTACAATTTAAAGAAAAATTCTTTAATGAAAAAGGAGAAGAACCTACTATTGAACAAATAGCAGATGCTCTTAATGTTGATACAATTGATGTTGTCATAGCCTTAGAAGCAATTCAGGACCCGGTTTCAATATATAGCCCTATATATAGTAATGGTGGTGATGAAATATATTTGATAGATCAGATTGCGGATGACTATGAAACCGAAGAACAAAAGTTAAACAAAATGATAATTAATGAAGGTATTGCTAAACTAAACAGTCGTTTAAAAGGCATAATATATAGTAGATACTATGATAACAAAACACAAATGGAGATAGCTGAAGAACTTGGTATTTCACAAGCACAAGTGTCAAGATTAGAAAAAAGTGCTTTAAAGATTATTTTTGAACAAAAAGACAAAATGAAGTATCAATAGTAATTTATTTCTTGCTAAAAATAGCGAATAATGATATAATATACCTGTAAAGATAGAGGTATGTTATGAAAAAAATAATCGGATTCATTATAACAATATTAGCAATGTGCTCTTTTGCATTTTGCAATATTGAAAGTAAAGAGGTAGTATATGCTAGTGGTGAAGAAGAGGCTGTATTTAACACACCTGAGTGTTACCAACAAGCAAAAGGATTATGGAGTAGTTTTGTAATTGGTGGTAGTTCAATTGCCACAAGTGGTTGTGGACTATTGTCATTAACGAATGCGGTAAACTATTTAACTGGTAATTTTATAGAACCAACTAATCTTGCTAAATACGCTTATGCGATTGATGCATACAATGGCTCAATTGGTGGTGGTACCGCAAGATGGGTTTTGTATAATCAATTACAAGCATATGAAAAAAAATATGGTTTTAAAGTAACTAGTGCTGGTCGAGATGGAACTATTACTAGACCAGATGTAAAAGCACACTTAAAAAAAGGTGGAACTGTTATTGCTCACGTATATGGACATTTTATTGCAATTGTTGGTTACAATGAAGTAAATAATACATATTGTGTATATGACTGTGCTGCTAATGCAAGTAAAAGATATTCATATCCTTATGGCACATGGCTTAGCGAAGATATTTTGAAAAATTCTCAATATATGTCAGTTGACTGGTATTGCTTATTAGAAAGAGCAACAAATTCAATTGTTAAATTAGACCAAGAAGGCGGTACATATAAGAACAGTAAAGCTACTGTTTCATATTTTGTAACAAGTAATGAAAATACTTTAATAGATGTATCAGGTTTTGCATTAGATGAAAGAGGAATTGAAAGTTTCTTTTATATTGTTGATGATAAAATAACTGAACAATATCCACTTTCAACTGTCGCAAGATATGATGTATATGATAAGTTTACTAATTATCAAGTATGTGATCCTACTAAAATAGGTTTTGAAGGTCAAATTGATACTACAAAACTTACTAAAGGAACTCATCGCATTATTATTAGTGCTAAAACACCAAATGGTGGTGTATGTGATGTTGCAACAGTAATGATTAATAAAGGAACTGTTGATGGCACAATTGATAAGGTAAATAAAACTAATACGGTTGAAATGTCAAGATATTCTAATCAAGCTGGTTTAAGGGATACTTGGCCGGAGGCTGGTATTTATCAACCTTGCTTTAGAGCAGAATACAATTATGTTTTAGATTTAGGCCAAATTGATTTTAGTAATTATAAAAGAGCAGATATATATTATTCAACTGATCAAAGTTTCATTTCTAATAAAGATGGCGTTCAATCAGTAATTGGTTTTAAAAATAGTAATTATTCATTTGGATATCACGGAATGCCTTTAGACTTAAAAGATAGTATAGCCTATACTAATATGATAAATGCAAGAGGTGGATGGACAACTGATTCTGTTGTGAGTGTTGATTTAACAAATATAAATTACAATGGTCCTACATATCTAAGTGGTTATAACCAAGAAAGTGCACTATATGTTGTAAAAAAAGTAGTCTTCTACTATAATGATGATTATGAATTCCATAATTTCAAAGAAGCAACATGTACAGCTCCTAAAACATGTACAGATTGTGGCGCAACTGAAGGAGAGGCTTTGGGACACTACTATTTACCAGCTACTTGTTTAAGTCCTTCTAAATGCTTTAGATGTGGCGATGAAGTAGGCGATGTAGGTAGCCATGATTATATAGAAGCAACATGTACAACTCCTAAAACTTGTAGATACTGTAATGAAGTAGTAGGTACAGCTAATGGTCATAATTATGAAAGAAAAACCAAAAAAGCTACTTGTAAAGAAGCCGGTGCAATTTATGATGAATGTAGCGTATGTAAAGATGTTCAAATAATACAAACTGAAGATAAACTTCCACATGAACTTGTTCATCACGATGGTAAACCTGCCGAATGTATCAAGACAGGATATGAAGCATATGACACATGTAAAAACTGTGATTATACAACATATAAAGAACTACCTATATTGATGCATAATTATACAGAAACGGTTGTTCCACCAACATGTGAAAGTAATGGTTATACTCTTCATAGTTGTACAAGATGTAAAAACAGTTATCGAACTAATGAAAAAGCAAAATTACCACATAAAGAATCAGATTGGATAATTTCTGAACCAGCTACATGTGTAGATTCAGGAAAAGAAATAATTGAATGTGAAGTATGCCATACAATAACCAATGAAAGAGAAATTGAAGCATTAGGTCATGACATTATTAAACACGAAGCACTTGAAGCAACTTGTGAAAATATTGGCCATTATGCATATCAAACATGTTCTAGATGTGATTACACAACTTATGAAGAAATTCCTGCACTTGGTCACGATTATTATATTGTTATAATTAATCCAACTAAACAACAAGATGGTTATACAATTCATAGATGTAATAGATGTTCAGAAAGTTATACTGATAACTATACAACAGTAAAGAGTAATTGTAAAAAATCTAGCATAGCGACAATTATTGCAATGGTAACTACGCTATGTTCATGTTTGTATATATATCGAAGCAAAAAGAATTAATAAATAAAAAGTGCTATTTAAATAGCACTTTTTTAAACTTTGATATAATATATATGATGATTATGAAAGGATGCGATAAAATGTTAAAAATTAACACCAAAAAGTTAGTCTTCCTAGCAATCATGATGGCACTCGGTATCGTCCTAAAATCATTCCTATCAATAGGTAATAATAGTTTTCGTATTAGTCTTTGGAATATTCCAATATTTTTTGCGGGAATAGTTGGAGGTCCCATTTATGGGGGAATTTGTGCACTTGGTGCCGATCTCATATATGGCTTTTGCTTTTCAAGTTATCCGTTTTCAGCTATAATGACCTTAACTTGTGTAGTTTGGGGGATAAGCGGTGGATTATTTTTCAAAAAAAATATAAAATTTATTCCACTTGGAATTACTGTGTTGATAACTTGCCTACTCGAAACAACTATTAATAGCATATATTTATACACATATTTTGAAAGTGTTGAAAGAGTATTAGCAGGTCTACCATTAAGATTATTAGTACAGCTAGTAAGGTGGCCACTTTCAACAACAATAATATATACTTTGTATAATAAGGTATTGATTAACGCAAATTTTGAAAACCAAAAAGAAAGGTCTAAAAACTAGAAAAAACTAAAATAAAGTAATATAATAAATGTTAAGAAGAGGTATAAAAAAATGAGTCAAAAAAAATTAGTAATGTTAGTTATTATGGATGGCTTTGGAATTAGAAAAGAAACTGATGGTAATGCAATAGCAGCAGCTAAAAAGCCTAATCTAGACAAACTATTCGCAAAGTATCCTCACACATTAATTGGCGCATCTGGTGAAGCTGTAGGTTTACCTGATGGACAAATGGGAAATAGTGAAGTAGGTCACTTAAATATTGGGGCAGGTAGAATTGTTTTCCAATCATTAACAAGAGTAAATATTGCTTGTCGTGAACATAAACTTGATACTATGCCTGCAATTGATAACGCAATTAAACATGCAATAAATAATAATTCTACTTTACATATTATGGGATTAATGTCAGATGGTGGTGTACATTCACATATAAATCACATAATATACTTAATGAACAAAGCAATCGAACGCGGAGTAAAGAAAGTAGTTGTTCATTCATTCTTAGATGGTAGAGATGTTCCACCAACTTCCGCAAAACAATATCTTACACAATTGAGTGAAGCACGCGAAAAAGGTGTTGAACTAGGTGTAGTATGTGGTAGATATTACGCAATGGATAGAGACCGTAACTATGATCGTACCCAACTTGCATATAATGCATTAGTATTTGGTGATGCACCAGTTAAAGGTTTATTAGAAGGAATTGATGAAAGCTATAAAGAAGGTATAACTGATGAATTTGTTAAACCTTACATTGTTACTAAAGGTTGCACAATTGAAGAAAATGATTCAGTAATATTTGCTAACTTTAGACCTGACAGAGCAATTCAAATTAGTGTTGCATTAACAAATCCAAAAGAAGCAACTGGTGAAAAAGGAAGTTTACAAAGATATGTAGAATTCAAGAACTTATGCTTTGTACAAATGATGCTATACTCTGAAAAAGTAAAAGGTGAAGTAGCATTTGGATTACAAGAATTAGATAATATGTATGGTGATGTTATTTCTAATCTAGGATTAAAGCAATTAAGAATAGCAGAAACTGAAAAATATGCTCATGTTACATATTTCTTTGATGGTGGTGTAGATAAAGAGTTAAAAGGTGCAGATCGTATTTTAGTACCTTCTCCTAAAGTTGCTACTTATGATTTAAAACCAGAAATGAGTGCTTATGAAGTAACTGATAAAGTAGTTGACGCAATATTATCAGAAAAATATGATACAATCATTTTAAACTATGCTAACTGTGATATGGTAGGTCATACAGCTGTATTTGATGCTGCAGTAAAAGCAGTAGAAACTGTTGATACTTGTGTTGGTAGAGTATATGATGCAATTATGAAAGTTGGTGGCACAATGGTATTAACTGCTGACCATGGTAATGCTGATATGATTTGGGATGAACATCATAACCCATTCTCTGCTCATACAACAAATCCAGTACCATTCTTAATTACTAATGAAAATGTAGAATTAAGAAAAACAGGTAATTTAGGTGACATTGCTCCAACAATGTTAGATTTATTAGGCATAACTAAACCAGTAGAAATGACTGGAACTAGTATGATTGCCAAAAGAAAATAATATTATGTAATATAAAAAATCTGTAAATTGAGAAGTATCTCATTTACAGATTTTTTTGCTTTATCTAATAAAATGCAACTTAAATACATTTATACATAATATATTATTGATGGTACCAAAATTACAAAATGTCTTTACAAAAAGCATAATGTATGTTAAAATATAATTGTCAATCGTCAAAAATGTCAAGACTCATAAAAGTATCGACATATTCGACATTTTTCGACATTGATTATCATTATAATTTCTACAAAAAATATTAAATGAAAGGGGGAACGAGATGAAAAAAAGGATTTTCTTAATATTAATTCTTATAATGGTAATGACTTTAATTTCTTGTAAGAAAGAAACTACAAAAGGATGTGAACACGCATTCCAAGAAGCAACGTGTACACAAGCAAAAACATGTAGTAAGTGTGGTGCAACAGAGGGAGAAGCATTAGGACACACATTTCAAGAAGCAACATGTACACAAGCAAAGACATGCACAAGATGTGGAGCAACGGAAGGAGAAGCATTAGGACACACATTCCAAGAAGCAACGTGTCAAGCACCGAAGATATGTTCAAGATGTGGAGCAGCAGAGGGAGAAGCATTGAAACATCAATATATTCTTGATTCACAGGGGAATTATTATTGCACATCTTGCAAAAAATCTGTTATTGAAATACTTGGTAAAAACTATTTTTTAAATAAATTTTCAGAGATGGATGGTTGCGAATATGAGGCAGTGTATTATGAATCAGGTCAAGGAGTATTTGTGCCACATCTTCGGGCTATGGCTAAATACAAGTTATTAAAAGATAATGTGACATATGATGAAAAGACAGAAAAATATATTGTTCCAATAAAAATTGAAAAAATGTATGCAATAGATGGAGATAAAGGTGAAATATCATATGTAATCCATTCTGAAAAACCTGGTAAAGAGTATGTAATCACTACTCTAGAAGAAATAAATAATAATTATAATATATATATAAGCATTCCAGGATCATATTATGAAAAAATAATGGAGATAGATATGATTATCTCATCAGGATCATTTTCAATAGTTGGAACTAAAATATTTGGTAATGATATTACAAAAGAATTTCGTATAGAAAATACATATATGTTTTACGAAAGTTCATCTAAAGAAGAACCAACAATAAATATTAAAATAGATTTAGATAATTTCTCATATATAAAGGATGGTAAGTTTTATATTAACAATAACAAAAATCTAGAATTAATAGCACATTATTACTATCAAGCATTAAAAGATGAAATGAGTATTAAAGAATTTGATGAATGGGCCTTTATAGCAAAATATCGACATTTTGTTAGAGAATTAGACCCAACAAATACCGATTTGGCTAAATAATAAAATTTAAATATAATAACAAATATAATAAATCATGGGGGAAATTATATAGCTTACGTTATGCTTTAATAAATTTTCTCCATTAAGGAGGATATGTGAAAAAAATTTTAACCGTTTTATTAACAATAATTTTTACGATAACAATTTTTATTTATAATAGTAAGAAAGTAATTTTAGCAAACAACTTAAACGAAGTAGCAGAAAATAATTATATGGTGAAAATAGTAAGTGATAAAAATGTAGATTTCTCTAAAATTGGAATTGATATATTTAATCAAGTAGAAAATGATCCAATAGGTATGAAAGAATATTATGAAACATATTCCCATAGTGCATATTTTTCTGCGAATGGTGAATACCATTTTATGGGAGAAAACAATAATTATTCTGTATCTATAAATATTGATAGTTTACCTACTAATTATGGGGTGATATGTAAAAATGTATTCTTAAGCAATTATAGTCCAATAGCAGAGTTCATAATAACTGAAATTAGTGATATTAAAATAGATATAGACAATTAAGGAAATGGCAATGCAAAATTTTTTGCATTTAATGGGCGTGAATTATTTGCGGATTATAAACTAGAGATAACATATTCAGATAAAACTATTAATCAATATTGTGATAAATTAAACTATACTGCAAAACTACAGGTTAGTGGCGAAAAATATATTATTAATAATAGTAAGGACATCTCTAAATTATCTGATTTTGAAAAAGAAGAAATAGTGAGCAAAATTAAAAAAACAGATTATTTGATAACCAAACCTAAAAATCAATTATTAAGTGAAGAAAAAATTACAAATGAAGATGAACTACCATTTATAAAAATAGGACGATTTAAAGTATCATATACACCAAGCGAAAATCAAATTATAAATGATAGAACAATGATTCTTGCAAGACAAATTGCAAATAACATGATAGAAGCTGAGAACTATTTTGTAAATGTTTTAGGATTTCAACAAGCAGTAGATACAAGAAAAGAAGTACCTAATGAGTATAATATTACATTGAACATATATAATGATGTAACTATAAATGAATTAACTTGCAATGTGTTAAATTCTAGAACGGATAATCAAGGTTATGATATGATTGATGAAATACATTTTTTCTATTATACATACATAACGATAGATTTAAGATATAACTTAAACAATAGTGATATAATAGGTAGTTATTTCAATGAATTTTTAAAAGAAGTATGTGCACATGAATATTTCCACGCTATTATGAAAATGAGAGGGATAGATAGTGTATTTATTAGCGAATCGTTATCGAGTTTTATGGACCTATATTATTGCGATGCGTATTTAAAATTAAAAAATTCATTAATAAAAAGTGCAGTAACAAAAAGAGTGATGAATTATACAGTTGGTCAAAATGGCATAATAACAGATAGTAGTTATATAAATAGTAATTATGAATTAATTCCCCCAACGACAAATGATCGCAATTATGAATATGGTTCAATGCTTTTTGTAGCATTTTTATATGAAAAATTTGGTACATTTGATTTTATAAAACAATTAATTTATAATTTTGATATAAATAATTTATATTATACATATGAATATGTACCTACGTTGTATGGTACGACATTAAGTGCATTACTTGAAGAATATCAAATTTATAGAAAATTTCCAAATTTATATGTTACTTCTATTGATAATTATTATACAGAAGATTGGAAAATGTTAATAACTGAAAACAAAATAACAATTGATAACATTGGAAATGATAAAAAACTAAATAAGTATTCGGCACGATATATTATGTTTACTGGCAAATCAGTTGTTGCAAATGATAGTATATATCTTACGATTTCACTTAACCAACCATTGTCAGAAAGTTTTGCCATATATACGGTAAAAAAGAAAGGTAATCTTGCACCTATTGTAAAAAAAATATCCACTAACGAAAGTCGCATTACAATAAGGGTAGATGCAGTTGATCTTAAAGCAGATGAGGAATTAGTGGTAATATTTATGAATCTATCAAATAAAGACATAAATAACTGGATCGATTATAGTGTTTCTACACAAAAAAATAGCGCAAAGCATTCATTAAGTTTAATAGATTCTGAAGAAGAGGTTGAATTAAATATATCAGAATATTCAAGCTTTATAAGTTTAGATGTACTTTATGTAGGATGGTATCAAATTGAATTAATTTTTAATGAAAATATTCAACAATTGCCTAAAAATACTATTGAGTTGTACGATTATAACAATAACATTGTAGAAAAATGCAAATATATAGATGATGAAGCTAGAAGTAAAGATAATGAAAAAAGTATGTTTGTTTACTTAGATTCAACTAGAGATGCCTCTATGAATGTAAAAAATCCATATCGATTAAGAGTAGGCTATATGTATTCAAACATAAACTGTACATTAAAAATTAAAAGAATTCGTGGACAAGTACCAGCATTTGGAGATAGCTCATTATCAAAAACTGTTTTACTAAGCAATATGTCTGGTGATGAAACAAATTATGTAAAAACAGCTTTAATAGGAAGTTTGCGCATAACTCTAACTATTCCTGACATTGATGATAATGAATCTCAACAAGTTTTAATTATAAAAAAATTAAAAACTGAGTCATTTATAGAATATTGTGATATCAAAACATTAACAAGTCTTAATTCTACAATCCAACTATCATATGATACGAATATTTATGAAGATTTTATAATAGTAATTTTAAATGGCAAAAATACAATGACAATAAATTATAATATGGATGTTAAACATGATTTTGACATAATATTGGATCCTGAAGATAGAGATCCGGCATACTTAGGAACTGAAGTAAGACTTAATGGTGGATTAAATAATGGAAATACAATTACAAAAGGATTCACTAGATGTGCATATTTAGGATTGAACGCACCAACTTTGTCTAGATTAGATTATGTATGGACTTCTTCTAATGATACTATTGCTACGGTTAGTAGTTATGGTACTATACTAGCAATTAAACCAGGTATTGCAGTTATTACTGCTACTAATTCTACGGGTGAATCTAGTTATGTTGTAGTCGAAGTATTTGAAGATGAAAGACATGATATTGTAAATTTTGAAATAAGTACTGATCAAGGTACTGACACTGGTGTTGGGACATATGTTAAGCAAGGTTTAGGATTACCAGGTGGAACAGAATTGATGTGCGGATACACAAGAATAATTTCCTTGATGAGTGATGCACCATCCACAATATTACAGAATTATAACTGGACATCAAGTGACTCAAGCATTGCATATGTTAGTAGTTATGGTACAATAATTGGAAAGGGTGCTGGAACTGTAACGATAACTGGTGTTTATAAATATAATGCAAGATATGTAACTACAATTACAATAGTTGTTAGATAATTGCAGTTTGTAATAAGTTTTAAATAAAAAATATAAAATAAAAAGAAGGGAACTAAAATGAGAAAAAGGATTTTTTTAACACTAATACTTATAATGATAATGACTTTAATTTCTTGTAAAAAGGAAACTACAAAAGGATGTGAACACACATTCCAAGAAGCGACATGTACACAAGCAAAAAAATGTAGTAAGTGTGGCGCAACAGAAGGAGAAGCATTAGGACACACATTTCAAAAAGCGACATGTACACAAGCAAAGACATGCACAAGATGTGGCGCAACAGAGGGAGAAGCATTAGGACACACATTTCAAGAAGCAACGTGTAAACAAGCAAAAACATGCACAAGATGTGGAGTAACTGAAGGAGAAAAATTACAACACAAGTATGTAATGAGTAAATTTGGAATTTATACTTGTACGTACTGTGATAAATTCATTTTTGAAATACTTGGAAATAACTACTTTTATAATAAATTTTCAGAAATGGATGGATACAAGTATGAAAAAGTAAATTATTGTAGCTTTGGCAATGCACAATACATAAAACTATTGGATAACTTTGGAAAATATAAACTATTAAAAGAAGAAGCAACATACGATAAAGAAACAGAAAAATATATTGTTCCAATAAAGATTGAAAGAACATATGCTTTAGATAAAGATAAAGGAGAAGCAAAATATTCTGTCTATAAGCTTGGAAAAAGTGGTCAGTATGTAACACTTGAAGAACTAAATAGTAAGTATAAAATCTACGTAACTGTCTCGAAAGAAGATTATGAGAAATTGGCTGATATAGATACTCTCATCGCCATTGGATATTTTAAGGTAAAAGAAGTAGAGAGAATTGGTGATGATATAGTTGAAAAATTTCATACAATAATAGAATACTCATTTGAAGAAGATGATACTACAGGAGAACCATCAATAAAATTGTCAATAGATTTAGGTAATTTCTCATATATAAAAGATAATAAATTTTATATAAATAATAATCAACATTTAGAATTAATAGCACATTATTACTATCAAGCATTAAAAGATGGAATGAGCAGTGAAGAATTTGATGAATGGGCATTCATTGCGAGTTATCGCCATATGATGCGACTTTTAGATCCTACAAACACTGATATGGCAAAATAATAAAAAATATAATAGAATTCTACTTAAAAGAGAGTTACTAAAAATAACTCTCTTTTAACTTTTTTTACTAGATAGTAAAAAAACAAAAAGGAGGTTGTAAAAATAATAATACTAATCTATAATTAAATTGCAAAAAGGAGAATGACTATGACAAAGAAAACTTATCGATTAAATAAAAAGGCTCATAAAAAACAATACAGACTTTCAAAAAAAGAATTAAAGAATAATTACAAAAACATTAGAAAAAATTTACGAAATCAGTATATAAGTGAAATTGATTTAGAAAGCAAAGAAAAACAAATAGTTAATCCACCATATAGGACAGTATTAGAAGAAATAGGTAATTCAGTAACACATGGAATTGGTTCTATTCTATCAATAGTCTTTTATGTTTTAATGTTGATTCACTCAAATACGGTAAATGAATATATTGCTTCAACGATTTATTTTTTAGGATTATTTTTTGAATTTACAATGAGTACTCTTTATCATGCATTTCCGTATGGCAGCAAGGTAAAAAGAATATTTAGAAGGTTTGATTATTCATCAATATATTTACTAATAGGTGCTAGTTTTGCGCCAATATTGTTGTGCTATATAGGTGGAATATATGGAACTATTTTTGTTATTATTCAATGGATTATAATAATAACAGGTGTTACTCTTGTTGCGGTATTCGGACCAACAAGATTAAAATTTATTCATTTCCCTTTATATTTTATTCTAGGATGGAGTGCATTAATATTTGTTCCTAAAATGTTTGTTAATGATTTCAATTTATTTTTATACATCTTAGGAGGAGGTATAATTTATACACTAGGTATAATTCCATTTTTCATAGATAAAAAAGTATCACATTTTATTTGGCATTTCTTTGTATTAGCGGGTGCAATTGTTCAATGGCTTGGTATATATATCTATTTATACTTAAAGTAATTAAATAAAAAAACTTAATATTTGAAAAAAACTTATATTTCGGTTATAATGATATAGCTTATAAATGTCAAATAAAGGAGAAAGAAACATGAACATGAACTATACAAAAGAAGTCGAAGAAATGTGTAGTGTTAAAGTTGGTGCAAGTCATGGTTGTGCTCCAATTCCTCAAGAAGGTAAATGGACATATTCACGTGAAATAAAAGACATCAATGGGTTTACACATGGTATTGGATGGTGTGCACCTCAACAAGGCGCATGTAAATTAACATTAAATGTTAAAAATGGTATTATTGAAGAAGCATTAATTGAAACTGTTGGTTGCTCTGGTATGACTCACTCAGCAGCAATGGCAAGTGAAGCTATCGTTGGTAAAACTGTATTAGAAGCAGTTAATACTGACTTAGTATGTGATGCTATCAATACTGCAATGCGTGAATTATTCTTACAAATAATTTATGGTCGTACACAATCTGCATTCTCTGAAGGTGGATTAAACATCGGTGCTGGTCTTGAAGATTTAGGTAAAGGCTTAAGAAGCCAAGTTGGTACTGCGTATAGTACAAAAGCAAAAGGACCAAGATATCTAGAACTTGCTGAAGGATACATTACTCGTTTAGCATTAGATGATCAAAATCAAATTATCGGATATGAATATTTAAATTTAGGTAAATTTACTGATTTCTTAAAGAAAGGATTAAATGCTGATGAAGCAGTTAAAAAAGCTATGGGAACATATGGTAGATTTGCTGAGGGATCTAAATATATTGATCCACGTCAAGAATAGGAGGCAGTAATAATGGCATTATTTGAGAACTACGAAAGAAGAATAGATCAAATTAATAAAGCATTAAATGAAAATGGTATTGCTTCAATTGAAGAAGCTAAAGCTATTTGTGATGCTGCAGGTATTGATGTATATAATACAGTAAAAGGTATTCAACCTATTTGTTTTGAAAATGCATGCTGGGCTTACATAGTTGGTGCTGCAATTGCTTTAAAGAACAATGCAAAGAGTGCTAGTGATGCAGCTAAGTATATTGGTGTAGGACTTCAATCATTCTGTATTCCAGGGTCAGTTGCAGATGACCGTAAAGTTGGATTAGGACATGGTAACCTTGGCGCAATGTTACTTTCAGAAGAAACTAAATGTTTTGCATTCTTAGCTGGTCATGAATCATTTGCTGCAGCTGAAGGTGCAATTGGTATCGCTAAAACAGCTAATAAAGTAAGAAAAGAACCACTTCGTGTAATTTTAAATGGTCTTGGAAAAGATGCAGCTAAAATTATTTCTCGTATCAACGGCTTCACTTATGTTGAAACTGAATTCGATTATAAAACTGGTAAATTACATGAATTAAGCCGTACTAAATATTCAAACGGTGAACGTGCATTAGTTAACTGCTATGGTGCTGATGATGTACGTGAAGGTGTTGCAATTATGCATTATGAAGGTGTTGACGTATCAATTACTGGTAACTCAACTAACCCAACTCGTTTCCAACATCCAGTTACTGGAACATATAAGAAAGAATGTATCGAAATGGGTAAAAAATATTTCTCAGTAGCATCAGGTGGTGGAACTGGTAGAACACTTCATCCAGATAACATGGCTGCAGGTCCTGCTTCATATGGTTTCACTGATACAATGGGAAGAATGCATTCAGATGCACAATTTGCTGGTAGTTCATCTGTACCTGCTCACGTTGAAATGATGGGCTTAATCGGTATGGGTAACAACCCAATGGTTGGTGCCACAGTAGCAGTAGCAGTTGCTGTATCACAAGCTTTAAATAAATAGTTATAAAAGGTCTATGAGTATATCATAGACCTTTTTAAACGCAAGCAATTACATTGAATTAAAAAATTAGGTGTGGTATAATAACTATGAAAAATTTGGTTTTTTTCAAGTATCAAAAAAATACTAAAGATATATGCATGATGTATATATGAAATACGCGAATATTCACACAAAACGTAAATACGCAAAAAGTTATACATCTGTAACTTTTTGCTTTTTTTCAACTAAGGAAACCAAACAAAAAATAAATAGAAAAGGAGTAATAAAATGGGTGTAAAAATTGTTGATACTTGTTTAAGAGACGGACATCAATCATTACTTGCAACTCGTCTAACAACTGAAGATATTCTTCCAGTAGCTACTTTATTGGACAAAGCTGGATACTATGCTTTAGAAGTTTGGGGTGGTGCAACATTTGACGCATGCCTAAGATTCTTAAATGAAGATCCATGGGAAAGATTACGTGCTATTCGTAAAGCTTGTCCAAATACTAAATTACAAATGTTATTTAGAGGTCAAAACATTTTAGGATATCGCCATTATTCTGATGAATTAGTAGAAAAATTTGTTGAAAAATCATTAGAAAACGGAATAGATATTATAAGAGTATTTGATGCATTGAATGATTTACGTAATTTAAAGAGTGCTGTAGATGCTACAAATAAGTATAAAAAACAATTTGGTGGTCATTGCCAAATCGCATTATCTTATACAACTAGTCCAGTACACACAATTGACTATTATGTTAATTTAGCAAAAGAAGTAGAAAAGATGGGTGCTGATTCAATTTGTATTAAAGATATGGCTGGTGTTTTACTTCCAAATGCCGCATACGAACTTGTAACAAGAATTAAAGAAAGTGTTAAACTTCCACTTGAATTACATACTCACTGTACAGGTGGTGTTGCTGAAATGACAGTAATGCGTGCAATTGAAGCAGGTGTAGATATCGTAGATACTGCTTTATCTCCTCTTTCTGGTGGTACTAGCCAACCTTGTACTGAAGCTTTAGAATATGTATTACAAGGAACAAAATACGATCCTGAATTAAACTTAGATTATTTAAAACAAGCATGTGATAAACTAACTGTTGTAAAAGACAGATTCCTTGCTAATGGTGGGTTAAATCCAAAAGCATTGACTACTAATCCAAATATCTTGAAATATCAAGTACCTGGTGGTATGTTATCTAACTTAATGAGTCAATTAAAAGGTCAAGGTGCTATGGATAAATACGAAGAAGTATTAAACGAAATACCTCGCGTTCGTAAAGACCTTGGTTATCCTCCACTAGTAACTCCACTTTCACAAATGGTTGGTACACAAGCAGTTATGAACGTAATTAGCGGTGAACGTTATAAGATGTGCCCTGCCGAAATAAAAGATTATCTAAAGGGAAAATATGGTGCAGCACCTGCTCCAGTAAACGAAGAAATTCGTAAAAAGATTATTGGTGATGCTCCAGTAATTACATATCGTCCTGCTGATGATATCGCTCCAGAATTTGAAGCAATGAAAGAAAAATACAAAGATATAGTAAAATCTGATGAAGATGTATTATCTTGCGCATTATTTGAAAATGTTGCAGTAAAATTCTTAGAAGCTCGTAATAATCCTAAAAAGGATGAAGACGAAGTAGTAGAATTTGATGTAGTAATTGGGTAGGTAAAATATGAAAAAATTTATTAGAATTTTAACAGTTTTAATGTTAGCTGTTGTAGCATTAACATTTACTGGTTGTAAACAAAAGAAACAATATGAAACAAAAGAAGTATATTTAATTGCTAATACTCCAATTGTTGCTACTGAAAAAGAAGGATGCACTTTTGTAGGATATTATCAACTTGAAGAAAGTTCTAAACGTGCAATTCTTTACCGTGAAGGATCAATTGCTCCTGCTGGTAAATACGAATTAATTTATGTTGAAAATAGCAAAAAAGATATAACTGGTAAATATTCATTCCCCGCAATGGTTGAAGATGGATTAACATTTGCCGGATGGTATTCAACTGAAGAATTAAAACAAGGTACAAGAGTTACAACAAATGCTTCAACTGAAGCCAAAGTACTTTATGCACGTTTCATCACATTTGGTGATGCTGCATTAGTAACACTTGTTTGTATTATTATAGTATTCTTAATGCTTGCCTTACTTTGGGGAATTGTAACATTATTAAAGTTTGTTGCTCCAAAAGAAAAACCAGTTCAACAACAAGCTTCTGCTACAAAAGCTGAAAAAGCATTAACAATGGAAGATATTAAAGATGATGATATGATGGCTGCAGCCTTAGTTGCTACAATTGACTATCATGAAGAAACAGGCGAAAATGTTCGTGTCGTTTCAATAAAAGAAATTAAATAGTAGAGTGTAATTATGAAAGTATATAAAGTTAAAGTAAATGGTAAAGTTTACGAAGTAGAATTAGAAAGTGTTTCTGAATCAAGTGCTAAAATTGAAGCACCTGCTAAAACTGAACAACCAAAAGCTGCTGCACCAGTTGTAAGTGGTGAAGGTTGCAAGTTAAATGCTCCAATGGCTGGAACTATTCTTGAAGTTAAAGTAAAAGTTGGACAACAAGTTAATGCTGGTGATGTATTATTCATCTTAGAAGCTATGAAACTTGAAAATGAAGTAGTTGCTCCAAATGGTGGTGTTGTTAAATCAATCACTGTATCTAAAGGTGACGCTGTAGAAAACGGTAAATTATTAGCAATAATCGGGTAATAAATATGATTGGCGAATTATTTGAAAATTTCTATAAACAAATGGGATTTTTAAATGATGGTTCATTCGATTTAACAAGCTTTTTACTACGCGTAATAATGATTATCGTTGCTTGTGTATTAATTTACCTTGCAATTGCAAAAGGCTTTGAACCTTATCTATTAATCCCTATTGGAATTGGTATGCTATTAGTAAATTTAGCTCCATCTCTATATAATGATGGATCAAATGGTGAAGCTTTAGGTCTATTGTATTCTTTCCACAAAGGTATTGAATGGGAAATCTTCCCTCCACTTATCTTCCTTGGAATAGGTGCAACAACTGACTTTGGACCACTAATTTCTAGACCTAGTAGTTTACTTTTAGGTGCTGCTGCTCAACTTGGTATTTTCATTACATTCCTTGGAGCTATTCTTCTTGGATTTAATGCATTAGAAGCTTCATCAATTGGTATCATTGGTGGTGCTGATGGACCTACAGCTATCTTCTTATCTAATAAATTATTGAATGGCGCTGATGGTGGTGCAATGTTATGTGCATCAATTGCGGTTGTTGCATATTCATACATGGCCCTTGTTCCAGTTATTCAACCTCCAATTATTAAAGCACTTACAACAAAAGAAGAACGTCAAATCAAGATGGTTGAAACAAGAAAAGTTTCTAAACGTGAAAAGATTTTATTCCCTATCGTAGTAATGGTAGTTGTAATTATTCTAATCCCTTCTTGTGCTGCTTTAATCGGTATGCTTATGTTAGGTAACTTAATTAAAGAATCTGGTTGTGTTCCTAACTTAGTTGATGCTGCTGCAAAAACATTGTTATATGCAATCACTATTTTCTTAGGACTTGCTGTTGGTGCAACCGCAATGTTATCTGAACTTAACCAAGCAATTAACTTTGCTAAGATATTACTACTTGGTATGATAGCATTTAGTTTTGCTACTGCTGGTGGTGTATTAGTTGGTAAATTGATGTCTAAATTATCTGGTGGTAAGATCAACCCTATGATTGGTGCTGCCGGTGTATCTGCTGTACCAATGGCCGCTCGTGTAGTCCACAAGATTGGTCTTGAAGAAGATAAGTCAAATTACTTATTGATGCATGCAATGGGACCAAACGTTGCCGGTGTTATCGGTAGTGCTGTTGCTGCAGGATTATTATTAAGTATTTTTGGATAAAAAACAAAGCAGGTACTAATGTACCTGCTTTTTATCTAACAATAGAGGTGAAACATGAAAGTAAAAAAAATAACATTAATTGGCCTTTTAGCCGCATGCTTATGCATCCTTGCACCAGTATCATTTCCAATCGGTGTAATACCTATTTCGCTTGCAACTTTTGCAATATATATAATTGCTTCTTTATTGGTATGGCATAACACAATATTAGTTATTCTTGTATATATAGTTATAGGAGCTGTTGGCCTTCCAGTATTTTCTGGTTTTAGGGGCGGATTCAGCATACTATTAGGGTATACTGGCGGATATATTTTCGGTTATATTTTAATGGGTCTAGCTATCTCACTTTTATTAAAAAATAATAAGAATAAACTTTGGATGTATCCTATTGCTATGCTTGTTGGAACAATATTCTGTTATTTATTTGGTAGCATTTGGTATATGGTAGAAAGTAATAATAACTTAGCTTCTACTTTAGCTGTTGCTGTAGTACCATTTATATTACCAGATTTAATAAAAATAGTTGTGGCAAGTTATGTAACATATATTCTTAATACAAAAACATCTATATCTTCAACACTTTCTTAAAAATGTTGAAGATATATGGAAAATTACTCAAGCGGTTGAAGAGGATGGTTTCGAAAACCATTAGGGTGTAACAGCTGCGGGGGTTCGAATCCCCCATTTTCCGCCATATTGAAAGCATAGGTTTGATACAGTAGTGTCAGACTTTTTTTGTTTGGCAGAAAGGGGAAATTTTCCTATCCGCCAACAAACTATAGAGTCTTATAGAAATGTCAAACGGCATTTCTACGAGGCTCTTTTTCTTTTTAGATATTGCTACGGAACGATTGATATTTTTATATAATCTCATTTTAGTTTCGACATTATTCCGCAGTTTACTTGATATTTTCTCAAAAAAGTGCTATAATCTTTAATAGATTTTAATAATTTGCATGGAGGTAATAGTATGAAACTAGACTATGCATCAGCAATAATCAATCTAAGAATCAAACTAAATCTGTCTCAAGCGGCATTAGCTAAGCTTTTAGGAGTTTCTTTTACATCTGTAAACAGATGGGAAAACGGTAAGTACGAGCCAACTAAATTAGTGAAGAAAAAAATAGAATTATTATGTAGAGAAAATAACATTCAAATGGAGGTTGTGAAATAATTATGGCTAAGGCGGTAAAAAAAACTCAAGAATTGACACTTGAACAGGTGTTATGGAATTGCCGAGTAGATCTTCGTGGTGTCGGTAGTTTGGATAAAAACAGAGATGCTGTTATCAGCCTCGTATTTTTGAAATTTGCAGGCGATAAGTTTGAGAAAAGAAGAAAAGAACTTATTGATAAATATGGCGAAAACCCCGTCTTTTTAGAGAACGTAGCGTTTTACAATGCGGATAATGTTTTCTATCTTCCTCAGAACCTAACAGATGATGCCCAAGAATGGTCGACTAGATGGTCTTACATTGTTGCTCATGCTGGCGACAATGACATCGCAGTAAAAATTGATAGAGCGCTAAAGGAACTTGAGGCAGCCAACCCTCCTTTGAAGGATACTTTATCAAAGAATCTTTTTGTGACTCTTGGGGCAAGCAAAGAAAAGCTTAAGAGCTTAATTGACGACGTTAATCAAATTTCTGAGGGAAGATTCCAGGTTGAAGACCTTATTGGCAGAACATACGAGTATTTCTTGCAATTATATGCCGCATCAGGAACGAAAGAAGACGGCGAATTCTATACGCCAGCTTGCGTCGTAGAATTGATAGCGGAAATGATAGAGCCTTTTTCTGGCACGGTTTATGACCCTTGCTGTGGCTCTGGAGGAATGTTCGTTCAGTCTATGAGATTTGTGGAAGAGCACAAAGGCAACAAGAAGGCAATTTCTGTTATAGGCCAGGAGAGCGTTCAGGAAACATGGCGTCTTTGTAAGATGAATCTCGCTATCCGTGGCATTTCTCATAACTTAGGCAAGCAAAATGCCTCTACATTTACAGATGACCAACACAAAGACAAGAAGGTTGACTTCATTATGGCAAACCCTCCGTTCAACCTTAAGAGATGGTGGGCGGACACGCTTGCAAAAGACCCTCGCTGGTCAGGATATGGAACCCCTAGAAAATCTAACGCAAACTATGCATGGATTCTTCACATGATTTCAAAACTTGATGTCAATCACGGAATAGCAGGCTTCTTGCTTGCGAATGGAGCTCTAAGCGATAGCGATGATGCCGAAATCAGAAAGAACATTTTATTAAAAGATAAAGTGGAAGCTATCATAGTGCTTCCTAGAGACATGTTCTATACGACAGACATCTCTGTCACCCTTTGGATTCTCAACATGAACAAAGGTGCTGGAGAAGTCAATGGCCGCAAAGTGAGAGATAGACGTGGTGAAATATTGTTTGTGGATTTGAGAACTTGGGATGAAAATGTCGGAGTTATTCAAATCGATAAAGGAAGCAGCAAGAAAAAGACGATTCTTACAAAAGACCAAATTAGCCGCGTCAAAACAATTTACAATAATTGGCAAAGTACTGATTCGTCTCTTTATGAGGATATACCTGAACTTTGCAAGTCAGTCAAGATCCGACAATGGTTTGATGAAAATGGCCAGGAAGGATTGAGCGTAGAACAACAAGGCTGGGTTCTTACTCCAAGCAAGTATATTGAATTCATCGACCATGACTTGGATATTGATTATGAGAGAGAAATGGCACGTATTCAAAACGAAATGAAGAATGTTTTGGCGAAAGAAAAAGCATCTCAGGATATGTTAGTTAATGCATTTAGAGGTATTGGATATGGCATTAACAAAGATTAAACTAGGAAAATATCTCGAATTATTTTCACAAAAATGTAATATTCCAAATCTAACGAATGATCAAGTGTCAGGTGTGAATAAGGAAAAGGAATTTTTCGAGCCATCTTCACAAGTAGGAGGCGATACTTCGAAATACAAAATAGTTCCACCAAATTATTTTGCTTGCAATTTGATGCACGTTGGTAGAGATGTTGTTCTTCCAATAGCTTATAATCATTCTGGAAAAAATAAAATAGTTAGCCCAGCATACTTTGTGTTCAAATTTAAGGAAAATGACGAACTGATAAGCGACTATTTTTTTATCTTTCTAAAATCTTCTGAGAGAGATCGCTATTTTTGGTTTCATACGGATGGTTCTGTGAGAGATGGTATGTCATGGGAAGATTTTGTTGATGTTGAAATAGAATTGCCACCTATCGAAATTCAACGCAAGTACGTTGAAATATACAAAGGCATGGTTGATAATCAAGCTGCATATGAAACTGGCCTTGAAGACTTAAAACTGGTTTGTGATGGCTATATTGAAGATTTAAGAAGAAAGAGTGCTTGTGAGGCAATTAAACCATATATTGAGTATTGCTTCGAAAAGAATACTTCTTTATTAGTAAAGAAAGTTTGTGGTGTTGAATCTAGCGGCAAGTATATTGACACTAGAGCAAAATTACAAGGTGTTGATATCTCAAATTATACAATAATAAAAAAAGGTTATATAGCATATAATCCTTCTCGTATTAATTTAGGATCTATTGCTTTATATCGTGAAAATGAATTATGTGTAGTGTCACCAATGTATGAAGTTTTCCGTGTAAAAGAGCCAAAAAAATTGATGCCTGAATATCTTATGATGTGGTTGAGTAGAGAAGAATTCTATAGATATACGTGGTTCTATTCTGCAGGCTCAGTAAGAGATACTTTCAACTATAACTTAATGGAAGAGGTTCAGATACCAATACCACCTATAGAAATACAACAAGCAATCGTTGATATTTATAACGCTTATATTTTGAGAAAAGAAATAAACGAGCAATTAAAGCTACAAATAAAAAATATATGCCCTGTGCTTATCAAAGGGGCGGTTGAAGAAGCAAAACGAAGTTAGGAGGCTAAGTGATGGATTATATTTTTGAAAAGGGCACATTCACTGAAGATGATTTGGAGCATGCCATCATTAAGCTTTTCGAGCAAGAAGGATATAGCTATGTTTATGGCGATGACATTCATAGAAAGCTTGAAGATGTTATCCTCGTTGATGACTTGCGTTCATATATCTGCAAAAAATATTCTACTGCCAATCTAACTACGACCGAAATAAAAACTATCATCAGCAGAGTAGTTGACGTTGGCACTAGCGCTTCATTATATGCGAAAAACAAAGAGGCTTATTATCTTGTTACAGAAGGATTTGACCTTGCAAGAGAAGACATTAGCCAAGTTGGATTGCACGTGGATTTTATTGATTTTGATCACCATGAGAACAACGTATTCAAGGTAATAAATCAATACTCTGTAAAAGGTCTATCCATTAGAAGGCCAGACTTACTTGTGTTTATCAACGGCATTCCTGTTTGCATTTGTGAATTTAAAACAGCTATAAAAGAAGATACCACTATTCATGATGCTTGGAAACAAGTGACTGTCAGATACGCAAGAGATGTCGAAAACTTAATGAAGTATTGTTTCTTGGCTGTTATCAGTGACGGAGCGAACAATAGATTGGGTAGTATTTTTACGCCTTATGAGTTCTTTTACTCATGGAACAAAGCTAATGATAGCGAAAAGGTGTCTAATGGCATAAGCTCATTATTGACTTTGATTAAGGGCGCTTTTTCAAAAGAAAGGGTGCTAGCAATTTTGCGGGATTTTGTTTATTACCCTGAAATCAAAGGCAAAGAACAAGAGATCGTTTGCAGATATCCGCAGTTTTTTGCTGCCAACCGTATGGTTGAGAATGTCAAAAAGCATTTAAAGCCTCATGGAGATGGTAAGGGCGGAACGTATTTCGGAGCTACTGGATGTGGCAAAACATATACAATGTTGTTCATGACAAAGCTCTTGATGCAGAGACATTCAAGCATCTTTCATAATCCTACGATTATCATTATTACCGATAGAGAGGATTTGAATAACCAAACCAAAGATGTATTTGCGGGAGCTAAGCGCTATTTACACGATAACGATATTAGAGCATTTGAATCGAGAAAAGATTTGCAAGGCACCCTTCTTTCTAAAGAAAGTGGTGGTGTTTACATAACTACAATTCAAAAGTTCTGTGAAGATACTGGATTGCTTTCTGATAGAAGCAACATTATCTGTATTTCAGATGAGGCGCACAGAACTCAAATCGAAAAAAACGGCACTGTTAAGAGAACAGATGATGGCATTATTGACTCGAAGAGTTTTGCACAATACTTAAGGGCTAGTTTGCCAAACGCTACTCGTGTTGGCTTTACTGGAACGCCTATCGATGAAACAATCGCTGTATTCGGTGATATCGTTGATCAATATACAATGAAGGAATCAAGTGATGACGGCATTACTGTTCGCATTGCTTATGAGCCGCGTTTGGCCAGAGTTATTGTTTCCGATGAGCAAGCAAAGGAAATAGAGGAATACTACAAAAAATGCGAAGAAGAAGGCTCGACCGCCGACCAGATACAAGCCAGCAAGAAAGCTATGTCTAGCATTTCGGCTATTCTTGGCCATCCAGATGTCTTGAAAAAACTAGCCAGAGATATAGTTACTCATTATGAGAGATTGTGCTCTGAAAAGCCTGAAATTGTGCAAAAAGGTATGATTGTGTGCCCTGATAGGCCTTTGGCTTATGCGTTGTACCAACAAATAATCGCAATCAGGCCTGAATGGGCTGTTCCAAAGAAGAGCGGGGATGAATCGTCTCTTACAAAAGACGAACTCGATGAATTAACGGACATTCCATTTATTAATCTCGTTGCGACCCAAGGACAAGACGATCCTAAAGCTTTGTATGATCTTTGTGGAAACAAAGAGTATCGCCAAAAGTTGGACCGACTTTTCAAAAACAACAAATCCAATTTTAAATTGGCAATTGTGGTTGATATGTGGATTACTGGATTTGATGTTCCTTCTCTAGCTGTTATGTACATCAACAAACCATTAAAGAGACATACTTTAATTCAAACAATATCTCGCGTAAATAGAGTATTTGAAGGCAAGGACAAAGGCTTGATTGTTGATTATATTGGCATTAAAAACAGCATGCTTGAGGCAATTAAGATTTATGGAAGACCTCAAGAAAGCCCCGTTGATGAGATTAAGCTTTCGATTGAAGTCTTTAGAAATCATTTGTCTTTAATAAGCGATTTAATGAAAGACTTCAATGCTACTAAGTTTTATGTGGGAGAGCCGCTTGAAAGGTTGCTTTGCTTAAATGGTGCGGCTGAGTATGTGCAATTAAACAAAGAAATGCAAGACAGATTTATGAGCCTTACCAGAAAGCTTAGAGCTGCTTATAATATTTGCTTCCCGACAGGAGAATTGAAGGATGAAGAGATAAAACAAGCTCAATTCTTCCTCGCAATTCGTTCTATAATTTACAAGCAAACAAAAGGCGATGCACCTGATACCGAAACCATGAATAGAGTAGTGGAAGAAATGGTTAAAAATGCACTTGCTTGTACAGGTGTTGAGAACATAATGGACGTAAACAAAGAGGTTGATATCTTCAGTGAAGAATTTTTAGCAGAACTTAGCAATGTTAAAATGCCAATCACGAAGTTCAATGCTTTATTAAAGCTTCTTAGGCAAGCCATATCCAACTATGGACGTGTTAATAAGGTAAAGGCACAGGAATTCAACGAAATGTTGAAGGATGTTGTTGATAGGTATAACACTCGTGACAATCTGATATTTACAAGTGAAGTTGTTTCGGATTTTGTTGATGATCTTTCTGAGCAATTGCTGAACATTCTTAATTTGTTGAAACAAGATAAAACATCCTTTGAGGAACTGGGTATCACCTTTGAAGAAAAAGCGTTTTATGACATTTTGATTAAAGTAAGAGATACTCATGGTTTTCCTTATGAAGATGCAAAATGCGTGGTTCTTGCTAAGGAAATTAAGAAGCTAGTAGATGACAAAGCTCAATATGCAGATTGGTCTACAAGAGATGATATTAAGAGCCAGCTAAACATGGATTTAATCGTGTTACTATACGAAAATGGTTATCCGCCTGAATGGAATGCCGAAGTATATGAAAAGGTGTTGGAACAGGCCGAAAACTTTAGAAAGTATAGCGATTAATGGAATTAGAATAAAGATATAGGAGGTATATATGTACAATTTATTTATTAGTCATTCTTGGAAATATTCAAATGATTACGAAAGACTAGAAAGTTTATTAAAAGAATATCCATATTTTATGTTTAAAAATTATTCGGTTCCAAAACAGGATCCTTTGGATATTACTGGAAGGAATTATAGAGCTAAATTAAAAATGGAAATAGAACAACAGATGAGAACCTGTAATGTTGTTCTTGTGATAGCAGGAAAATATGCATCGTATAGCGACTCTATAGATATGGAATTAGATATTGCAATAGCTATGAATAAACCAATAATAGCTATCGAACCATGGGGCTCAACAATGACATCTCAAAGAGCAAAAAATGTGGCTGATGCAGTTGTTGGTTGGAACGTTTCGTCCATTGTTGACGCAATAAGGAGGTATTCAAAATGATGAAAAAAGGTCTATTGATTGGGATTAATCAATATAATAATGCTCCTTTAAACTGTTGCATAAATGACGTTAAAGCTATAAATGAACTTTTATCAAAAAATTTTAATGGAGATAGAAATTTTCACAACAAAGAATTGCTTGACTCAGAGGCAACTAAAGCACAGATAAGAAGAGGAATAAAAGATTTGTTTTCTGACGAAGTGGACGTAGCCTTATTATATTTTTCTGGTCATGGTTTCGATGATAAAAATGATGGTTTAATAGTCTCTTATGATTATAAAGAAGACGATTGGGGTATCAAAATGTCTGAAATTTTAGAAATTGCTAATAAATCGCAGGCAAGGCATAAAATTATAATTTTAGATTGTTGCCACTCAGGCTTTATGGGAAATCATGGAATAATAGGCGACACATCTTTTTTGGGAAATGGTGTAGTTATATTGACTGCAAGCAAAAAAAATCAAACTTCAATAGAGGTAAACGGCCATGGATTATTTACAAATCTTTTATTAGAAGCAATAAGTGGTGGCGCAGCAGATTTATTAGGAAATGTTACCCCTGGTTCTATCTATTCTTATATAGATCAAGCATTAGGGCCTTGGGAACAACGTCCTTTATTCAAAGCCAATATTAGTTCTTTTATCTGCTTGAGAAATACACAACCAAGAATTACAGCATATGAGATTAGAAGGATTGTAGATTTTTTTGAAGATGAGAATTCAGAATTTAAATTGAACCCATCATTTGAAAAAACAAACATAAAAAATGGGGAACATAGAAATTTATCTCCTTATGCAAATAGTGAAAATGTTGAGATGTTTACATTATTGCAAAAATACAATAGAAATGGATTGGTTGTGCCACATGATTCAAGTGATATGTATTTTGCAGCAATGGATAGCAAAGGATGTATATTAACTCCTTTAGGGAAACACTATTTCAAGATGGTTAAGGAGGAAATAATTTAATGAAGAAAGTAAAAGCATTCATTAGTTTTGATTATGATCATGATTTGGAGTTGAAAAATGCATTGGTTGCTCAATCAGAGCTTGATGACTCACCATTTGAAATTAACGATGTTTCTATAAAGCAAGCTATTGATACAAATTGGAAAAAATATGCTCGTGAAAAAATAAAAGAATCGGATGTAGTAATTTTTATTTGTGGTAAATATACAAATACAGCTAAAGGTGTAACTGCCGAAATGTCTATTACACTTGAAGAAAACGCAAATTATTTCTTACTATGTGGCAGAAACGATGGAATCATTCAAAAACCAAGCAATTCAAAAAAAGAAGACAAAGTATACAAATGGACTTGGGACAATTTAAAAAAATTAATTAATGGAGCAAGGTAATAAAACTGAGTGTTGCTGAGTTTGTATGTGTAAATTTTTATTATATTTTTTAAAAGTGCTAATGCTTATGGTCATTGACTATTATTAACTCGTGAGATTGGATTGTGAACAGCGTAATGCCTAGGACCACGTTAAAAGGCTAGAGCACATTAGGTAACGGAAACAGTTACAGACCTCCTGCTTGTTGGGAGGTTTTTCTTTTTTCAGCTGTACGAATTTTTAGCAAATTGTACGCACTTTTTAAGAGGTGTACGCAAATTGTATTAAAATAGGTTATCCCACACATAAGAAGTAATAGGGTTGATACAAATTATGTCAGACCTTTTTTCTTTGGGCTCTGTCAAAAATTCTACTGATAAAAACCCCTATCAACTTTGAAGTGGGTGGGGGTTTTGTCAAACGATGTAATCATTACTTTTTAGTTAATATAATTTTGAAATATAGCATATTACTATCGTATTTGATTTATAATATAAATGATATTTTTTAACAGCTTGTTAAATCAGTAGAATTCTTTATATGACTAAGTAAATTAGTCAGTGGGTATAGCAGTTATTGTTATATGCTTACTAACTTTTTTAAATATAGTAAAATAGAAAGAAAGATGATGTAAATATATAAATAATATCGTATAATATTATTGAGGTATAGTAATGAAAAAGTTAGATAAAGTATTAAAAATTTTTAATAATAAAGAATTAAAAGAAAAGCAATATAACAACAAGAAATTGCGGATAAAAAGGGAGTAATGCGTCAACAAATAACCAGATTTGAAAATATGAGTAATTCCCCAATTATTTTCTTTTTAGTAAAATATGCAAATGCATTAGGTACAGAAATAGATGTTATTTTAAAAGGTGTAGAATTAATAGGGGTGACAAATGATGAACAAGTATGAGATTGTTAAGTTTGTTGATGATGAAGTAAAATTAGATGTCAATATTTCTCCGTTAGAAAAAACAATATGGATTAATATCGAGCAAATATCCGTCTTATTAGAAAGGGATAGATCGGTAATAAGCAAGCATATTAAAAATATTTTTTTAGAAGGAGAACTTTTGGAAGAATCAGTTTGTGCATTTTTTGCACATACTGCAAATGATGGGAAGATATATAATGTTAAATATTATAATTTGGATGTAGTAATTTCAGTAGGATATAGAGTTAAATCAAAAAGGGGTGTTCTTTTTAGACAATGGGCAAGCAATATAATACAAGAATATTTAATAAAAGGTTATGCTATCAATGAAGAAAGATCACTTGTTACTAATGAAAACTATGTAAGATTAATTAATAAAGTAGAATCACTTGATGAAAGAGTTACTAATATTGAAAAAGAATATAAACCCAAAGAATTTAAAAACACTCAACTTTTCTTTGATGGAGAGTTTTATGATGCATATACATTAATACAATCATTATTTGAATCAGCAAACAAAGAAATAGTTATAATTGATAATTATATTGATAGAACCATACTTGATAGATTAGTAGTAAAAAATTGTAATGTTCAAGTTATTATCTACACAAGTATTAATTCAAGACTATTATCTAGAGATATAGATGCATTTAATAATCAGTATGGTAGTTTAGATGTTAAATATACTACTAATGTACATGACAGATATATTATAATTGATAAAAGTAAGTTATATCATTTAGGACACTCAATTAAAGACTTAGGTAAGAATATATTTTCTATCAGTGAATCAGATAATAATTTAATATCAGTTTTATTGAGTAATATTTAGAATTGATTTATAGTTCTACATACCTACTATTAGGATTTTATTCTTTGTATATGGTCAAAATATCGGTCAATATGAAATAATAAACTAAATTTAAACTAAAGGAGATATTTTCGATGGATAAAGTGGCAAACGAAATGAAACATAAAAAGATAATTGTTGATTCACTAATTAATAGATATTTAAAGATATTTGGAGCGATTTGTATTGAAGAACCAAAATGGTGTGGTAAGACTTGGACTTCTTCACATCATGCAAAAAGTGAATTTTTAGTTGAGGATCCAAACGGTAATTTTTCCAATTGATTATTTGCTGAAATTGAACCTTATACTATTCTTGAAGGTGAATCTCCAAGATTGATTGGCGCAGTAATAGAGCTTGATGGTGGTATAGCACCATTAATTAAGTGTGTTATATATGGTGTTGGAAATATTGCATATCAAAACGATAAGGCTATATATATTTTACCTATAACAGCATTGGAAGACTAAAAAATATTTATAGTGTTAACAACTAAAAATGCTATTACCAAAAGCAATAGCATTAATTTTTTTAACATATATTATTCCTCAACACGCTCATATTGATATACAGTTATAGCATCTTCATCTGTTACAGGTACATGATTTCTAGAACTATTAATTGCTTCCATAAGTTCTTCACCTTCTAGACCAACAAGATCTGTTTCTTTAAAAAGGTCACTATTAATAAATTCTTTAGGACTATTGAATCTAGTAATCTTTGTTATTTGTCCATATACTACCTCATAAACGGTACTATTATAAGCCCATAATACACCAATATCACTTACATCGATGTTACAAAGTTCATCGTAACTTGCTATTACATCGATAACTTTGCCTTCGTTTTTAAGTTTTTCAAATCTACTATCAGTAATTCCTATTTTAAAGTAGTGAGGATGCGTGAATAAATTTTCATCAACGCCTTCGGTTGGATATTTAAGGTCCTCTTCATAGATACAACTATTTGTATACCATCCCATATAGTCTAGTGAATAATGGTCGTTAAAAGTAGCCCATGCCATTACTCCACCCCATTCACGCATACTACAACGTACTGCTTGTCCAGTATTCAAAACAGGTACACACCCGTCGTAACGTTGATGAGCATCACCACCAAAACAATAACCGTGTTCACGAATTTCTTCGGCCACTGCTTCAATAACATCATCTGTTAATGGTGCATCAATATAGTCATAATTTGACCACCACGTCCAACCTACAACTTTGTAGGTTAATTTCTTTTCTTTGTTTTCATCCATAATTAAAAGTTTCCTCAAGTAATATTTATAAAATAATTATATTAGATTATAGAGCAATTATACCATAGTTTATATTAATATTCAAATAATAAATAAAATGCTACGAAAATATATTAATATGATAAGCATTTAAATTACCATTGTAAGAAATATAGCTATATTTTTATAAAAACTGGTTAGTCTTTATTTAAATAAACAATAATACACATATACTATCAGTCTACTTGTGGTTGATTTTCCCGTTATTTCAAATAAATGGTTGAATATATATAAATATAATGATATAATGTTAGCAAAGAAGAAAAAGGAGGAAAAAGAAAATGAAGAGAAAAACGTTTATTTTGTTATGTGTCATTTTAAGTGCACTATTCATTAGTAGTTGTAAAATTTGCGTTGATCCCAAAACTAACCCCAATGATCCTAATTATAATCAACAAGAAAAAATAGATGGAACTTATTCCGCAAAAGCATTGCATTACGGAAATATCCCTGAATCATATACTATTACCATTAAAGACGAAAAGTATAATAATGCTAAATTTGAAAAGAAAGTTTTAGAAGAAGATTTAAGGTTTTGGATAAGAATTGATAATAGCTGTGAACCTGAACTAGTTGTGTATCCAAAAGGTACTTCTTGTTATTACATAATCGCAGAACCGCATTATTATTATACAAATATTCAATCAACTGAAACTACATTATCCCTAAATCAGCCCGCAATATCATATGAATATTATCTTTTTAAAACAAACGATAAACTCTATTTTGTTGAAATGGAAGTTGAGGTAGTTGAGGTATATGAAAATAATAATAGTACAATAATTAAATGGCAACCAACATTAAATGGATATTATGAATTAACTAAAATAGAAGATTTATTAAGCACAAAAGGATATTATGTAGAAGAATCTAATGTTGGTAGTCTTTTCTACAGAAATGAAACGCCATCTTTATGTGTTGAATATGAAGGGATCTTTAAAACTAAAGAACAAATTAGTGAAACGCTTGAACAAAATAATATGTATTCAACTTTAGCTTTAAACAAATATAACGATGAGTTTTTCAAAAAATATGATTTAATTGTTCTATCAGCTCAAATACAGTATGGTACAATAGTTTCGGTAGAAGATATTAAAATAAACAAAGAAAATGCTAAAGTAGAATTAACTTTAAAAAATATTTCTACCTCACTAATTGCTGCTGATGCTCTTGACATTGTTGCACCATATCACGTAATAGTAGTAATTAAAAAAGGTCTTGTTGGAGATATTACTAAATTAGTAACTACTAGATTATACCAATAATATATTTTGAAATGAATTGTTTGCTAAAAAAATCATAATGGTATAATATATCATTAGGTGATAAAAAATGAAAGCTAGATTATACTTATTAGAAGGTACTTATCCAAGTAAAGTTATTATTAAGAATAATTTAATAACTAAAGAATATACCTATCAAAACTCACAAGAATTTATTAACGACATTAATAACTTATTTGCAATTAATAATAATCCTGACACAACAGTAATACTTGTACTTGATCCAAGTATTTGTAGAAACATTGCTATGGATAATGGTTTTGGAAAATTTCAATTAGCAGGTTATAATAATCTTAATAATTATGGTGATATAAGGTTTTATCGCTATGATGAGAAAAATGATTTAGAAATATTTGAAGATATATATCAAAAAGATATACAGTCTTCAGATAATAAATTATTAAACCTAGCATTACAAAAAGATGTAGATTTAGAACTAGTTAAAAAGGGTGAAAACCTAATAAAAGAAATTAAATGTGAAATTCTTGAAATAGGTGAAAATAAAGAATTAGTAGAATATATTGAAAAAGATTTATTAACAGATAAAAAACTAATGAGTATTGTAAATAAATATGACAAGATTAATACAATCGATAATCTTAAAGCCTCGATTTATGCGATTTATCAAATATGTAATAACCACAATGATATAAAAGAAATCATGAGAAATTGGATTCTATCTACTGAACCAATTATAAAAAATAATGACTATACTACTTTAACTCCTAAATTTGAAAGCATAGCAAAAGTATGTGATAATATATGTAATGATAGAACATATTTAACTTTTGAAGAAATTGAAAAAACGATAAAAGATAAATTTAATTACTTAATGATAATGAATATTGATTTATTAGAAGAATATAAATATCAAATAACATCAATAGATTTCAAAGAGAAAAAGGTATATTTTAAACCATATTATTATTAGTAAATACTAAAATAGAGATTTGATGGATAGTCAAATCTCTATTTCTTTTTTACACCTCTTCGCATACTTAATAAAAGTACCCCTACTAATGTTTAATAGGCTTGCGGCACCAACACTAGTTATTTCTTTATTGCAATAACTCTTAAAAACTTGTATAAAATCACTTGTAATTTGATAGGGAGGCCTACCCATATGGATACCCTTTTCTTTAGCAATTTTGATACCTTCAGCCTGGCGTTGTCTAATATTTTCCCTTTCATTTTGAGCAACAAAACTAAGAACTTGCAAAACAATATCGCTAATAAAATTGCCAACTAAGTTCTTATTATCGGTTCTAGTATCAAGTAGTGGAAAATCTAAAACCACAATATCTGCTTTAATATCTTTGGTAATACTAGACCATTCTTCAATAATCATCTCATAATTTCTCCCCAAGCGATCAATTGATTTGATAATTAATAAGTCATTTTCTTTCAATCTTTTTTTCATCTTTTGATAATTAGGTCTTTCAAAATCTTTTCCACTTTGCTTATCAATGTAAATTTGTTTTTCATCAAGACCTTGTTTAAACATTTCATCTAACTGCCTATCAACATTTTGCGTAGTAGTAGATACTCTAACATAACCATATTCCATTTTATTTACCTCCATTTAGTTATGGGTAAATTATAACAAATTTTACTGTTAATAACATACAACAAAGTAAACAAACAAGGAAATAATCGATTATTAAAAAACACAATAATTACTAAAAAAAGTATATATACTAAAAAATGCCATCTTACAAATACGCCGTTATTATGATAAAAATTGACAAAATACATAAAAAGTGATATAATACACTTGTATGTATAGTTGTCATATACGATGACTAATTTCATATAATGTATTATTAAAATGAAAGATTTTTTAAGAAAGGGAATTATTTTAAAAATGAAAAGAAAAACATTAACATTAACATTGAGTATTCTTGCTTGCCTAGCATTAATTGGGGTAGGCTTTGCATCATGGATAATTTCAGCAGGTACTTCTGCTACAGATGAAGGTAGTTTCATAGTTGATACTGTAACTGATAACAGATTAGTAGCAACTGGTAGATGGATTACTATCACTAAAGATTCTGGAGAAAATGAAGTAGTAACTTCAGATGATAATTCAAAAAAAGTTTCTTTTGGCGCTCCAGCAAAAATGGAAAATGCTGAAGCTTGGCTTACAAACAATAGTAAGGATATAGTTGAAAAATTAACAGTTGTTTATGAACTTACTGTAAAAACTAAAGGTGGCGATTCAACTGCTGTTACTGGTTTAACTAGTAAAGAAATTATTAGTAGTCTTTCTTGTGCTGCTACATATGAAGGGTATATTGTGCTTCCTACAGCAGTAGTTTCAGAAGTAAGCGCTGGTGTTTATCGCTTAACATTAGAGTTTAAGTGGGGTTCTAAATTTGGTGGTGTTAACCCATATGAATATTATAATGAAAAAACTTATACTGATGAATTAGCTCAAACTGCATTAACTGATTTAGGAGAAATAAATAAGTTAAATAGTCAGAAATTTACTTTAACAATTAATGTTAAAAGTAAATAAGAGAAAATAGGTTTTAAATTATGGCAAAGTTAACAAGAAATTCTTATAAGAGAAAAATTATTCTTTTCGGTGTAATTGTATTCATGTCTATAGCATTAATCTCTACAGGTTTTGCCGCATGGGTAATGTCACAAGAAAAGAAACAATCTAAATCAGGTAATGTATCAGTTGGTGCTGTTACAGAAGGAAATATTGAGGTTATTCTTGATGAATTAACAGTTAAGGATTTTAAGTTTGAACCGAAAGAAAATGACAAAACAGGTCGCGTTCGTAATGATGGTACAAATTTTGAATCATTAACTGTAACAGTAACTGGTACTATTAAGAATACGCAATTCTTAAAAGAAGCAACAATTAAGATGAATGTACAAAATCAGGTAAATCAAGCAGTTACTGATGGTTACATTGTTTTACCTGAATGTGCTGGAAAAGAAGTTGTTTTAACTCTTACTGATGGTGGAAGCAAAACTGAAAAGAAATTTACTTATGATATAACAATTGAATGGGGTTCAAAATTCGGAAATGTAAATCCTGGTGAATATTATGATAGTGATGCGTTTAGTCCAACTGAAGAAGAACTAAAGGGATTTAGTGGTACTCAAGAAGAAAAAATAACAGCTTACATTAAGAGCGTATTAGATGCATTCCATGAACTATTAGATACAGCTACATATGAAGTAGTCGTTACTGCAAAACTTAATTAGTAGGTAATTATGTCTCCTTCTGAAATACTTTCAATCATAGTTACTGTTATCGGGGTATTTAGTTTCGCAACAATATTTACGATATTATACAAAAGTTATGCAAACTCGCAAATTGCAGAACTTAATTCAGGTAAAAAAGACATTGAATTAATTGATGAAGTAATCTATGAAAAACAAGAAAAAGTTAGAAGGCGCAGAAAGATAACTGGAACTATACGTACAGTTGTCTTTTATGCTATTATGGTGGTACTTATTCCATTGTTTATTTTTTCATTGATTAATCGATTTCAAAACAATGTCACAATGATAGGCAATAGAACTGTTATGGTTGTTGCAAGTAACTCAATGAGTTACAAAAATGAAGCTAATAGTTACTTATTTGATGACAGTTTAGGATTAAACAATCAGTTTAATACATACGATCTCATTATTCTTGAAAAAGTGAACAATGAAACCGACTTAAAAAAATATGATGTTATCGCGTTTAGAAATTCAAAAGGTAGTAATACTATTCACCGTATCATCGATATTGATTACAGTAGTACCCCATATAAATATACTACTAGAGGAGATATATACGACGAAAAAGGAACCGATGGTGAAAAACCTACTTTTGATAAAGTTATAGGTAGATATACTGGAAAACGTCTTGGTGGTGTGGGAATGTTCATCTTATTCCTACAATCATATGCGGGGATAATTACAGTATCATCGCTTATATATTGCTTATTAATGATTGATCGCATTGCAAATAAAATGGATAAAGTACAAGAAGAACGAATCAAAAAACTTGAAGAAGCTTTAGAATATGAAAATGAAGATAATTTAAATGAATTTAAAGCTATTTATACTGAAACAATTTATTACAAAGGCTATGCGTATAAATTTGATGAAAATGGTTTTGTTGATAAAACCGAAATAAATAACAACGAATACTTAAAAAAATCGGATAGTACAATGATTAAAGAATTGACTAACCAAGAAACTTCAGAAACCAAAACTGAAGAAATTACAATAAATGAAGAACAGGGAGAGTAACCTTATGAAAAAACCCTATTTTACAAGAAAGAACTTGATAGTTTTATCACTTGCATTCTTTTATTCTTTCTTACTACTATTTGTAGGTTTATGCCTAGATGGATCTCATCTACTAATAGGTAAAAAGAATCCAATAGCACTTGTTGCGGAAAAAATAAACTTTGAACCAATAAGATGTGGTGTAACAGGATATGTAAGTTTAATACTTGTTGCAATATATATATCTGTATTTGTAGCATTGTTCTTATACGAAAAAAGATATGCAGTTTTAAACAATAAAAAGCCATATAGTCTAAAAATGATTTTATCTTATCTTGCATCACTAGTAGTATGCTTTATATTATCATTTGGCGTTGGTATGTTAATTTGTGGAAAAAATGGCATCAAAACAATGTATCAATTTACTGGTCAAAGTTTATTAATAACAACATGTATATATATTCTTGCATTTGCTTTTATTGGTGGAATATTGATGTTTATTGTAAACTTTACTCAAGTTGATAGACCATTTAGAGCATTTGAAGATAAAAACTATCCAGTACTTGATGACGATGATCTTGTTAAAAATGATGTTAGTTCAAACTTTGATGCTGTACCATCAAGTAAAGTTAGTGGCACAGTAAGTGGTGAGGTTGGAATTGGTCAACCTGCTGCTACTGACAACAACAATTCAAGCGTTATTCGTCAAACAGAAGAACTAGATGACCGTGAAAAAGTATTCCCAGCATTATCAATGATGGATGAAGAATACGAAGGTTATGCGGTTGAAAATGTTGTTAGTGATAACTTAACATTAAATGAAATTGCAACAAGATTTAGGAATTATCTTGCCAAAGAAGAAAAATTATATTTTGATATTGATACAATTCGTTTCTTTGTAAGCGGATTTGCCGCAAGTCATTTCATGATTTTAGAAGGTTTATCTGGTACAGGTAAATCAAGCTTGCCAAGATACTTTGCAAAGTTTATCAATGCTAATCTATTATTTGTTCCTGTCCAAGCAACATGGAGAGATAAAACTAACCTAATCGGTTACTTCAATGATTTCTCTAAAGCTTACAGTGAAACCGAATTCTTAACAAGCTTATATCATGCTAACTATAATCCTGATATGATACATATGTTTGTACTTGATGAAATGAACATTTCAAGAGTTGAATATTATTTTGCTGACTTCTTATCAGTGCTTGAATATCCTGAAGAAGAATGGAAAATAAAAATAATGCAACTTCCATATAATTTCATCCCTCCTGCAAAATTAGATGATGGTGTTATTCAAATACCTAATAACGTATACTTTGTAGGTACCGCAAACAAAGATGACTCAACATTCACAATTACTGATAAAGTTTATGACCGTGCAATCACAATTGATTTTGACAATCGTAATGATGCATTTAATGTAAATGGTGACGCATCAACAATTAACCTTAGTAGAAGTGCCCTTGCTAAACTATATCAAGAAGCTAAAAACAATAAGAGTTATCAAATGACTGATAATGATTATCAAAAATTCCAAACTATAAGTGATTACATTTATGATCAATTTGATATTACTTTTGGTAACCGTATTTTAAATCAAATATCTGAACTTGTTCCAGTATTTGTATCATGTGGTGGTACAAAAGAAGAAGCTCTTGACTTCTTACTTTCACGAAAAGTTATTAGCAAAATTGAAGGCCGTTTTGAAGAATATGTTAAAAATGCTTTAAGAGAATTACTTAACTTAATTCATAAAACATACGGAAAAGATGTTTTAAAACGTAGTGAAAAAACAATTCAAAATTTAATGAGAAGGTTATAACAATATGAAAATCATCGAAGAAAATCTTTTAAAAAAGATGATAACACAACTAAATAATTACGAAAAAAAGTATCATGATGTAAAAGAACGTTTTACTCATTTAGAAGAAATTGAGTTTACATCTTTACAAGAACTTTCTTTCGAAAAAGATAATGAATTCTTCGATGAAGTAACCTTTATCTTAAGTGTTATCACTTCGATAATTGCTCATCCTCAAATATCTAACCGTGATGAAGATATTATCGAACGAGCTGAACAAGTTGGTAACATTACCAATGAAGCATTAAAACAAACAATACGTGATGCAAGTTTGTGGAAAGAAAAAGATTTTGAATTAGTTCCTGAATATATTCATTATCATCAACACATTGATGATTTAAAAATTTATGAAAATATCTTCATTGGTATGCTAATTCATCTAATTGATACAGAACTTGCTAAATATGATGTTTTCTATCAAAGACTTATTCCAAGTATGCAAACTGATGCATTGTTTATTGAAGAAAGCGAAAAAATTGAAAAGACATTAACAAAAATAGATAGTTTAAAACGTAAAATGTTACATATTAAAAATACAGCTTTTTACAAAGAAATATCTAAAGTTAATTTAAATTTAAGAAAAATACAACCAACCAATATTTTATTAAAAAACAAACTATATAATTTATGTTATAAATTCTATCGCAAATTTGTTATTTATGAAGATAATAAAAACTTACAAATTGATTTTAAAAAGTATTATTACTATCAAATATTAAGAGTATTTAAATTAAATGAATTTAAGCTTGATGATAAAAATCAAAGTCTAGTATTTAACTATCAAGACAAAAAAATAAAACTAGTAGATAATGAAGAAAATTCTAAAATTAGTTTAGAAATTAAATATCACAATAATGTCTATAAACATCTTTTAATTCTATCAACTGATCGTGAATTAATAGATGAATACGTTGAAGATAAAGATTACATAACAACAGAAGTAATTTCCCTTTGGAATTTATATAACGTTGATACAAATGAATTTGTCTTCAACAATCAAGCAAGTGAAATAGAAATTGCTAGAAAATGGGTAATGAGTAAACTTCAAGAAGTAGTTGCAAAGAAAATGATTTACTCAAAATATTGCCCAATATGTAAAGATAAAAACTTAACAATTGAAAATGATATATATCATTGTAACAATTGTAAATCAATTTATACATTCAAAAAAGAAACGAAAGATGTAATTTGGTTTATTAAATTAAGGAGGTAACTCGCATGGAACAAAACATCCAAGAACCTAAAAAAACCACAATATTAATAGAAGACTTATATAAATCATATGGTGAAAAAGAAGTTCTACTTGGACTAAATTTAGAAGTTCATGAAGGCGAATTATTTGGATTTATTGGCCGAAATGGTATTGGTAAATCAACAACCATAGATTGCATGATTGGCGCTAAAAAATTCAATAAAGGTAGAATTGAATTAAATGGTTATGATATTGTAAAAGATCCTATTGATGCTAAAAAAAGTCTTGGATACGTTGCAAGTGAACCCACTTGTTATGAGGAAATGACAGGTTATGACTATTTAGAATTTGTTGCAAGCATATATGGTATGACTGAAGGTGACTTCAGAAGAAACAGTGAATATCTTTGTAACAGATTACAACTAAATTTAGATGAATTAAATAACCCTATTTCTGATTATTCACATGGTATGAAACAAAAACTATGTTTGGTTGCAAGCCTCATACATAGCCCTAAAGTATGGGTTCTAGATGAACCTACAGTTGGGCTTGACATAATGGCAGTAGAAGAACTTAAAAAAATGTTAAGGGAATATGCAAATCACAATAATACGGTTTTCGTTACAAGCCATAACATTGAATTAGTATCTAAAATATGTGATAAAGTTGCCATTATAAATGATGGTAAAGTTGTTGCATTATATGACTTAAATAAAAACCCTAATAAACGATTACAACTTTCAAAAATCTTTCTTGACACATATGGAGGTTAAAGATGCTAAACCTTTTAGCAAAAGATTTTAAACTTCTATTTGGAAAAGAAAAAAGTATTGCAAGAAGAATTGCAACTATTCTTGTAACCCTTATATTTATAGCGTGTTTTATTGCAATTGAAGTTTTTCTATTTACTACAATTTTAAATAAAATCAGTAAATATGATCAAGCACCAATTGCTTATATGAACCTATTTCTTACCGTAATATCAATACTAATAATTATTGCAAATATTTTTCAAGCAAAAAGATTATTCTTTAATGAAAAAGATATTGAACAGCTAGCCAATAGACCAGTAAGTAATGGACAAATAATAAGTTCTAAAATGGTTTTCTTATTTATTATGCATTATGGTACAAGTTTATTATTTGTTTATCCACTGTTTGTAGCATACGGAATTATCTTTTCAAGAAGTTTCATATTCTACTATTTGGCTTTATTTTATCCATTATGTTCATTCTTATTTGAAATGGGAATTGCTTTAATCTTAGTTTATCCCGTATGGCTTATTAATAAATATCTTAGAAAACATCTAATAATCAGATTTATTTGTGCTTTAGTAATCATATTCATATGTTGTTATCTATATTCAAAAGTATTGAATTTATTTATTGAAATTGTCGCAGATAACAATATAAATGTTTTATTTACTACCGATTCAATAAACTTCTTTATGAATCTTAGAAAATATGAATTTCCAACTAACTTTCTAGTAGATATTTTTATAAGTTATCGCACATCAAGAATTTGGATGTATCTACTAATTGCAATAGGAGTGTTTGTAATTGGTTGTACAATTTGTATAGCAGCTTATGGTTATGTAAGAAATATTTCAATTAAAAATAAAGCAAAGAAAATTAAAAAAGAACCTAAATTAGTTAGTCCTAAAAAAGCTCTACTAAAAAAAGAATTGCTTTTAATTACTAAAAATCCTGGATATATTTTATCATTTACGGGTTTATTAATCGTTCAACCATTTTTAGTATTTTTAGTAACCAAATCAATGAATACAATTTTTTCTAAAGGTATCTTTAAATACTATGTATCTGTTGTACCTAATTTCTTACCATTAATGGATGTGCTTATCCTAATGTTATTTACGGTAATTATTGCGCAAGGCGCATCAAGCTACATATCAATGGAGAAAAAAACAATTAAAGTAATAAAAATACTTCCAGTTGAACCGCAAACCCAATTAATGATAAAAGTATTAATACCATTAGTGATGTCAGTAGCTTCACTATTTGTAACAACATTAGTTCTATTAGTTGGTAAACTAATAAACTTCCCAACCTTCATATTTGGTTTCTTATTAACCCTTGCATTACTCTTAATTTTTAGTATGATTTGTTTAAGAGAAGAATTACACATAAGACATTTAAAACCTAGGTCAACATTTAGATCTAATTTATGTGCATACCTTTTACCAATTGCTTACTTTGTAATTACAGCTTTATTATCATATTTAAAAATTAACCTAATACTTGCTTACTTTATAGGTTTAATTCTAATTTCAATATTAGGAGTTATTATGGCAATTATACTTAAGAAGAATGCAAAATCATGGTTTATGGATTTGGATGTGGTGAACTAAATGAAAAAGAAAAACTTAATAATCTTATTATTAATACCTTTTGTAATTACTCTTGTTGGTGTAATTACCATTAACACAACCTTTAACTTTATTGAAAACGATATGATTGGAATAGATTGGTCTTATGATGAAATAGAAGGCATCAAATTAGAAGATAAACTTCACAAATTAGTTGCAAGTCCTATCTATGAACAAGGTTATCCCCCACTAAAAGAAGAAGCGCTGGTTTGGAGCGTTTATGATAGCGATAATCATGAAGAAAATAAATATGCAAAAATTGTAAATGAAAATGATACCTGGTATTTACAACCATTACAAATTGGCGAAGTAAAAGTAACATGCTCAAATAAAAAAGGCAACATCTTTAAAACGATGACCGTTATAATTTTTAAAGAAGGAGCAATTGTTGTTCAAAGCAAAATCAAAGCATCACAAAATAATATTGATCCTAATATCTATTATGGTGAATATGACTTTGACAACAATCTAAATAAGCAAAAAGCTACCTTTGAATTTGAAGTAAAAACTATTGGTGATTTACAAATAAATGACTTACAATATGTAAATAACACCCCTGATATTATTGAAATAGATGAAGTAAATAAAATTGTTAAAATTAAAACATCAGGTGATGCAAGTTTTACGGTAAAAACTAACAATGATGAAATGGTAAAACCAATGACTTATTCATTTAAAGTAGTAAAAGATGGCGTAAATGTCTATGACTATAATCAACTACTTGCATGTACAAATAAATCAACCAATGGTGAAATTGTTGTACTTAGAAAGTCATTTGAATCTGTTAATAATTTAAATAATACAACTGACAATAACGTAGTATGTTTTGGCAACTATACAGATGGCAAAAAAATTGATTTTACATCTGATGTATATTCATTTGAAACAACCTATAATCAAGATTATATTAAAGCTTGGAACGAATTTGTAAATAGCAATCCACGTTATAAGAAGATATCTAATAGAGTGCTTGCGGGGATAAGAGTTCAAAAAGATTTCTATGGTAATGGTTACACAATAAATCTTCACAATTTAACATTCCCATCAAGTACGATGGATGTAGTTGATAGTAATGGTAATAAAACGACAATTCCTGCTCTTTCAAAAGATGATCTATATAGAGGACCTCTACCATTTTACAGTTTAGGCGAACATGATAATATGCCACTTATTGAAGCATTCGGCCAAGATAATGTCGGTATGTATGTAGATGGCAGTGACATTTTAGTCAATGACGTTAATTTAAAAAACTGTGATTTTGGTAACTTAATGTCAAACTTAGATTATGTTGGTACCGTTCTTGAAACTAATGGTAATAACATTACAATTAAAAATTCAAGATTATCTAATGGTAAACAAGTTGTTAGAAGTTTCTCTTCTACTAACGTATCAATCGTAAATTCAATGTTAAGTAACGCAAGAAATTTCTTATTAACAATTGGCTCTAACGATTATATTAAAGCAGATTTATTAAAAGAATACGAGTTTACTCTTTTAAATGGTGAAAAAATAACTAGCACAATAAACAACTATTTGATGAAAAGCAATGCGGGAGACGACACTTTAAATGCTTTCGTAATTGGTTCATTTACTGATAAAGAAAAAATGCGTAAAGCTATCTTAGATATCCAAAACGCTTTAAACGATGAAAGTTTAATAAAAGATATTTATAAAGGTAGTATGAACATTAAAGATACAATGTTTAATCGAAGTGGTATTGCCTCAATTGGTATGGACACGATGTTTAGTGGTCCGTTCCTTGAATCAAGCACTCCATCAGTTGTGAATATGTTGCTTACAGGACTAAATGTGCCATACATTCCAAATCATGTTGGAGGTATGTCATATCCAGTAGAACTTAATATTACCGGTAAAACTAAATTCTATGATTACAAAGAATGGAACAACTTAGATATCACAGGCTTAATAAATGAAAATATATCAAGCTTTGTTGATGATGCTAAAGAAATGTTTGGTGTTACTGACGCAAATATTGGTGATATATCAATAGATACAATATTCCCAATTAAGAGTTTCTTAAAATCAAGTGTTGTTACAACAACATCAAGTGATGGTAAAGTCTATGTTAATATTCCAATTGCTTACTATGGTGGTGGTGCTAACCTCTCTAAAGTAACGTTTGATACAGAAGATTTAAAATATGACTCATGCAAATTAACAGTTGTTGATTTACTAGATAAATATTTATCACTGAAGGGAATTGATCCATCTAATGTTGATTTAGATAAACTTGATTTAGCAGTTATTAAAAACGTTATGTTAAAATGTGTTACAATCGTAACAGGCTATGAACCATTTAAGTTCATATCTGTAAATAAACAAGGCTATTTATTTGATGAAGGTCCACGTGCACCTCAAGCCTTGGAATTAATTAAAAATGCACAAGGAGAATAAACATGAAAAAAATTATCTCTATTCTATCCATCCTATTAATAGCATGTTTTGCTTTAACAAGCTGTGGTAGTTTTAGCACAGCTGAAGATGGTAAAATAATAAAAGCAATTACTACTAAAGAAGAAAAAGATGGTACTATCAAAATGGTAATATCTTATACCGATGAAGAACTTGCAAACGATGAGTTTATTCTTCCAAGAGGTGTTACAGGAAATGGTATTAAGAGTATATTTACTTATGAATCACTTGACAAAACAGGTATAGTGATTCGTGTAAACTATACAGATGAGACGATTGAACCAACGGAGTTTACTTTACTTCATGGTAAAAATGGTGCAGATGGTATATCAATAGCAGGAATTGAAACAACTGTTAATGAAGAAACGGGTGAAACAACCGTTACAATAACTTACACCGATGAAGAAAAAGAACCTGTATCATTCACAATTCCAAAAGGTGAAAAGGGTGAAACAGGTCGTGGAATCTTAAGTATCGAAAAAACTTCTTCAGATGAATTAAATGATGTTTATACAATAACATTTACTGATAATACATCAACAACTTATACGATTTCTAATGGTAAAGATGGTAAGGATGGCATATATATCACTGATATAATTGGAACAACTACATCAACTGAATATATCGTAAAATTTATTTTTTCAGATAAAACTACTAAAGAAATAACTCTTGAAAAACCATCAACAAACAAATGGATTAGTGGAAGTTCATTTCCTAAAGTAGATGTAGGAAATGACAACGATTATTATTTTGATACATATCATAAAATAATCTACACTAAACGTGACGGTGTATGGACATTAGTAATTAGTTTCAATGATAGTCAAGAAACATATAAAGTAATATTTAACTTAAACGATAAAACAGATGGTGGCCCAGAAGCAAGTATGCCTGATGGCTTTGATCTTCCTTATTGTTACATTCAAAGAAATACTTACTTTAAACAAAATGGTTATGGTAATATCCCAGTTCCAACAAGAGAAGGTTATACATTCCTTGGATGGTATACAACTAAAACCATTGGCCCAACAAGCGGAGTATTAACAGATTTAACACCAATACTTTCTGATTTAGAACTTTACGCACAATGGGCTAAAAAGTAAAACAAAAAATAATTCTTAGTATCTAGTTATCTAGATACTAAGAATCCATTTGAAATTTTATATATGCACTTTAGTAAAAAACATACTAAAATATATATATAAAACTTCAAAAGAAAGGAAAGGCTATATGAAAAGTAGTAAACTAAAATATTACATAACAATGATCTTAATAAGCTTATCACTAATTAGTATAGGCTTTGCTTCGTGGACCATTTCAAATGATGTAAAAATAAAAGATGATAGCATAATTATTGTTGATGATGTAATGAAATATAATGATTATTTAAACTATACATTAACACCATTTAGTTATTATAAAACTGGTTTTGTAAGTAATACGGGAGAACTCACTAACGACGGAATTATTAGTGTTGAATTAGTTGTCAATATTGATAATTGTAAAACTAAGTTTACAAGTAGTAGTTTAGAACTTGAATTAACTTTAAGAACAATTGGAGCTGACACAGTTAACTTATTCAATAATGCTGATTTACCACTTACAGTATCAATAAATGGTACTGTACTAAATGATTCTCAAGTTACTAAGAATAATACTAGTGCAGTAACTAAATATGTTATTAATGATTTATCGCAAAGTTCACTAACACTTAGTTTTGAATACAAACTTACTAAAAATGATTCATTAAATTTTCAAGAAATAATTTATAACACTTTCTATAACAAAGAAGTATATTTTGGACTCAGTGCTAAAATAACGGAGGGGAATAGATGAAGCAAATTAGGAAACCTTTTAATATCGTTATGGCTTTGATATTACTCATTGTTGTAACAATTGCTACAATTGCTTTTTCATCTTGGCTAATAACTGATGAAATAACTGAAAAGCCAATTTACCAACCAGGTACAGTTGCTAAGTATTATCTAGATAATCAAAAAGATATTTATGATGGAACAAGTCAAGCTCCAACTTCACCATTATTTGCTGAAGGTGAATTATCTTATCAGTATAGAAAAAGTGGTGATACAGACTATATATCTGGTAAACCTACGAATGCAGGGATATACGATATTCGTGTTACAATAAAAGAAAATAATGAAAAAGTAGATGTAGGTTATCAAATAAAACCAAAACCTTTTAGTAATAAATTTACTGTCCAAGTTAAGGGGGATAAATTCGTTCATACAGGTACCGCAATAACTCCAAAAATCACATTAATGGATGGTACAACAACGCTCATAGAAGGAACAGATTATACTCTTGATTATGAAAACAACATTGCTTTAGGTAATGCTAAAATCATAATCACAGGCATAGGAAATTATGAAGGTACTTTAAATCAAGAATTTACAATTGTTGGTACAAGTAAACTTGAAATTGTATGTACAGATATGCAACAACTTACTTACAATGGTAAATCACAATTACCTGAATACATAGTTAAATGTGGATCAGATGTTATAACTGATGCAACAATAGAAGTAAAATATACAACTCTTACTGGAACAACTTATGAAACAGGATCACCTACTCACAAAGGGACATATTGGATTCAATTTGTTGCCAAAAAAGATGGTTATGAAGATTCAGATGCAAAAAAAGTTCAAGTAACAATAAATCCAAAAGAAATTGCAGTTACATGGGAAAATTTAAATTTTGTATACAATAAAACAGAACAATGCCCAACTGCTAAATCGACTGATTTGGAAAATGATGGTACAACACTAATAGTTACAGGTAAACAAACTAATGCGGGAAGCTATACTGCTAATGCAAAAGTTTATGGCGAATACGCTGCAAACTATACAATAAAATCTGGTGAAAGCAGTTCATTTACTATAAAACCACTAGGACTTAGTCTAAATAAATATTTGATTGAAATGAATTATGATAGTAGTAAACGTACATGGGCACTAATTCAAACATATATTTCTGGACAACTTTCGCTAGGTGGACTATTATCTGGTGATACAGTATCACTTTCAATTAGTGGCATGAATGATGGTACATTTGGATATGGAAGCGATACAAGTATAACAGGTATAAACAATAATGACAAAACAGGTATAACTTCATATACAAATGTTGTCGGAAGTACATATTTAGTAACTGCAGCCTTATCAGGTTCTTCTGCGGCTAACTATACGTTAGAAATTACTAATCCAATTATATTTAAATATAAAACCGCAAAAGTAAACGGAGCATACTATACAGTAGAAGATGCAATAGCAAGTACAACAGGCGATATAACGTTTGAGGGGGATGCTAGTAATGCTACTTCATTTGTTTATAGTGCATTTTCAAATCTTGCAAGCAGCATTAATCCTTATAGTAACAATAAAAATGAATATTTAATTAGTAGTAGAAAATTTATTGTACCTTGTAGTACATCTGTTTCAGAAACAAAATATAGTAGAACAGAAACAGAAGGAAATGTATATTCTTCAGTATACATACCTGAAGCAATAGCTCTTAATTTCGTAAGCAGTTCAGAACTTTTAGCAGATGGTGTAATAGGTTTTAAACATCCTATTACAACCATAACATGTACAAGAGGGGTTCTTTATAATAATGGGTATATATCAATAGCTAATGGCTGTTCATTAAATGCATATGGATATGTAAAAGGATTTGGAACAATAGATTTAGCAAAAGGATCAAGTGCAATTGATTGTATGCATACATATGACTGGCCTGGTGGCGGTGCTGGTAGTGAAATGTATAATGATGTATTACCAACTAATGCCTGGTCTATACATAATATCTCATGCAAAATGGCAATTTATGCAGGGGCAATATATAAAGCTTTTGTGTACACATATTTATCTAAGCTTGGAATAACAAAAGATGCCGCACCAATAAGTAATTTAATAGGTAGTGCAACTACCAAAAATTGCTTATTCAAAATTACAAGTGGGTATGCCGAAAAAATAGCTACCCCTGCCGCAAGTACTCCAAACGATAAAGCGTTATATTTGGTAACTGGTTCTAATCAAGAAAAAGGACAACGAGATTTAATAAAAATATATGGCAATTGTGAAGACAATGTACTAGATATAACACTAAAAGTTATAATTCCTGTTAGTTTGCAAACAGGCACAGATAAACCAGCTACAGTTGGATATATGGACATATCAGTTGAGGAAGGTTCAAAATTCACCTTGACTAAATCAGATTATTTGTTCCTTCCTGGTTCTAGTTTAACCGTAAAAAAAGGAGCAACAGTAACAATAGGTTCTAATGTTGATGTAACTATGGCAACTTGGTCCGAAATAGATGGCCTTAAGAGAGGTTTTAACTCTTATTGTGTAGATAAAACTGACGCAAAAGCAATAGTAAATGGAGCGGTAATAGTTAATGGTAGTATTGGTGGAATTTGGGAATCTACCGAAGAAAGTGCAATATTAAATATAAGCGGTGGAAATACAACAGCAGCCTATGTAACAATGCTTGGTTCTAGTTCACCATATTATCACAGAGGAACACTTGTTGCTACTGGTAATATCAACGGCACTATTAATTCTAATTTTAGCAAAACAGTATATGTTTCTGTAAATAATAATGGCACATATTACTGGACTGAAGCAACGAATGTTACAGAATTTACTTTGAATTTCCATGATGGTAATACTCTTCTTGAGTCTAAAACTATATTAGTTGTAGGCGATACTACTTATATTGTTACAGGTAGCGAATACGCAACAACTAAAAAATATTATGATTTTGTTGAATGGACATTAGATAAAGAGGGTACAATTAAACTAAATTCTGAAAATGGCAAGCTAACAAAAGGCATTAACGATACAATTAATTTATATGCACAATGGGAAACTAAGAAATATAGTATTAGTTATACGGCTGGATATGGTGAAATTGAAGTGGGCGAGCCAAGATATATTTTGCTTGCTGATTTAATTAATAATGAGAATTTAATAACAGAGTTTACAATTAATGATTTCGTTAATAATGAAATACAATTGTATAAAGATGTAAAATACTATGTTAATGATGTAGAAAAATACTTCGAAGGTTGGTATGTTGGAATTGATAAATCAACTGGTGTAATTATAGACAAAATGACTATTAAATATTTAGATGCTTTTATTGAACAATATGGGGAATCTCAACCAATTCCGTTATTCTGTAACTTTACAGATCAAAAACCAATTGAAATAACATATAATACCAGTGTAGGAAGTTTAACAAAGGATAAAGATATATTGTCATCTACAGGTACAATTACTCTACCAGATATTAGCCAAGCTACATACAACGAATATCAATATAATAGAGATTATGATAAGTATTTTGTTGGATGGCAAATAAATGGAACTGGTACTGTATATTCTGCAGGAGCAAGTATTGATATAAATGAAGATACAACATTCATCGCAGTATGGAGTGATAAATATACATTAAGATTTAACTTGAATGGTGGCAAATTCACAAATACAGCAAGTGATATTGTATATTATTATTGTCCAACTGAGTCTGTCGATACAAATACATTTGAAAATCCTACTAAAGAACATTTCACATTTACTACTTGGTCAGCAACAAATGCTACAATTAGTAACACAAGTTTAACATTTACAACTTCATCTAAGAATGGTGTAATACTTACTGCCAATTATAGTGAAATTACATATACTATTACAATAAAGAATTCCACTGGCTATACAATGGTTGAATTAAGAGTAGACTTTGTCAATAATAAAGAGTTATATGGAACTTCAAAGAAATATACGAATATTTCCGATGGTGACAGTAAGTCATTTACTTATAGAGAAGGAACAAGGGTAAAAATATATTGCAAAGTTAAAACAAGTCCGGTAACTTCGCAAGATGGGTATTTGAAATTAGATGGTACAAATGAAGAAATAGAATTAAAGGAAAATATAAATTATACAGTTGATAAAGATTCTGTTTGTATTACTAAAGGATCAAAAATTACATTATATGATGGAACACAAAAAAATATTGAAGACATTAACTCTGATGATATTTTATTAGTATTCAATCATATTACTGGTAAATTTGAAGGTGCACCTGCATCATATGTTATCCATAAAAATAGCGAAGAAATGTTATATAGAGTAATAAAACTACAATTCTCAAATGGAAAAGAAGTACATATTGTTGGAGAACATGGATTCTACGATATAGATTTGAAGAAATATGTTTATATTAATGAAGAAAATGTTATTGAATTTATTGGCCATGCGTTTGCATCAACAAACGATATTGAAAATATGACTACTACTACATTAACAGGATATGAAGTAGTTGAAGAAGTAACATCAATATATAGTCCTATAACATACAGCTATCTAAATTGTTTCGTTGATGGAATCTTAACAATAACTAATTTCTCAGATGGACTTATTAATATGTTTGAATTTGGCGATGATATGTGCTATGATGCTGAAAAGATGCAAGCAGATATTGAAAAGTATGGTTTATATACATATGAAGATTTTGCTGAATATGCAACTCTTGAACAATTCAATGCATTTAATGGTAAGTACTTAAAAGTTTCAGTTGAAAAAGGTTTAATAACTTATGATGAATTAATCAATCTTTTAAAGACTTTCTTGTCTGAAGAAAATAAGTTATAATAGTTAACCCAAAAGTGATAATAGATTGTTAGTCTATTATCACTTTTTATTTTTAAAAAATTCTTTTAAGTATTTTTCTTTTTAAGTTATTCAAAATTTTGTATAATATATTGTGTGGGTGAAGTATGAAAAACATAGGGTATTATAACAGTGGTAAGTATTTATACGAAATCATAGAAGAAAATGGCTATATTGTCAAAATTGGGGTTGTAGATTCAATCTGTGATGGTGTTTCTTCATCTTTAGTAATTGATGAATGTATTAAAGAATTAGATGAATACTTTAATAAAAAGAGAACTGTGTTTAATGTTCCAATTAAACAATTTGGAACAGAGTTTCAAATGAAGGTATTTGAAGTATTAAAGTCAATACCTTATGGGCATACTTTATCATATGAGGATGTTGCAATATTAATTGGTAATCCTAAGGCATCAAGAGCAGTAGGAAATGCATGTAATAAGAATCCAATTATGATTGTTGTGCCATGCCACAGAGTTATTGGTAAAAATGGTAAACTTGTAGGTTTTGCGTATGGTACAGATCTAAAAGAAAAATTACTAGAATTAGAGAGGTAATTTATGAATGTAATCGATTATTTAAAAAAATATGGTAATATCAGTTTTACTGATAAACCCTTTAATGAAGTAGATGCATTAGTATATAGTCAATTATCTTACTTTGATTTTTCTGATACACCATGTTGTAATGAAAATCTAGATTATAGTTTAAAATCATTTCTTGATAATGATTATAATAAGAAAAGGGTTGCCGCAATCTGGAATGCTAAAGAAAATCATAGGTTTGCAATGGAATTGAAAAAGAGTTCTAGGTTTTATAATAGTGGAGTTGGCTTTTATCGTTTTGATATATGTAATAAAACCGAAAAACAATTTTCCGCATGTGTATTCTCAATAACTGATAGTTTATATTATATAGGTTACCGGGGTACTGATGCTAGTTTTGTAGGATGGAAAGAAGATTTAAATTTAGGTTATTTAGATGTTATTCCTTCTCAAAAAGAAGCTTTAGATTATTTTGTTAATTTTGCAAGTAAATATGATGGTACATATATAATAGGTGGTCACTCTAAGGGTGGAAATCTTGCGGTATACGCCGCAACCTTTGCCCCAAGTGAACTAAAAGCAAAAATTAAAATGGTGTATAGTCATGATGGACCTGGCTTCTTACCAAACTTTTATAAGACTCAAGAATTTGAAAATATTCAAAGTAGAATATGTAAAATTATTCCTAAAGCAGCTGTAGTTGGTCTTATAATGGAACAATATAATAATTATAAAGTTGTTAATAGTAAAGCTGTTTTATTATTACAACATGATTTGTTAAAATGGCAAATTGTTGATGACCATTTAGATTATGTAAGTGATGTAAATAAATTTTCTAAACATACCAGAAAAACTATGAACTCTTGGATTAGTGATATGGATATGGAAACAAGAAAAGTTTTTGTTAATACAATATATGAATTAATAGTAGAAACAAAAGCGGAAAGAATTTCACAATTTCTAAAGAATTGGCCTAAGAATTTAGTAACAATTAACAAGAAAGTAAAAGATCTAGATCCTCAGGTAAGAAAGTGTGTATTACAAGCATTCAATGAATTCTTCAAGCTATATATTAAACGTAATTAGTTAAACGTTTTCTTGTAGCAAAAACAAAGCATAAATATATAACATTTAGTATAATAGGAAATAGAAGGATGAATAATATGCAGAAAGTAATTAAAAAAAGAAGTTATGAAATGGATATGACAGAAGGGCCATTCTTTAAAAAGATTGTCCTTTTTTGTATACCCTTAATGTTAACAGGTATATTACAATTATTATATAATGCGGCTGATTTAATTGTCGTAGGAAAGTTTGGTACAACTAGTGGAGCTGTTGGAGCAGTTGGTTCAACTTCTGCTTTAATAAATCTAATAGTTAACTTATTTATGGGATTATCAGTTGGAGCTAATGTTCTTGCCGCAAGACGCTTTGCTTCAAAAGATAATGATGGATTATCTAGAGTAGTACATACGTCTATAACTGTAAGTTTTATCTTTGGGATATTTCTTGGAATTCTTGGCTTTATTTTCGCAAAACAATTCTTACAATTAATGAATAATGAAAGAAGTCTTGCTGTAACATATTTAAAAATATATTTTATTGGTATGCCATTTAATATGTTATATAATTTTGCCGCAAGTATTCTTCGTGGTATTGGTGATACTAAAAGACCATTATATTATCTAACAATTGCCGGAGCTATTAATGTAGTTTTAAATATTATATTTGTTGCAGTATTCCATCTTGATGTTGATGGGGTTGCTATAGCAACAGTAATTTCTCAAGTAATATCTTGTGTCTTAATAATTAATTGTTTATTAAAAACTAAAGAAGCTTATGGTTTTTCATTTAAGAAGATTCATATATATAAAGATGAATTAATTGAAATAACTAAAATTGGACTTCCTGCTGGTATCCAAGGTTCAGTATTCTCAATTTCAAATGTAATAATTCAAACATCAGTAAATCGCTTTGACCCTTATTTTGATTTCGTAATGGATGGTAACTCAATAGCTCAAAGTCTAGAAGGCTTTGTATATACATCGATGAACTCCGTATATCATGCAGCTCTTGCATTTACAGGTCAAAATGTAGGTGCTAACAAACTTAAAAATGTCACCAAAGTAACCATAAATTGTTTAGCATTAGTAACAATCATTGGGGTTGTAATGGGTGGTTCATTCTACTTACTTGGTGGACCTTTATCAAGTATCTATGCAAATAAGAATGAAGCTAACTATTTAGATCAAATAGCTGTATCGTGTTTTAGATTAAATTATTTATGTTTACCATATTTCTTATGTGGCATTATGGATGTAATGGTTGGTATTCTAAGAGGTCTTGGATATTCAATTATGCCAATGATTGTTTCAATTCTTGGTGTATGTGGATTTAGAATTGGTTGGATATATTTAATTTTCTATAATGTAACTGATTTTACTCGTTGGCAAGATTTACACTATTTATATATATCATATCCAATATCATGGATTATAACTTTTGCTATTCATTTAACATGTTATGAAGTAATATATCATAAATTACTAAAAAAAGATAAAATGGCAAATGAAATAGTTTAGGTACATATATGAAAGTAATTAAATTTGAAGAGATTAATTCAACTAATGAATATGCTAAAATTGCTTATCAAGAACTTGATAATAACACCGTGATTATCGCAAAACATCAAACTGCGGGGAAAGGTCGACTTGGTAGAACTTGGTTAGATAAAGATGCAAATAGTGCTTTATTTACTATTTTAATTAAAGACCATCTTAACACTTCCAACATTAGTAATTTAACTCTATTAATGGCAACTAGTGTATTAAAAGTATTAAACAATATAACACCAGGTTTTTCCATTAAATGGCCTAATGATATATATTATCAAGATAAAAAAGTTGTAGGAATCTTAACTGAGAGTAAGATTAATAATAATAATGTAGAATACGTTATTATCGGAGTTGGTATTAATGTTAATCAAAGTGAATTTGATGATTCACTAAATGCTATATCAGTAAGACAAATAACAAATCAAAAAACTGATATAGATACATTAATAATAGAAATTGCAAAAACGTTTATTAGTGATTTAACTAATTATTTTAAAAATGATTTAACATATTTACAAATTATTGAAGATAATTTCTACTTAAAAGATAAACAAGTAACTTTTATTTATAACAACGAAGAAAGAACTGGTAAAGTTGTAGGAATAGATAAATATGGTGGAATCTTAATTGAAGATAATAATACAGTTAAATCATATCAAACAGGAGAAATGTTGTTAAAGAAAAAATAAGGAGGAAGTATGAAAAAAGTTTTACTAAAATTAAGTATTGTAATTATTGTTGTGCTTTGTGTATTTTTTGTTGGTTGTAAAAAGAAAGAAAATAATCAACCAGAAACTAAATTACACGATAGTACTAAATGGTTCACTGAAGAAGAACTTTCAAAAAAAGGTTTGTCAGGCCTTGGTGCACCAACTGGTTTAAGTGGTCAAATGTCTACTAGTGATAGTTGGTTTAATAATGGTTATTCTTTTTCACAAGTATGTCCAAATGAAGATGTTTTCTTCGAAAACGCTAAAAAATATTTCGAATATTTTAAAGAACATTATAGTGGCTTATTTGGTAAAATTACCATTGAAAAATTTTCAATGAGTAGTAATGAAAATTGGTATATAATTGAACAAAGTAATAATATTGAAGATTACTTTGATGATAACCCTAGTAAATCATATGAATTTTATTACATAACTGATAACACATTAGAAGATGGCTATTTCAAAAAAGGCACTGTATATACTTTTGAAATAAGATATGAATTTGATACTAATCGCAATGCCTACTGTTTTAAACTATTTGTTGAAAGTGCTGATGGAAGTCGTAACGGTGTGTATACAAATTACTATAAAACAAGATAATTTGGAAAAACTGGTAGAAATATCAGTTTTTTTATTGTTATTAATTGTCTTTTTTAATAAAAATTAATAAAAAAATTTACAAAAATAAAATAATTTGTTATAATGATTGTGTGGGGCAAAATCCATACTCTAAGATGGTTATGTAATTACCTTAAAGTATAGTAGTATAATACGGGGGAAAAGATTTACTCTCTTAGATATAAGGGAGATTTTTGTTTTAAAGGCCAAGGATTAAGGGGGAAAAACATGAAAATTTATTTAGTGTTTGAAAGAATCATCAAAGAATATTTAATTGCATGATATGTAACAAAAGCAAAATTAAAACAAAAGAAACGGGGAAAAATATGAAAAAAATAGCAATAGTAATTTTACTTTTATTGACACTTTGTCTTTGTGGCTGCGAACGAAACGAAGGAGAAATTATGGAAAATGATCCATTCTATAGTCTACAAAAGATTTATAATGATAAACTACTCACGCGAGACGAATTAAGAAAAGTAAATAGAAAATATTATGAAGAAACTGATTTTGATTTAAGTGAAGATTTAGCAAGTGAAATTAAAGATGACTATCGACGTGTATACAAAGTAAAAGATGATGAAGAAATTATCATAAATCGTTGTATAGGTATTTATGAAAATTTGGTAGTCATTATGATTTTTAGTGAAAACCAGATTTTTCATAGTTGTATAATAGAAGAAATGATTGGTGGCTTTTCTTTTACCTATGTTTGCAATCAAAAAATTATTGTTTGGAAAAAAACTAAATAGGAGATTAATTCTGTTTTTGATAAATGTTAAAAATTGGTCTATAATTATATAGGGCAAACAGAATTACCCATTATATAAAAAAGATTTTATATAATATTATTTACAACGAGAAACGAACTAATTAAGGGGTGAAAACATGGAATTTGAAAAATATACCAAAAAATCTTTTGTATTATTAGGAATGGAAGGAAGTGTTCACGGGGATCCAATAATCATATTAAAACTTTGGAAGTATGCTAATCTACGCCACGAAAGAATTGAACAATATATCATCAGAAATGAAGAAGGAAAGATTGATGGTGTGTGGGGAGCAAAAAGTGATTTTTCCTATTCTTTTAAACCTTGGGAAAATAATCACACCGAAGGAATTTACCTTGCGGGGGTGGAATGCGTAGAAGATGCCGAACCACCGAGAGGATGGGACAAATGGATTATGCCGGGTTATGAATATATAAAGGTAGAGTGTGTAGAAGATGACAACCTTTTTAATGAAATGACTTTTAATGAAGCAATGCAATATTTTGATGAAAATAGCATTGAAGTAATTGCTTCAGTTCAAGAATATACTGATTTAAAAACTAGGAAAAACTATCTACTTTTTCCAATAAAAGAATTAAAAGATTAAATAAAAACTAAAGTATAATTAGATTTTATACTTTAGTTTTTTTATTTATCTAGGGTTATTCTAATATAATAGTGTAATTTTTTGTAAATGCTTTCAAATGCAAATATGAACCAATTAGTTGTAAATGGAATTATAATAAATAAAAAAAGGGATGAAAAATATGAAGACAAGTTTAATAAAGGGTAAACCATTTCTTGCTTTATTCCTATTTGCTTTACCAATGATTTTATCTGTAACATTACAACAATTTTATAATATCTGTGACAGTATGATTGCGGGAAAATTTGTAAGTTCAAAAGCACTTGCAGCCGTAAGTGCATCATATCCAATAACAATGATATATCTTGCTATTGGAGCAGGTTTTGGAGTAGGGGTTAATATTGTAGTATCACGTTTTATCGGTGAAAATAATTTATTACACGCTAAACAAACAATTTATACTTCAATACTTACAATAGTATTAACAGGACTTGTACTTACCATTGTAGGATATTTCTTAGTCGGAAAACTAATTCAACTAATCAATGTAAGTGATGATTATTATAATGATGCGGTAGTATATTTAAAATATTATACGTTAGGTATTATTTTCTTATTTTTGTATAACGTTGTAACATCAATCTTCCAGGCAATAGGTAATTCGAGAATACCATTATATTTTCTAATATTCTCAACTTTATTAAATATTGGTCTTGATATATATTTTGTAACAATCTTTAATATGGGAGTAGAGGGATTAGCACTTGCAACTTTTATTGCCCAGATGATAGCATCAATTGTATCTTTCTTAGTACTTATTATATATGTTAAAAAAGGTATTGGTAAAGAAAAGAAAATCTTGAATTTCTCTATACTAAAAAAAGTATTACCAATCGCTCTTCCTTCGATTATTCAAGCTTCAACTATCTCAATAGGACAATTGTTAATTCAAACACTTATTAATAAACAAGGTTCAGATGTTGTTGCCGGATATGGAGCTGCATATAAAATAAGTTATGTTGTTATTAATATTTTTGTAACAATCTCAAATGCGTTATCAACATATGTTTCACAAAATGCCGGTGCCAAAGAATATAAAAGAATTAATCAAGGCTTTATTTCCGCAACAATTATGTGCATAATATTAACTATTGTGACAACTACATTGTTTTTAACAATGCCTAATGTATTCTTAAGCATTTTTGAAAAAGAAAATGAACCATTAACCGTTACTGAAACAGGCTGTATGTTCCTTACAACTATTGCTCCATTTATCTTCCTTATGGCCGCAAAAATTCCATGTGATGGTGTACTAAAGGGTTGTAAAGATATGCGTTCATTCATTATTGGAACGATGGCTGATTTAGTAATTAGAGTTGTTTTTTCTTATATATTAGTAGAACCTTTAGGGGTTAAGGGTATATTCATTGCTTGGCCAATTGGTTGGGCAATAGGAGCGATTCTTTCTATTACTTTCTACTTTATTGGTAGATGGAAGAATCTTATTGGTTATGAAAGACAAACTTGTACAGATTAGTACAAGTTCGTTTTTATATTAGGAAATTAAACTAGTAACTATATTGAATATAATTAATATTTAATTTATTTCTAAAAGACAAATTATAATAAGAATTTTCGAGAAATGAATAGCTATTTCTAGTATAATTGAATCATGTGAAGTGAAAGAATATAAACATATGGAATGGGTAAAAATTATAGGTGATGCATTAGAATATATTTAAAAGCATATAACAGAAGATTTAGATATTGATGACATAGCTAAAGCTGTTAACGTATCGTCGTTTTATTTTCAAAAAGGATTTGTTATGCTATGCGGATTCACGGTTGCAGAATACGTACGAAACCGTAAACTAGCGCTTGCGTGAAACTACATTGCGACATCCAATGAAAAGATAATCGACATTGCTTTAAAGTATGGCTATGATTCACCCGATGGCTTTACCAAAGCCTTTACTAGATTTCACGAGATAACGCCGATGGCAGTTCGGAAAGATTCTGTATTGTTGAAATCATTTGCTCCACTAAAGATTAAATTTTCATTAGAAGGAGGCTATATTTTGAATTACAGAATTGAAAAAAAGAAGCATTTACTGTTGTAGGTAATGCTAAAGAATTTACTTATGAGGATGCTAAAGTCCAAGTGCCAAAGTTTTGGCAAGAACATTTTGCCTGTGGTAGAGGTAAAGTAGTAATGGGTACTTATGGTGTTAATCTTGTTGAACAATTTGACAGTAAAACATTTGAATATTTAATTGCTGACCCTTATAAAGCTAATCAAGAAGTACCAGAGGGGTTTGTTGTAAAAACGATACCAGCTTTCACTTGGGCAGTTTTCCCTTGTGTTGGTCCACTACCTAGGGCATTACAAGATGTTAACGTTAAAATTTTTGCGGAATGGTTACCAGCTCTTAGAGAATATGATTTTGCGGCAGGATATTGTGTTGAATACTATGATGATCCAAGAAAGTATGAAAAAGGTACACTTGATGATAAATACTACTGTGAAATTTGGATACCAGTAAAAAAGAAGTAGTTAAATAAAAAATAAAAAACTATTTTACACTTAAACTTGTGTAGAATAGTTTTTTATTTTATAAAGATTCAATTATTTTTTCTAAACCTTTAATCAAAATATTTAAATCAATACCCCTATTGTCAACTTGATTTTTATATAAAGGGAAATGAATAAATACCGTTTCAATGTCAGGATAATAATGCATTACTTGGTAATATAAAGCATTGCATATATATTCCCCCGCATTGTTACTAAGCTCAACAGGTATGTCATTATGAAGTAAATAAGATAGGGCTTCAACGGTTGGAAACTTTGAAAAATAGGCGGTAGGTCCGTCCTCAACAATAATGTTTGAAGTTATTTCGTCGCTTTCATCAATGCTTCGACCAAGGACATTTCTAGCCTTAGTTTCAATTGATATTTTAGATCTACTAGCAGCTTGACCACACAATATAATAATATCAGGGTTTACTTTGTCAATATGTTTTTTTAGTATTGAAAAAGATTCATGTAGTTTAACTGGTAAAAAGATTTTAGTAATGTTTGATTTTTGTTTTAATCCCTTTACTACTTCATAAGAAGAGTTAGTATTTAACCCCATAAAGGGTTCAAAGGCTGTAATCAATAGTTTCATTTTATCACCTACTTCATTTACATTATAACAAAAAAAACAATAAAAATCAAAAATAATGCTAATCGATTATTTCCAAAAGCGTTAAAAAAACATATATATTTTTTCTAAGAATTAAAACGTGTTCATAAAGATTATTTTCGCCTGACGGGTTGTCAATCATCGTGCACAAAAATCATGCCCTAGATTAATGGGTTTTGTTATAATTATCTAGGAATTCAATTGGAGATAAA
>ERZ824600.420-NODE-420-length-63443-cov-27.271361_pt1 | contig 63443 bp, 58 predicted proteins | sample MGYA00519933_ERZ824600 | MGnify/ENA primary metagenome ERZ824600 (study PRJEB31778, sample SAMEA3449178) | human gut metagenome | biome: human gut; feature: human-associated habitat; material: faeces | place: United Kingdom | collected 2010/2012 ...
GAAGCTGCTTATGCTGGTGGAAAGAATAGTTTAATAAATCCAAAATATTATTTATGGACAGGAACAACATATTGGACAATGTCTCCATATTATTTCAGTATCTATAATGCAAATGGTCTAGTATGGATCATCAATGATAGTGGTAACTGGACTGCTTACAATGGTAATTATGGCATTAGGCCTGTTATTAATTTAAAATCGGACGTTTTATATGTGAATGGTATAGGAACAGAAAATGATCCGTATATTATTACAATAAAATAATTGAATGTTATTTTGAATATGTATTTTTGCTAATAGTCTAAAAAATATCCTTAAAAATGGATATTTTTTTGTTATAAAAGCCTTTTTTCTAATAAAATGAATTAAATCTAAAAAAATCATCAATTTACTATCTATTTTATCCGTGTTATAATTAAAATGGTGATAATTATGAATATGATAGAAATAATTGATAAAAAAAGGTTAAAACAACAATTATCTTTAGAAGAAATAAAGTATGCTGTAGATAACTACGTAAAAGGAGTTATACCAGATTATCAAATGTCATCTTTATTGATGGCTATTTGCTTGAATGGTTTAAGTATGGAAGAAACATTTAATTTAACTAAAACAATGCTAGAAAGTGGCGATAAATTAGATTTAAGTGATATTCCTGGCATTAAAATAGATAAACATTCTACTGGTGGTGTTGGTGATAAAACAACATTAATTTTGGCACCATTAGTAGCATCATGTGGTGTTAAAGTTCCAAAGATGAGTGGTAGAGGACTAGGGCATACTGGTGGTACTATTGATAAGCTAGAATCGATTCCGGGTTTTAAAGTTAATTTGACATTAGAGAAATTTAAAAAAGAGCTTAAAGAAGTTGGTTGTGTAGTCACTGGTCAAACAGCTAATTTAGTTCCTGCTGATAAAAAAATTTATGCGTTAAGAGATGTAACTGCAACGGTATCTTCAATTCCTTTAATAGCTTCAAGTATTATGTCAAAAAAAATTGCTTCGGGAGCCGATAAAATTGTTATTGATTTAAAAGTTGGCAATGGAGCTTTAGTAAAAACCCTTAAAGAAGCTAAAAAACTAGCAACTACTATGGTAGAAATTGGTAAAAGATACAATCGTGAAACAATATGTATTTTAACTAATATGACAGAACCTTTAGGTAATAATATTGGTAATGCTTTAGAAGTTTTAGAAAGTATTGAAGTTTTAAAAGGTAATGTTAAAAATGATTTGTATGATTTAGTTATTTATATTGCTTCATATATGGTAAGTATTGGTAAAAATATTTCTAGAGATGCTGCTTTAAAAGAAGTAGAAGAATCTATTTCTTCAGGTTTAGCTTATAAAAAGTTTTTAGAAATGGTTAATTATCAAAAAGGTAATATTGAATTATTAGAAGTTGCACCTAAAGTGTTTTCTGTAAAAAGTATAAAAAGTGGTTATATTAACTACATTAATACCGAGTTGTTAGGGGAAATTGTTAAAGAAATAGGTGGTGGTCGTGAAACAAAAGACGATCAAATAGACTATGGTGTTGGAATAGTTCTTTCCAAAAAAGTTGGAGATTTTGTAAATAAAGATGAAGAATTATTGAAGATTTATTTAAATAAAAAAGACATGGAAATAAGAAAAATACTATCTTGTTTCTTAATTGAAGATAATCAAAAAAATAAAGAACCGCTTATATATGATATTATTATGTAAAAGTTTGTCAAAAAACTTGCAAAGTATAATAAAATGCTATATGCTAATTATAGAGAGGTGAATTATATGATATATCCTTCAATAGATAAACTATTAAGTCAGGTGGGTTCTAAATATTTATTAGTAAATGTTGTAGCTCGTCGTTCAAAAGAAATGGAAGAAAGAAACCATTATCAAATGAAAGAATGCGACTATGTTTCTAAAAAAAATATTGGACGTGCTTTAGAAGAAGTTGCAAAAGGCTTAATACATATCAATTAGTATTAAGTCTTTTTTAGGTGAAAAAATGAAGATCGAAAAAATAAAAAAACTGTCTAATGGTAAATATCAATTAATTTTAGATAATAAAGAAGTAATTACTACTTATGATGAAATTATTATCAATAATATGCTTTTTAATGGTAAAGAATTAAATAATGCTTTATTGAGTGAAATTTCTCTTAAAAATAATTATTATGATTTATACAATAAAATAATTAAAATGATTAGTACTAAATGGCGTAGTATTTATGAAATTAAAGAATTTTTAAAAAAAAATAGTTTTGAAGATTCTGATTCAATAATAAATGATTTAAAAGCTAAAGGTTTATTAAATGATTTAAGATATGCTAAAAGTTATGCTTCTGATCAAATTAATCTAGCTAAAGTAGGACCATATAAAATAAAAAGCAATTTGGAAAAATTAAAAATCGATAAAGAAATAATTGAAGAAGTAATGGCAACTTTAAATGATGATTTAATTCATGAAAACTTAGTTAATATTGTTCTTAAGAAAAGTCGTTTAAATAACCATTATTCATTATTTCAATTAAAAACTAAATTAAAATTAGAATTAACTAATATGGGTTATGAAACTAATGATATTAATGATGTTTTAAATAAATATTTAACAGTTGATGATAATATAGCTAAAAAAGAATATGAAAAAATAAAGAAAAAGTACGAGAAAAAATATCAGGGTAAAGAGTTAGAATTTAAATTAAAACAAGCTATGTATCAGAAAGGATTTAGTATAAGCGAATGACAATATTTTTAGCTTTACTATGTGCTTGTTTTTGGGGATTTTCCGAAATAAATTTAAAGCAAACTATCAATAAATATAAAACACATACAATTTTATTTTATAGTTATTTAATTCAAACTATAACATATTTACTAACAATAATTGTATTAGATATTGATGCTTTTAAAAGATTTGATATAAATATTTATAAATATTTGTTACCATTTTTTCTAATGAAAATTCTTTCAACAGTTATTTATAATTTTTGTATTAGAAATGGTAAAATTTCTATAATTTCGCCACTTTTAGCATCTGATCCTATTTTCTCTATTATAATTGGTATGTTACTTTTTAAAGAAGCGCAAAGTCTTACGCATATTATTGCTATTATAATTGTTACTATTTGTATCATAATTTTACAATTTAATAAAACTGATACTAAAAAGAAAGCATCTAAAACTGCTATTTTCTTAGCTTCTTTTTATGCTTTATGGGTAGCACTGATCACAACAGTTGAAAAAGCAATTTATTTAGGTGGATATCAATTAACAGACTTATATTTTCATTATCTTTTTTTAGATATTATTATGATTTTTATTTTAATAATAATTAATATAATAAAAGATAAAAAAATAAAAAAACCCAATTATCATCTATTAAAATCATTAACAGAAAATCATCTAGGTTATTTTGTTTATTCTTACCTTTTAACTTTTGCTTCAATGTCATTAGTTGTACCTTTAACTAGTTTATATTCAGTTATAACTCAAGTTGTTGCTAAAATTAAGTTAAAAGAAAAACTAACAATATATGAAAGATTAATTGTTAGTTTAATAATTATTTCAACTTTTTTGCTTTTAATTTTTTAGTTTAAAAATAAAATAGATATTGATAAAATACTAGCAAATATTAACCAAATTAAATAAGGAATTAATAAGTAGCTAGTTTTTTTATTGCTTTTTTTAGTTTCTAAAAAGAGAAAAATTGCTGTTATTAAAGAAAGAATAGATGAAAGTGTTCCTAGAATAATACTTTTTAAGTTAAAAAACAAAAATGTGAATGATTGATTAAAAATATAATTGGCAATTAAAAAATATTTGTATTTTTCAGAAAAACCTATTTTGCTAATTTTATAGATTGATATAGCAATCAAAAGATATAATATAGGCCATACGATCGCGAATAAAATTGGTGGTGGTGCGAAAAATGGTAGATTTAAAGATTTGTAAAAATTAACATTTCTCATAAATAAAGAACTTAAAAACCAAGGAAGTAAAAAAAGTAAAAATTTAAATATTTTTTTCATAGGCACCTCATTTATTATTATGTTTTTCTTAAAAAATATATTCAAAAAACAATTAAAATGTTATAATAAATATATAAAATGGAGGGAACATATGATTTATTCAAAAGAAATTGAAGAGATGTGCAAGGTGCGAAGTGAAGCTAATCATGGACCAGCACCAATACCGGAAGAAGGAAAATGGGTTGCTGCTAAAGAAATAAAAGATATTTCTGGTCTTACTCATGGAGTAGGTTGGTGTGCACCTCAACAAGGAGCTTGTAAATTAACTCTTAATATTAAAAATGGAATAATTGAAGAAGCCCTAGTTGAAACAGTTGGTTGTTCAGGCATGACCCATTCAGCAGCTATGGCTGGAGAAATTTTAGTAGGTAAAACTTTACTAGAAGCTTTAAATACTGATTTAGTGTGTGACGCTATTAATGTTGCTATGCGTGAATTATTTTTACAAATAGTATATGGTCGTAGTCAATCAGCTTTCAGTGATAATGGTCTAGCTATTGGTGCTGGATTAGAAGATTTAGGAAAAACAAGAAGAAGTCAAGTTGGTACTATTTATTCGACTCGTGAAAAAGGCCCAAGATATTTGGAATTAGCTGAAGGATACATTGTAGAAATTGGTTTAGATGAAAACGATGCTATTATTGGCTATAAATATGTTAATATGGGTAAAATGATGAATAATATTAAAGCTGGTATGGATCCTTTAGAAGCAATTGAAAAAGCCAGTGGAATTTATGGCAGATTTAATGAAGCTGTTAAAAAAATAGATCCAAGGGAGGAATAATAATGGTACAATTTGAAGGATATGAAAGAAGAATTGAAGGCATAAATAAAACTTTAGCAAAATATGGAATTGCTTCTTTAGAAGAAGCACGTCAAATTTGTTTGGATAAAGGTTTTGATCCATATGAAATTGTTAAAGGAATTCAAACTATTTGTTTTGAAAATGCTTGCTGGGCTTATACTTTAGGAGCAGCTATTGCTATTCATGAAAATGCTAATAAAGCAGCGTTAGCTTCAAAGTATATAGGTGAAGGATTACAAGCTTTTTGTATTCCAGGTTCAGTAGCTGATAATCGTAAAGTTGGATTGGGCCATGGGGCTTTAGGTGCTATGTTACTTTCAGAAGAAACGGAATGTTTTGCTTTTCTAGCTGGTCATGAATCTTTTGCTGCTGCTGAAGGAGCAATTGGTATAGCTTTAAAAGCTAATAAAGTTCGTAAAAAACCTCTTCGTGTTATTCTAAATGGTCTTGGTAAAGATGCCGCCTTAATAATATCACGTATTAATGGTTTTACATATGTCCAAACTAGTTATGATTTTTATAAAAATGAATTAACCATTGTTAAAGAAACAGCTTATTCTAATGGCGAAAGAAGTAAAGTAAGATGCTATGGAGCTAACGATGTTCATGAAGGTGTTGCTATTATGCATCATGAAAATGTTGACGTTTCAATAACAGGTAACTCTACTAATCCAGTTAGATTCCAACATCCAGTTGCTGGTATTTATAAAAAAGAACGAATTGAGGAAGGAAAACCTTATTTCTCTGTTGCTAGTGGTGGTGGAACTGGTAGAACACTTCATCCAGATAATGTTGCTGCTGGTCCATCAAGTTATGGATTAACTGATACTATGGGAAGAATGCATGGCGATGCTCAATTTGCTGGTTCATCTTCAGTACCAGCTCACGTTGATATGATGGGATTTATTGGTATGGGAAATAATCCAATGGTTGGAGCAACTGTTGCTTTAGCTGTTGCTGTTGAAGAAGCATTAAATCGTTAATAATCTTAAAAGTTCAAATTGATATTTGAACTTTTTTATGTTACAATTTTTTTATGAAAGATAAGAAAATAATTTATAATTTAGTTAAAGGAATTTGTTATCCTTTCTTTATGCTTTTATATCATCCTAAGATCATTGGTAAAGAAAAATTAAATACCAAAGAAGGATATATATTGGCAGGAAATCATACGGCTTATTTAGATGTTTTTTTACTAATAGCTGTTAATAAACGGCATGTTCATTTTTTTACTAAAATAGAACTATTTAATACTAAAATCAAAAATAGCTTTTTCACGAGTATGGGGTGTATACCAGTTGATCGTAAAAAGAAAAATAATGGTTCTATTCTAGAAGGAGTCAAAGTATTGAATGAAGAAAAAGTAGTTGGTATTTTCCCAGAAGGAACATATAATCGCACTGATAAAATAATAATGCCTTTTAAATATGGGGCAGTAGCTATGGCTCAAAAAACTAGTAAAGCTATTATTCCTTTTGCGATTGTTGGTAAATATCAAATATTTGGTAAAAGTGTTAAAATTATTTTTGGAGAACCATATAAATTAAAAGAAGATTTGGAGATAGAAAATCATAAATTAGAACAAAAAGTCATTAGTTTAATAAAGGAGAATCAATGAAAAAGGAAAATGGTTTTGGCTATCAATTAGCAAGATTTTTTTTGAGTCCAATTTATAAATTAATGTATCATCCAATAATCATTGGTAAAGAATATATTCCTAAAGAAGGACCAATTATTATATGTGGTAATCATCGCCATGCGTTTGATCAATTTCCCGTTTTAATTTCTACAAGAAGAACAGTACATTATATGGCGAAAAAAGAATATTTTGATGGTCATGGTGCTTGGTTTTTTAAGTTAGTTGGTTGTATACCTGTTGATCGTTCTATTCATGACGAAAAAGCGAAAGCAAGAGCTTTAAATATTTTAAAAAATGATGGGGCTATTGGTATTTTTCCTGAAGGAACTCGTAACAAAACAATCGGAACTAAAGATGAAGTTATTCTTTTACCTTTTAAATTTGGTGCTGTATCCATGGCTAAAAAGACGGATGCAACAATTGTACCTTTTGGTTTAATGGGTGATCACACCATTAAAAATAAAAATTTAACTTTAATTTTTGGTAAACCTTTTAAAGTAAGTAATATGACATTAGAAGAAGCTAATAAATTATTAGAAGAAAAAATAAAAACATTAGTTATGAAAGCAGGTGGTATTAATGAATAATTTTTTTACAACAATATTTGCTAGTGAAAAAACACCAAAATGGGTTAAAATATTAATTAAATATGGAATGATTTTACTATTATTAATACTAGGAATAGTATTTACATATGGTACTTTAAAAAGTAAAGAATATTTTGGTTTTGGTTTATCAATTATATATAATTTGTTTATCATTGCCCTTTTTATACTTAGTTTATTAGGAAGAAAAGGAGAGAAAAAATGAAAAATTCTGAAGATACATTTGAAAAAATTAAAAAAGAAGGAAAAGAAATATTAAATAATGTCAAAGATGATAGTAAAAAATTTTCTAAAAAAGAAATTGAAGATGGTAAAGGTATGGCTTTACTTTCCTATATTGGTTTTTTAGTGTTAATTCCTTATTTAGGTGAAAAGAAAAATAAATATGTTCGTTTTCATGCTTTAGAAGGTATGAACTTGTTTATTTATGAATTAATTTTAGGTGGTATTTTAACATTTGTGAATATATTTATTCCTTTAGCTTTCTTGAGATCTTTATTTTCAACAATTGTAAGTTTAATTTGTTTAGCTTTATCCATAATTGGAATTATTAATGTTTGTAATGATCAAGCTAAAGAATTACCAGTAATAAACAAAATGAAAATTATTAAAAAATAACTATTAAAAATCATGAAAAAAACAAAATAAAATTGGACTTTAAGTCCTTTTTTTTGTATAATACCAAGTAGGTGAGAAAAACATGGGAATAAATGATGTTGACATTAATAAAGTAACACCGATGATGAGACAATATATTGAAATCAAACAAAAAAATAAAGATATTATTATCTTCTTTCGCCTTGGAGATTTCTATGAAATGTTCTTTGAAGATGCTATTAATGTCTCAAGAGAATTAGAGTTAACTTTAACAGGTAAAAGTTGTGGCTTAGAAGAAAGAGTTCCAATGTGTGGAATTCCTCATCATGCTGCTAATATTTATATTGATAAATTAATTGAAAAAGGCTATAAAGTTGGTATATGTGAACAATTAGAAGATCCAGCTTTAGCTAAAGGAATAGTTGAAAGAGACTTAATTCAAATAGTAAGTCCGGGAACCATTATAAGCCAAGAGTCTTTAGTTGATTGGGATAATAATTATATCGGGAATATAATTGATCTTGATTATGCTTATGGGGTTTCATATACGGATATTTCAACAGGTGAAATAAAAGCTTTCATAACTGATAAAAATAATAATAAAGTTGTTAGTCAAATTCTTTCAATCGGAATAAAGGAAATAGTAGCTGATTCCAAGGTTGCTACTGAAATTATTGATTTACTTAAAAATCAATATAAAATAGTAGTTACAATCACGGATCAGATAAATGACTATGATTATTATGATTATATATTTAAAGATTTAAAAGACATAAGATATAAAAGAATTGTTAATCATTTATTAACGTATATAACAAACACTCAAAAACGTTTTTTAAATCATTTTCAAACTTTAAAAACGATTGAATTAGATGAACATATGAAGATGGATGTTCATACTAAAAGAAATTTAGAATTAACAGAAACCTTACGATTAAAACAAAGAAATTATTCACTTATTTGGTTACTTGATAAAACTAAAACTGCACCTGGAGCTCGTTTATTAAAAACGTTTATTGAAAATCCTGAAATAAAAATGGAAGTCATTAATAAGCGTTTAGATATTGTAAGTACTTTGATGAAAGAATTTATTTTAAAAAATGATTTAATTGATTCTTTAAATGAAGTATATGATTTAGAACGCTTAGCTGGTCGTGTAGCCTTTGGCTCTGCTAATGCTCGTGATTTATTACAAATAAAAAATTCTTTAAAAATTTTACCAAATATTCAAAAAATACTTGAAAAAATAAATTTTTATTATAAAATAGAAACTCTACCGGAGCTTTATGAACTATTAGAAAATAGCATTTATGAAGAACCACCAGTATCAATTAAAGAAGGATTTTTAATTAAACCTGGTTATAATGCTGAATTAGATGAATTAAAAGATTTACGCAAAGGTGGAAAAGATTTCGTTGCTCGTTTTGAAAATGAAGAAAGAGAAAGAACGGGTATTAAAACCTTAAAAGTAGGTTATAATCGTGTATTTGGTTATTTTATTGAAGTATCTAAAGGTAGTGTGAATTTAGTTAAAGAAGAATTCGGTTATGAAAGACGTCAAACTTTAGCTAATGCTGAACGTTATATCAGCCCAGTTTTAAAAGAAAAAGAAGCTCTAATCTTAAATGCTGAAGAAAAAATAATCGATCTTGAATACAACTTATTTGTAGAAATTCGTGAGAAGGTAAAAACATATATAAGTAGAATTCAAAAAATAGCCAAAGTTTTGAGTGAAATTGATGTTTTACAATCCTTCGCGACAGTTGCGGAAACTAATAATTTTGTACGACCAGAATTAACTTTAGAAAGAGATATTGAAGTTATAGATGGTCGTCATCCTGTAGTTGAAAAAGTCATAAATCGCGAATATGTTGCTAATGATGTAAAGATGGACACTGATACCGACATATTATTAATAACAGGACCTAATATGGCTGGTAAATCAACTTATATGCGTGAATTAGCAATTATAGTTATAATGGCTCAGATTGGTTCATTTGTTCCAGCTACTAAAGCTAAATTACCAATATTTGATGCTATATTTACGCGCATCGGGGCTTCTGATGACCTTGTGAGTGGCGAATCAACATTTATGGTAGAAATGTTAGAAGCTAATAATGCTATAATGAATGCTACTAAAAATAGCTTAATTCTTTTCGATGAATTAGGTCGTGGAACAGCAACATTTGATGGCATGAGTTTAGCTCAAGCGATAATTGAATATATTCATAACAATATTGGAGCTAAAACTTTATTTTCAACACATTATCATGAATTAACAGATCTTGAAAATAAACTAAAACATTTAAAAAATGTTCATGTAAGTGCTTTAGAAGAAAACGGGAAAATTACCTTTTTACATAAAATAAAAGATGGAAGTGTTGATAAAAGTTACGGTATTCACGTTGCTTCACTTGCTAATTTACCTAAAGAGTTAATTGATAGAGCTAATGAAATACTTAACATTTATGAGAAAAAAGAAAAACGCATTGATACTAAAGTACAAGAGTGCTTACCGCTTAATTTTGAAGTAAAAGATAATAAAGCAATAGAACATTTAAAACAAATCGATCCAAATAGTTTAACGCCGATTGCTGCTTTAAATATTCTTTATGAATTAAAAGAAGAAGTAAAACGTTAAACAGTATTATGCATAAATTTAAGGGAGGTTTTTATATGCAAAAGTACAATATGCAAGAATTTAAAAAATTCTATGGAATTAATTCGAAAGAAGATATAATTAACTTTTTAGCTATTTTAGGTGTAGATCCTAAAATATTAGGTTGTATTTCTATTATGAATACACCATTATCAGGAATATTTGAAGATAATCGTGAATTAGTTATGTATGAAAAGAATGGGGAATTCTTAATTCAAGGCACAACAACAGCAAATAGTAATATGGCTTATTTGTTGTCGGCTGAACCAGAAAAGTTGAAATATTCAACAGTATATTACGATCGTAAAACTAATGGCGTAATTCAATATGGTCAAGTTGAAACAGAAATTCTTTATTTATCAGATAATAAAGTAAACCATTCAACCCGTAAGTTAGTTGTTAGACAAAAGAAAGAAGATCAAGCTAACTTAATGGTTTTTGGTTCATTAGAGGGAACTAATAATGTGACATCAATTAGCTTTAATCCACTAACACTAGAAGCTAGTACTGATACTTATAAAGGAACATTTGATTTAATTAAAACAACTAATGAATTTTCTTTATTAAAAAAGAAAAGAATTCAAGGTTTAAATTTATTAAATGGAATTGAACTTATTTCAGATATTGAAGACATGGATCTAGAAGAACCAGCAAAAGTTAAAAAGATGATTTAATCGTCTTTTTTCTTTGCAAACATTTGTTCATGTGCTATAATATTTTTGGTGGTAAAATGATTATAATATGTCCCGATGAAATAAAAAATAAATACTTGCAAACTAATATAATACATCAATATAAATTTTATAATTTGCAAGAAATAAAAGAAAAAGTCTACTTTAAATATCATGATTTAACTTTATATGCTATTACTAAAGAATTTCAAATAAAGCCAGCAATAGTAACAGAAATAATGAAGTCTTTATACTTTGTAAATGAAAATTATGCCAATAAAAAATTGCAAAAATTATTTACAATTTATAAATTTCTTGAAAACAAAAACTATTTAGAAAGAGATCCCAACTTTTTAAATAGTTTAACAGATGAAATAATAATTGAAGGTTATCCTTTAACTAAAGAACTAAATAAAATAATAGATATTTTAAACACTAAAACAAAAGCAACTTATAAATCTTTAGAAGCAAAATATGAATTAAAAAATATATATGAATTTTCTGATGCTGAATCTGAAGTAAGATTTGTTGCTGAAAACATTTTAGAATTATTACATGAAAAAGTTGATATTAATAAAATCTTTATTATGAATGTTCAAAATAGTTATTATAATATTATTTCTCGTGTTTTTTCATTGTTTAAAATACCTTATCAAATAGAAAAAAAATATAATTTAACTTCATTTAATATAACTAAAGAATTTTTAGAATTTATAAAAACATCAGAATTAAAAGTAAGCGAATTAAATGAATATTTAGAATATTTAAATAATAAATATCATGATGATCAAAAAATTCTTGAAATTGTTAAAGTTTTAAATAAATATTTTACTTTAAATGATCAATTAAAAGATCTTTATGAAATTATAAATTTTGAATTAAATCAAATAAAATTACCTTCAAAAAAATACAAAAATGTTGTTAAATTTGTTAAAAATAAGAATTTTAAAGACGATGAATACGTTTTTGCTATATCTAATAATGAAGGATTAGTTCCTAAATTAATAAAGAATGCGGATTATTTAAAAGATGAAGAAAAAGCAATACTAAATTTAGATTTAAGTTTTGAATTAAATGAAATTAACAATAATTATCAAATTCAACAATATCAAAACATTAAAAATTTAACCCTATCTTATAAACTAAATGATAGTAGTGGCAAATATACTATTTCTAGTATTTTAAGTTCACTTGAAGTTTTAAAATATACCTTTAAAAATAATGCTTTAAATTATAACAATTATTTATATAAAAAAGAAGAAAAATATGATAATAGCTATACTAAAATAGACTTTGAAGATTTAAAAGCATATTTGAATAATAGTTTAAATTTATCTTATTCATCAATGGATCAATTTTTTAGATGTAGTTTTAGATATTATTTAAATAATATCTTAAAAGTAGAACCAGTTTTAGAAACTCAAGCTACTAAAGTAGGTAAGTTATTTCATAAAGTATTAGAAAGAACTTTAAAAGATAATTATGAAAATGTAGATCAAATAATTTTAGAAGAAACTAGTAATTATTTAAATAGCGATTTAAAAGAAAAATTTTATGCTAAAAAATTAACTAAAGAATTAAAAAAAGTTATTGAACGTTTACAAAAAAGAGAAGAAAAAAGTGATTTTAGAAATACTTATTTTGAAGAATATTTAAGCATTGAAAAAAATAGTAAACTTAATATTAAAGTCTTAGGTTTTGTCGATAAAATTATGATTTTTAATGATGGAATAAATAATTATGTTATGGTTGTTGATTATAAAACGGGAACAGTTGGAACTGATTTGACTAAAATTAAAGATGGCTTTAACATGCAATTACTTGTTTATTTATATTTAGTTAAAAATTCTAAATTCATTAAAAATCCCGTTTTAGCTGGGGCTTATATTGAACACATTTTAGATGATTTAAAAGCAGCAGTTGATGGTAAAACTTATGAAGAAATTGAAGCTTCTGCCAATCGTTTAGAGGGTTTAACAACCAAAGATAAAGATGTTCTTGCTCATATGGATAAGTACTATGATATTGATTCTTATATTAAAGGAATTAAAGTAAAAAATGATGGTGAATTTTATAATTATTCCAAAGTATATACTGATTCAGAATTTGATATATTACTTTCTTATATTGATGATAACATTAAAAAAATTATTAATAGTATTGAAGAATGTGATTTTAAAATTGATCCTAAACGTTATATAACAGCTAAACCAAGTGATATAGTTGGTTGTGAGTTTTGTCCTTTTAAAGAAGTATGTTATGTAAATGCTAAAGATATTAAAATTCTAAAAGAAACAACTTATGAAGAATTGATGGGTGATAATAATGAAGTGGACTAAAGAACAAGAAAAAGCTATATATCAAAAGGGTTCTAATATTATTGTTTCAGCTGGAGCTGGATCCGGTAAAACAGCTGTTTTAACAGAAAGAACTATAGAAACCTTAAAAATGGGTGTTAATATTGATCAAATGATTATTTTAACATTCACTAAAGCAGCAGCATTTTCAATGAAAGAAAAGATCAAAAAACGTTTGTGTAAAGAAAGTGATCCTCATTTGCAAAAACAATTAAAATTAATTGAACAAGCTAGTATTTGTACTTTTGACTCTTTTAGCTTAGATTTGGTAAAAAAATATAGTGATACTCTTAATATTGATCCGGATATTAATATTGCTGATTCAGTTTTAGTTGAAGCTTTAAAAAGTAATATTGTCGATGAAGTTTTTTTAGATTTTTATCAAGATGAAAAATTTCTAAATTTGTTAGACACTTATACAGTTAAAGATGATAAATCAATTAAAAATGATGTTGTAAGTATTGTTGCTAATTTAGATAAAATTTATGATATAGATACTTTTCTTAATAATTACATTACTCTTAACTTTGATATTGATAAAATAAATACAGATATCAGTGAATATATTGGACTAATAAAAAATTTATATCAAGAATTTCAAGATAAAGTTTTAGAACTAAATCATTTTTCTTTAACAACAAAAGAAGAAAAAACGCTCGAAGTTTTAAATAATTTTTTAAATTTTCAAGAATACGAAGAATTTAAAGTCTTTAGACTTCCTTTTCCTCGTTATATTTCTAAAGAAGAAAGTGCTTTTAAAAGCAAGTTAAGTGAAATCAAAGAAATCTATCAAAATATTAATGAACTAGTAACATATGATTCAATAACAGAAATGCAAGAAGAAATACTAGAAACTAAACCTTATATTGAAGCTATTATTGATTTAGTGCGTGAAATAATTAAAAGAACTAATGAATACAAAAGAAATAACAATCTATATGAATTTAATGATATATCAAGATTAGCTATAAAATTGCTTTTAGAAAATGATGATATAAGAAATTATTATAAAAACAATATAAAAGAGATCATGATTGATGAATATCAAGACACTAATGATATTGGGGACTTTTTTATCAGCTTAATTGCTAACAATAATGTTTTTATGGTTGGTGATGTTAAACAATCAATCTATCGCTTTCGTAATGCTAATCCTAAAATATTCATTGAAAAATACAATAATTATGCTAATCATATTGATGGAGAGAAAATTGATTTAAATAAAAACTTTCGTTCAAGATGTGAAGTAATAGAAAATATTAATCGCTTATTTAAACGCTTAATGAGTGAAGAAGTAGGTGGTGCTAATTATCCTAAAGACCACATTATGTACTTTGGTCAAGAAGCCTATCCTAACAGTGGTCAAAATAACAATATGGAAGTATATAATTATGATCCTGAAGACTATTATGGTTTTAAAAAAGAAGAAGTTGAAGCTTTTATAATAGCTGATGATATTTTAAATAAAATTAATAATCATTATCAAGTTTATGATTTTGACAATAATAGTTTAAGAGATATAAAATATTCAGATTTTTCAATTCTTTTAACTGAAAAAAGAGAATTTGAATTATATAAAAAAATATTTGATTTTAAAAATATTCCTTTAGTTATTCATAAAGATGAAGATTTAACTTATTCAACCGAATTAATCGTTGTAAAAAACATTATAAAATTAATCGGATTTTACCAAAATATTAATTTAGATAATACCCTAGTTAAAACTTATATGAGCGTTGCTAGATCTTTTGTATGTAATTATAAAGATGATCAAATATTTAAAACTATACTTGAAAGTAAAGGTAAAAATTTATTTGATTATATACAAGCAGAGCTTCAAGAAAAAATTATTTATTTGAGTAATTTTAGCAAAGAACATTCAATCTCTGAATTAGTAAGTGAAGTAATTGAAACATTTGATATCTATTTAAAAGCATCAAGTATTGGTAATCAAAAAGAAATAGCTTTAAAATTAGATCATTTATTTGATATTGCTTCTTCTTTAGAAAAAAGTAACTATGGTTTAAAAGAATTTATTAATTACCTTTTAGAAGCTACAAGTGAAGATATCAAATTCACGATTAGCACAGAAAAAGATCAAAACTTAGGTGTTAATTTAATGACTATTCATAAATCAAAAGGATTAGAATTTCCTATTTGTTATTTTGCTGATTTAAATAAAAAATTTAATTCCCGTGATATAAAACCAAGATTTTTATTTGACTTAAAATATGGATTTATTGCTCCTGTATTTAAAGAAGGAATAAAGACTACTATATATAAAGAACTTTTAAAACAAGAATTTATGAAAGAAGAAATATCTGAACGTATTCGTGTTTTCTATGTTGCTTTAACAAGAGCTAAAGAAAAAATGATATTTGTTACCAACCTAAAAGAAGAAGACACTAATGAAGAATTCATTCCTAAAACAACTAAATTACATTTTAGAAGTTTAAATAGTGTTTTAAATGCTTTAAGTGGAAGTTTTCATGATGATCTTATTAATTATCCCAAGTTAGAATTAACACGTGAATATGAGCTTGTTAAAGATAAAATTGAACTAAATTCTAATGTAAAATTTGATACTATTGAAATTATGATTCAAAAAGAAGAATTAGAAGATAAACATTTTTCTAAAAGTTCAGTTCAATTGATGAATAATAATACTTTAGAATTTGGAACTAAAATTCATGAATATTTAGAATATTTAAATTTTAATGATTTTGATAATTCTTTAAATAATTTAATTATAGATGAATTCTTTAAAAATAAAATAAGTAAAATAAAAACAATGCCTTTCTTTAAAGAAAATGCTATTTATCATAAAGAATATGAATTTTTAACTGAAAGCGATAATATTCAAAAACATGGTATTATTGATTTATTAATAGAAGATAATGATGAATTAATTGTTGTTGATTATAAACTAAATGATATTAATAAACCTTATTATTTAGATCAAGTAAGAGGATATATGAATTATTTAAAAACAATAAGTTCCAAAACAGTTAAAGGTTATTTATATTCAATATTAGATGAAAACTATAAAGAAGTAGAAAACTAATGCCAAAACATTAGTTTTTTTATAAAAAAAAGCAAGTTTTACCTTGCTTAATATAATACAAATAAATCAGGATCATAAATTGTATCGTTGATTTTTACATAAATATAATATTTACCTTTCATACCAACATCATTAATATATTTATTAACAGTGATGCCTTCTTTATTGCTTTCATTAAATATATCAACACACATAGCAGTGTAAGGTCTATTACTTATACGAACATTGTAAGTTTTATTGCTAAAAACACCATTTAAAATAAGTGAAACTTTATCATCTTTTTGGAATGTTCCTGTAAAAACTAAACGATCAGCTTCTTTAGTAATTTTAATGTTTTTACTCTTATATGTTTCATCTATACCTTTATTAAATAAAGGATTGATACTTTTATCAGTTTTTGTTTCACCCATATTACCAAGACGACTAGCTTTGTTCAAATAATAAGAATCAACATCATAAATATTAATTTTTTCAGCACGATAGTCATTTGTAGGTAAAATAAGTTCAAATATTACTTTATTATTTTGGATTTCTACTAAAGTACTTCTTAAAGTATCCGCATCATCAAGACCAGCAGGAACATTTAAATATTTGCCGTCTTTAGAAGCATTACCACCAGATAATATTAAATAATGATTATTACTTAAATAATCAACATCAGAAATATAAGGTGAGTAAAATTTAGCTCCAAGTTCTTTACCATATTCCCATACTTGTTCAATAGTCATATTGTCAGTATTAATTTTATAAATAACGGCACGACTGTAATTATGATCAGCATCAACATATTCTTCTTTTATTTTAGAACGATTGTTACCGTTATCAAATATAAAGACATTGCCATTTGGTAAAATTTCAGCTGCATGTTGAGCATATTGCCATTCAAATCCATCGCCACCAGTGAAGAAATATTTTAAATATTCTGCATTCCAACCATTAGGATCACCGATTATCCAATTTAAATCGCCAGTTTCAAAATCAATATTTATAACAGCATCTTGATGACGACCAGATAAAGTGATAGAATTTGTTTTTTTGTCATACCAAACAGAGTTATTATGGAACCAATCATAATCAGTAGCCATTTCATTCAAACCATAAGTAGTTGGAAGAATTTTCTTTAAATCCCATTCTTTAATAATTTTACCATTGTCGCGATCCATTAATACGACATAATCTTCTGTAGTTCCAGAACTAAAATTATTACTTGCAATTAATAAGTCGCCATTGTCCATTTCAAATACATCATGATGATAACCTCCAGGAAGAGTATATTCATAATAAACTTTGCCCATTAAATCAATTTCTACTAAACCAGTAGTGTAGTAGGGAGGATTAATTAAACGATCACTACTAAGAAGTAAATGACCATTATGTAATTTCTTTATATCCCATATATAATTATTAGTTATATACCATCTAACATCACCATTAACATCATAAGCAGCAGTGTAGCCTTTAGATGATGGTGTAACAAAGTAAAGTTCATTACTAAGACTCTCTTTTTTAGTTTTGACACTAGTAGGTTTAATCATATCTTCTGGTAATTCATCAGTTTTAATAGTTAAATTAACAGTATTATTGTTAACTTTTAAACTAATTTTGTTTTCACCAGCATATAAACCATAAATTGGTAAAATGTGTTTTTTACTAGGCGTAAAAGTATTTGTAAATGTTGTATTTTTATCTTTACCATGAATAGTAACTGTAGGAGCTGTTAAATCATTAGTTTCAAAGATGATTAACGCAGTTAATGGTGAATTTCCATAAGGATTAACAATTATTTTCGGATTTTGAAAATTATAATTAGTATCTTTACTAATAATATCTTCAAGTTCATTTTGAGCGATTAAATAATCTTCAACTACTTCTACTTTTTTAGCTCGTTCAGCATTATAAAATATAAGTAGAGAAGCACTTACTGCAAACACAATTAAAAGAAATAATTTGATCAATCCTTTTTTCATATTAATCTCATCTCACTTTCAGTGTAAAAAGGTTTATTTTTATCAATTCTTTCATAAAACAAAATACCATTCAAATGATCAATTTCATGTTGGAAAGCAATTGCTAATTCTTCACGAGCACGAATTCTTATTTTATTTCCTTCAATATCATAACCTTCAATTGTTACGCGAGCAAATCTCGGAACATGTCCTTCAACCTCACGATTAACACTTAAGCAACCTTCACCCGCATCAGCAGCGATCATTTCAGTAGAATTACTAACAATTTTAGGATTAATAACAACATAATCATTAAATTTACCAGGTTTTTCTTCATGACAAATCATAATTACTCGTTTTTTTATTCCTAATTGAGGAAACGCTAATCCCATACCAGGACGAAGATTATATTTTAATGATAATTCTTCAATTTGACTAAAACGAAGCTGTTTTAAAGAACGCTTAATTAAATCAATTTCTTTATCACTAAGTTTCCCTTCTACTTCATCAGAAATTTCATGTAAAATTTTTTCTTTTTCATCTAAAATATTAACTTTTTTAAACATATTAAAACACCTAGACATATTGTAACACAAAAAAATAAAAAAACATAGAAAAAGGTTACATTTGTAACCTTAATTGTTGTTATTTCCGTAAAAAGCTCTAGTTCCTATTACAATAACTAATAAAATGAATAATACTAATATAATTGCTGCACCATATCCATTATTACCATATCCATAGTTTGGTTGATAATTACCACAGCATTGATTTCCGTAGCCTTGATAACCTCCGTAGTAGTACATATTTATACCTCCTATCTATAAATATTTTATTTTAGAATATTGACCTTGATTATTAAAAACACCTAATTTAGAAAAAAATTACTATTCAAATATTCAATAATATGATATGATAAAATAAATAATAGGTGAGGTGATACAATATAAATGTTTAAAATAATTATTAAAGAAATAAAAAGTGCTTATAAAGATATGAACAAACCTCTCCTTATATGTACAGTAGTATTATTTATATTTGGTCTTGCTAATATTTTGACAGCATCAAGTCGTGAAGCCGTCGTTGAAAATGGAGCAACAATGACTTATTACTTTAATAAACAATTATTTGTTATTATTTGTTCCTTTATTGTTGCCAATGTAATTTATATCATACCGACTAAATTTTATTACAAATTAGCTTTTTTTGCATATATACTTTTTAATATATTAATATTATATTTAATACTCTTTGGAACGCCACTTCACGGAGCCAAAAACTGGCTTATAATTCCTGGAACTGGTTTCTCATTTCAACCAAGTGAAATGTTAAAAATAATTGTAATCATTTGTTTATCTTTAATGTTTGAAAAAAAATATCGAACTTTAAAAGAAGGTGAAACAAAACAAAAAATGAAAGTATATATTTATATATTACTTTGCATTATGATTCCTGTAGCATTGATATTTTTACAAAAAGACTTTGGAACTATGCTTGTTCTTATGATAATCTTTTTTAACTTGTTTATTTCTAGCCCTATAATTGTCAAAGATAAATTTAAAATAATGGGCTATGGTTTATGCATATTGGCTGTTGGTGTACTTGGCCTTTATTTAATTCGTGGTTATGTTTTAACAAATGCTCAAAAAGCTCGTTTTCAAGGTTTCTTTAAGCCTTGTAATACCTATGAAACTGGTGGTTATCAAGTTTGTAATTGTTTTATAGCTATTAATAGTGGTGGCTTGTTTGGAGTAGGACCAGGTAAAAGTACTCAAAAATATTCGTTTATTCCGGAACCCCATACCGATTCTGTCTTTGCAATTTTTGCTGAGGAATATGGCGTATTTGGAGCAACCGTATTATTTATGTTTTATATAAGCGTTTTAAAGCAAATAATCAATATTTCAACTAATGCCTCAACTATAAGAGGAAGATATATTGCTCTTGGTGTAGCGTCTTATATATTCTTACATATCTTTATTAACTTGGGTGGTATTTTTGGAATAATTCCTTTAACTGGAATACCTTTACCATTCTTAAGCTATGGTGGTACTTATGCTTTAACCTTGATAATTGCTTTGGCTGTTGTTCAAAGAATCAATATTGAAACTAAAAGATCAAAATTAACCATTTAAAAAGGAAATCTAAAAGTTTAAAAGTATATTTATATTGAAGGAGGAAATATGAATATACTTTTTAATTTGAAATTTTTATTAACGTTAGGAATTTTAGTAATTATAATAGGTTTATCATTTAATAGTAAAAGTGGAATTAAAGTAGAAGTTAAAGGTTACGTAAATAAACCAGGAGTTTATGAAATCTATGATGATTTAGTGGTTGAAGATGTGATTAATTTAGCTGGTGGGTTAAAAGAAAATGCTAATATTGAAACAATTAATTTAAGTAAGAAAGTTTATGATGAAATGGTAATAATAGTTTCATCAAATGAAGAAATAAGTGATCTGAAAAATCAAGGAACAAGTATTAAATATATAGAAAAAGATTGCATCTGTCCACGCTTAATCAATGATAGTTGTATAACTGTAACTCCATCTCAAGATGATATAAATTTATCAACTAAAATTTCTATAAATAATGCTACTTTAGAAGAATTAATTACATTACCAGGAATAGGTGAAGCTAAAGCAAGAGATATAATTGAATACCGTAAAAAAAATAAATTTAAAACTTTAGAAGAAATCATGAATATTAAAGGTATTGGCAAAAGTATATATGAGAAAATCAAAGATAAGATATCTCTTTAATATTATTATTGCTGCTCTTTTAATAGTTAATTTTGTTTGTTTTAAACCTAAATCTTACTATGATAATGAAAAAATAATTACAGGTATAGTTTTAAAGAAAACAGTTAAAGATGATAAAGTTTCTTTAGTTATAAAAGGTAAAGAAAAAGTAAAAGTTAGTTGTTATAAATGTACTTTTTTAGGAATGATAGGAGATACTATTGAGTTTGTTGGTGAGTTTAAAGATATAAGTGGAAACACTAATTTTAATCTTTTTAATTATAAATACTATCTTTATAGTGAAAAAATATATAAAAACTTCGTTTTTAAGAGTTATGAGGTTAAAACTAAAAGTAACAAGATAGTTTATAACACATATAATAAGATTGAAGAAAGGATAAATAAATTTAAAGCTTCTTCATTTACTAAAGCAATGATTTTAGGTGACACAAGTACATTTGAAGATGAAATAATGGAAAATTATAAAATAAATGGAATTGTTCATTTATTTGCTATTTCCGGAATGCACGTTGGAATTCTTGCAACAATAATTTTAAAAATATTAAATAAAATAAGCAAAAATTTAAAATTGAATTATTTACTAATTTCCTTAGTTTTATTATTTTATATGCTTTTAATTAATAGTGTTTCTATAAAAAGAAGCGTAGTAATGTTTATTCTTTGTTCAGTGAAAAAAGTGTTTAATTTAAAAATTAACACATTAAATATTTTGTTTTATATATTTGCTTTTTATTTTTATGAAAATCCTTATGTAATTTATAACTTAGGATTTAAACTTAGTTATTTAGTTTCACTAGGTTTAATAATAAGTTCTAAAAAATTAAAAGGAAAAAATTATCTAAATTCATTAGTAATAACTTCAACTATTTCTTTTTTAGTAAGTATGCCAATTATAATTAATAGCAATTTTGAAATTAATTTACTTTCAATATTTATTAATGTTTTAATAATTCCTATAGTATCAATAATACTATTTCCTCTTTCAATAATCACTTTTGCATTTCCTATATTCGATAATGTTTTAAACTATTTATTAAATGGTTTTAATGTTTTAAATCGCTTTTTAGCAAGTAATTCAATAGTTTTAAATATTCCTAAACTAAATTATTTAGAAATAATTGTTTATTATTTATTATTGTTGCTCATTTTAAAAAGAAGAAAGCATATATTATTACTAGTTGTTTTAATTATAATTTTTAAACTAAAACCATTTTTTAACATTAATCCTTACTTAACAATGATTGACGTTGGTCAAGGCGATGCAATTTTAATAACTTATCCCTTTAATAAAAATAACATTTTAATTGATGTTGGTGGCAGTGCAAACAGTTTTAATAATGCTATTTCTCCTTATTTAAAAAGCATCGGTATTAGGAGAATAGATCATCTAATTATAAGTCATGGAGATGCAGATCATATAATAGGAGCTTATGATTTAATTAAAAATTTTAATGTTAAAAATATTTATATAAATTCTTATAGCAATAGTCAATTTGAAGAAAAATTGCTAACTGAATTTGATGTGAAAATAATATCTGAAGAAACCAAAATAGATGAAAATATCATAATTTATAATTTTCCAACTAATAATGAAAATGATGATTCTTTATTAACCTATTTTAAAGATTTTAAAATCTTATTAATGGGTGATGCTTCTAAAAATATTGAAAGTAAATTAAATATTTTTGATATTAATATTTTAAAAGTAGGACATCACGGCTCTAAAACGAGTAGTGATAAAGAATTTATAGATAAATTAAAACCCAAAATTGCTTTAATATCTGTTGGTTTAAAAAATAAATATAAACATCCTAATCAAATAGTTTTAGACAATTTAAAAGATTCAAAGACTTATTTAACTAGTAAATCAGGAATGATTAAAATTAATTTAAAAAATTTACAAGTACAAACTTGCTTATAGTGTACGCTACGTTAGCGTTTATATAGATCAGGGGCTTAAATAAAGCCTCTTTTTGTTTGACTTTTAGGCAGATTTATGCTAGTATATCGATGTTTTATAAAAAAAATTGAAATAAAAAAAGGAATTTAGAAATTTTTGTCGTATATTATTATTAGGAGTGTGATTTTAATGCCAATGCTTGAGAATTCAAAGATTGAAGAAATCCGCAAGAGCGTTAATATCATTGATGTAATAGGTGAATATATCCCTCTAACTCAAAGAGGACGAAATTATTTTTGTGTTTGCCCATTTCATGATGATCATTCTCCAAGTATGAGTATTTCTAATGATTTACAAATTTATACTTGTTTTTCATGTGGAGCAACAGGAAATGTTTTTAAGTTTTTAATGGATTATGAACATATTACATTTATGGATGCTTTAGCTAAAGTTGCTGCCAAAGGTGGTATTGATATTAATGTTAATACTTATACACCTAGAAAAGTAATTAATAATGAAATCTATCAAATATATGATATAGCAGCTAAATTTTATCAAAATAACTTAAATAGTTCTTACGGAATTGAAGCTAAAGAATATTTGAAAAAGCGTGAAATCGATGAAATAATTATAAAGGAATTTGGTATTGGATTATCACTTATAAAAAATGATGTTTTAACAAATTTACTTTTAAAAAAAGAGTTTAAAAATGATGATCTTATTAAAAGTGGTTTAATTGTAGAAAATCAAAATGGTTTACATGATATTTATATGAATAGAATTATGTTTCCTTTAATGAATTTAGAAGGAAAGATTGTTGGCTTTAGTGGTAGAATTTATAACACTAAGGATAATTCTAAATATATAAATACAAGAGAAACAGAAATTTTTAAAAAAGGTGAAATTTTATATAATTATTATCGTGCTAAAGATGAATGCCGCATCAAAAAAACTGTAATTATTATGGAAGGCTTCATGGATGTTATAAGAGCTTATACTATTGGTGTTAAAAATGTTGTTGCTTCAATGGGAACAGCAATCACTAAAGAACAAGCTCATTTACTAAAAAGATTGGCACCTAATATTATTCTTCTCTTTGATGGCGATGCTGCTGGTGAAAAAGCGACAATTGCTTGTATTGAAGAATTAAATAAAATAGATGTTATTCCTAAAGTTGTACGTTTAGAAGAAGGCCTAGATCCTGACGATTACATAAAAAAATATGGCAAAGAAAAATTCTTAAATAAATTAAATAGTCCTATTGATGTTATGGAATTCAAAATGAATTATTTAAAAAATAATAAGAATTTAGATGATTCAGTGGATCTCGCTGATTATATAAATGAGTGCTTAAAAGATTTAGAAAAAATAGATGATGATATTTTAAGAGAAATAACACTTAAGAAATTATCAGAGACATCATCTTTAGATATAGAATTATTAAGAACTAAATTAACAAAGAAAGAAATTTCTAAAAATATTTCTAGACCAGTTAAAAGTCCAGTAAAAAAATATTATGATAAATGTGAAATCGCTGAGAGAAATTTGATATATCGTATGCTAAACTCTACGGAAGTTATAAAAAAATACATGAAGAGAGTAACGTTTATGCCACATGATCAATATCGCATGCTTGCTAATAAAATAAGATTTTTTTATGAAGAACATGATAATAAATTTGATCCAGCTGATTTTTATACGATCGTTAATAATGGCACTAACGAAAAAATGCAAGAAAATTTGAACTCTATTTTAAATACTAATTTAGAAGAACAATTTGATGCTAGTGAAATTGATGATTATATAAAAGTTATAAACGAATATAATTTGAAGAATGAAGCAAAAAAAATAGAAAACGAAACTAAAGAAGACATTGATTTTAATTTAAAACAAGAAAAGTTAAAAAAAATAGTTGAGTTAAAGTTAAGGGGAGAAAAAAATGATTAATGAAATTAAAACATTTGCACAAAGAAAAGAAGAATTAGTAAAAAAAGGTAAAGAAAAAGGCTTTATTACTTATGAAGAATTAGTTGAAAAACTAAAAGGTTTAGAACTTGATGGCGACGCTTTAGACGAATTATATAATTTGTTTAACGAAAATAACATTGCCGTTGTTTCTGAAGAAGAAGCTTCCGGTGGTGGAGATAGTCATGTTGATAAAATTTTACTTGACGATAATACATTAACTAAAGATTTAACCATTAATGATCCAGTACGTATGTATTTAAAAGAAATCGGTCAAATAAAATTGTTAACTATGGATGAAGAATTGAAACTTGCTGATCGTATTAATGCTGGTGATGAAGAAGCTAAAACAATTTTAGCAGAAGCTAATTTACGTTTAGTTGTAAGTATAGCTAAAAGATATGTTGGCCGTGGTATGCAATTTCTTGATTTGATTCAAGAAGGTAATATTGGTTTGATGAAAGCCGTTGAAAAGTTTGATGTAACTAAAGGTTATAAATTTTCAACTTATGCAACTTGGTGGATAAGACAAGCAATTACTCGTGCTATCGCTGATCAAGCTCGTACTATTCGTGTTCCTGTACACATGGTAGAAACTATTAATAAATTATCACGTATTCAACGTCAATTAACTCTTGAATTAAATCGTGAACCTTCAGAAGAAGAATTAGCTAAAAAAATGGGAATGTCTATTGATAAAGTGCGTGAAATATATAAAATTTCTCAGGAACCAGTAAGTTTAGAAACACCTATTGGTGAAGAAGATGATTCACACTTAGGAGATTTCATTAAAGACGAAAGAAATGTCAGTCCGGAAGAATATGCAACTAACGAAATGTTAAAAGACGAAATTGCTTCGGTTTTGTTAACATTAACAGAAAGAGAAGAAAAAGTTATTCGTTTACGTTTTGGCTTAGAAGATGGTAAATCTAGAACTTTAGAAGAAGTTGGTCAAATGTTTGGAGTAACTAGAGAAAGAATTCGTCAAATAGAAGCTAAAGCTTTAAGAAAATTACGTCATCCATCACGTTCTCGTAAATTAAAAGATTACATGGGGGACTAAATGATTTCTCCAAGAATAAAAGCAATCGGGGATATGATTCCTGGTAACACTCACATTATTGATGTTGGATGTGATCATGCCTTATTAGATGTTTATGTTGTAAAGAAAAATCAAAATGTAACAGCTTTAGCTACAGATATCAGTGCTAACGCTTTAGAACAAGCTAAAAAAAACATAAAAGAAAATGCTTTAGAAGATAAAATAAAAACTCAAGTTGCTGATGGATTAAAACATGTTAAATTCAAAAAAAATGACTACATAGTAGTCAGTGGCATGGGTGCTAATACTATTGTTGACATCTTGGGTAAGTATGCTAAAAAAATTGATCATGTTATTATTCAAGCCAATCGTGGCGTTGATGGAATTAGAATGGTCATGAATAATTACGGCTTTAAAATCGTTGACGAAAAAGTTGTTTATGATAAGAGATATTACATTATTATAAAATATGAAAAAGGTAAAGAAAAATTAAATTTGATTGATTTTTGGTTAGGTCCAATTATTAAAAACTCCTCTTACGAAACTTATTTTAAGTATTTAGTAAAATATTATGAGAATTTAGCTGATACAATTCCTGATTATGAATATCAGAAAAAATTATATTTAAAAAGAGCTAGTGAGTTAAAAACAATTATAGAAAAAAAGTGGGACCGTTAGAGTTAGACTCTAATGCAACTTCATTGACTGTTTCTTCGGGAACAGTTTTTTTAATTTCATTTGCAGTAGCTGCAGCAGCAGTAGCAGTAGTAGTATCTCCTCTATTAAATTCACTCATTAAACGAAATAAAGTTTTAGCATTATCCATCATTGGTCGTGCTTGTTTAACTAAAGGAATAACTTGATTAATTGTATTTAATGTTTTTTGAGTTCCTCCTAAAATAGAACCAAAATTGATCCTGCTTAACAGACCTTTAAATAGCCCCGTTCGCGGAGCAATTGTTTGATACGGGAAGTAATAAGGATTATAAAAATTCATGACAATCACCTTTCATAAATAATATATGAATTAAGTAAAAAAAGTTTTCAAAAAAATTCTTTTATGCTATAATTAATTTAGTTTAGAAGAGTATGAAGGGTAGGCAAATATTAATGAAGAAAATTTTTCAGGCGTTTATTAATATTTTTAAGTGGTATTTTCTGGGAATAGGGTATTTGTGTTATATCTTATACTTAATCGTTAAAAATATATTTTTTTATTTAGGTTATTTATTATCAGCAATATTTTACTTTTTGTATTCAGTTTTGACTCTAAAATTTATTCGTGAACGTAAATCAATAAATTTTAAAGATCTTAAAAATCAAAAAAGTAATAATTCAAATCCAATTGCAAATAACGAAAATAATCAAAATATTAATTCTAGTAATAATGATCAAAGTATTAGTTCTAATGTAAGCGATGATAAAAATGTTAATTTTAATGAAGATAATAATCAAAATAATAAAGCTTATAATGAAATTACAGACTTAAAAGATAATATAAATATTAATAATACCATGAATGAAAATGTCAATAATGATACTCTTGTTGTTCCTGGAGATCCTTATCGGACATCATATGAAGAAGCTAGTAGTGAAAATATTGCCATTGATGATGTTGATCCTAATGAAGATTTGCCATATGAAACAGACTTAGGTGTCAATAAAGTTAATTTTAAAGCTGAAGCCCTTAATACTGAAAATGAAGGTAATCTTGGCTATCATGTTTTTGTTGATGATAATAATATAGCTGGTAAAAATAATGAAGCTAAGGCGGAAAAGAAAATAATTAAAGAAGCAAAAACTAATAAAACAGCTAAAGCTGAAGAAAAAGTCTTTAAAGAAATCGATGAAAAACAAAGTTTTCGAGATCGCTTAGCTGCTGCTTTTCCAACAGTGTTTGAAGCTAGAGAAGAAAAAGCTCGTGAAAAAGAAGAGGCCGCATTAAGACAAAAATTAGATAAAGAAACGGAAGATATTCAAGAAGAATTTAAAGCTAAAGAAGAAGATCGTGGCCCTAAAACCGTTTATGAATACACTGCTAAAAATAAAGATGGTAAACTTGAAAAAGGTTATTATGAAGCTTATTCAATTATAGAAGTTCAATCATATTTATTAAGTGAAGGTTATGATATTTATAAGATCAGAACTAATTCTAGTATTAATTTCTTTCATCGTACTACTGATAGTCGAAAAAAGATGAAAACAGCTGATTTAGTTTTCTTTTTAACTCAATTATCTACTTATTTAAAAGCTGGTATTACTTTAACTGAAGCAGTTGAAATTTTGTCTCGTCAGTTTAAAAATACTAGTCAAAAGAAATTATTTAAAGGTATCGTGAATAATTTAAAATCAGGTGATAGCTTCAGTGAAGCCTTAGCTAAGACCGATGGCGTTTTTCCTAAGTTGTTAGTTAATATGATTAAAACTTCCGAAATGACTGGTGATTTACCAGAAACATTGGATGATATGGCAGACTATTATAGTCAAATGGATAAGACAAGAAAACAAATGGTTTCAGCTATGACTTATCCAACAATTGTATTAATTTTAGCTGTTGCTGTTATTGCTTTTGTTCTTATCTATGTTATTCCAAAATTCACTTCTATTTATGCTTCAATGGATTCCGCATCGATACCCAAAGTAACTCAAGTTATTATTGATATAAGTGATTTTATTAAGAAAAATTATTATATAATTATGCTTATTATAGTTGGAGTTTTAGTTTTAATAAAATATTTATATTCAAATATTACTGCTGCTAGAGCAGCAATGCAAAGATTAGCAATGAAAATACCCGTACTTAAAGATGTTATTATTTATAACGAGGTTACAACATTTACTAAAACATTTGCATCACTTTTAAAACATGGTGTTTATATAACTGATACAATGAACATTTTAATGCAGATAACTAATAATGAAATATACCGTAAATTAATTGCTAGTTGTATTAGACACTTAAGAAAAGGTGAAAACATTTCAGAAGCTTTTAAAGGTCATTGGGCATTCCCAATTCCTGCTTACGAAATGATTGTCACTGGTGAAAGAACTGGTAAATTAGCAGAAATGTTAGAAAAAGTTTCAGAATACTATCAAGGTTTACATGAAAACATTGTTTCGAGAATGAAAGTAATTATTGAACCACTTTTAATTATAATGTTAACCGGTATAGTTGGAGTAATTATTCTTGCTGTAATTGTTCCAATGTTTAGTATCTATTCAGCTATAGGCTAGGGGGATTTATGCAAATATTCATTTATATAATAATTTTTATGTTTGGTTTAATTTTAGGATCATTTTATAATGTGTTAGGCTATCGATTACCCAAAAAAGAATCGATAGTCTTTCCTTCTTCCCATTGCCCTAATTGTAATCATCAACTAAAGTTCTGGGATTTAATTCCCGTTTTATCTTATATCTTTTTAAAAGGTAAATGTCATTATTGTAAAAAAAAGATTTCAATTATTTATCCAATAATTGAACTAACAACAGCAATTTTATTTGTAATATCTTATTATATATTTGGATTTTCAATGAATTTTTTCATCGCCTTAATTTTTTCTTCAATTTGTATTATCACTATTTCTTCAGATGTTCGTTATATGATAATTGAAGATAGTGTCTTGATTGTAGGGGAAATATTAATTTTAATATTGACTTTAATAAAATCTGATATCAAAACTACTTTTCTAGTTTTATTAAATGGATTAATTAGTTTTTTGATTATTTATATTGTCAAACTACTAGCTGATCACTATTTTAAAACAGAAGCTATGGGTGGCGGCGATGTTAAATTTATGTTTGTAGTTGGTTCCTTAATAACTTACAAAATGTCTTTTATAGCATTATGTATGGCATCTTTTATCGCTTTCCCTTATGCAATTTACATTTATTTAAGCAAAAAAGATAACATTTTACCTTTGGGACCATTTTTATGTATAGCTGGTTTAATAATATATTTTTCTGGTTTAACTTTTAATGATTTAATGTTAATAATGGCGAAATAACTTGCGTTTGCAAGTTTTTTTAATGCATAAAAAAAGAGAATAAATCTCTTTAAAAATCTAAAGTTTCAACATTTGTTATACCATCATCATTAAAGTTTTTATCATTTTCATCAATTTTATCAGTTAAACATTCATTGATTTCTTCATGATGTTCATGGTCATATTCACTGATTTTATCATTATCTTCAGCTTCAATTAAACGCATAACTTCTTCTAATGAAGTTAGTCCTTTTAATACTTTCATTAAACCATCTTGAAACATTGTTATAACGTCACCTTTATAAACTAGTGTTCGCAGATCTTCTTTAGGAATTCCATCATTGATAGCATCTCTTATTTCTTCATTAATAAGTAATACTTCTTGAATAGCAATACGACCTAAATAACCATCATTACACTTTTCACAACCAGGTGAATAATATATTTCTTCAATGTCAGTGTCTAAATAATCTTTAAAGACTTTCTTTTCATAATCTTTAGCTGGTCTTTTAGTTATACAATGTTGGCATAAACGACGAGCTAATCGCTGTGAAATAATTCCTGATAAAGCACTTGATAGCAAATATCTTTCAACATCCATATCCAGTAAACGTTCAATTGTTGTTAAAGAGTTATTTGTGTGGATTGTTGATAAAACTAAGTGACCGGTAATAGAAGCACGAACCGCAATTTTTGCTGTTTCACTATCACGAATTTCTCCGATCATGATAATGTCGGGGTCTTGTCTTAAAATAGAACGAAGAGTACTAGCAAAGGTTAAACCAATTTCGCTATTAACTTGTACCTGATTAATTCCTGTAATATCCATTTCAATTGGATCTTCTACAGTTATTAAATTAACTTCTTCACGATTAAGACGTTGTAATATTGAATAAACAGTAGTTGATTTACCGGTACCAGTAGCACCAGTTACTAAAATAATACCATTAGGTTTATTAATCATTTCATAAACTTTTTCAAGATTTTTTTCATTAAAATCTAAATGTTCAATTCCATCAGCACTGGCTTTATAATCCATAATACGAATAACAACTTTTTCACCTAAATTAGTAGGTAGAGTAGAAACACGCATATCTAAATCAGTGTCTTCAATTTTAATTTTAATGGCTCCATCTTGAGGAAGTCTTGTTTCGGTAATATTCATTCCACTTAAGATTTTAATTCTTGTTATTAAATTTTGTTTATAAGCATTAGGAACAGTAGCATAATCCATTAAAGTTCCATCAATTCTAATACGAATTTTTACGAAATTTTCAAATGAATCAAAATGAATATCGCTGGCTTTTCTAACAGACGCATCATAAAGAATATCATTAACAATTTCAACAATCGGTGTATCGGAAAAATTATATTTTCTAAGCATTTTATCCCTCTTTTATTCTTTTATATCTAGCATTTATTATGAATATATTATATAATATATTTGATATTAATTCAATAATAAAGGGGAATGTTTATGAAAAAAAATGGATTTATGATCGTTGAATGCATCGTTGCTTCTGTAGTCGTTTTAACTTCAATAATACTTTTATATTCCCAGGTTAAAAGCATAGGTAGAAGTTACAATAAAAGTTTTAATTATGACAACGTTACAAGTATGTATGCTTTATCAAATTTTAGATCTTTTTTAATGAAAGATGATAATTATGACTTATTACTTAATGAATATAAAAAAAATTTAGAAGATGAAACTAAAAAGAACTCTTGTGCTAAATATTTTGTAAATATTGATTGCTCTTGGTTTGTAAATTCTATTAATGGAGTTAAAAGTACTGCTGCGGTTACTTATTGTGATAATTTAGTAAAAGCAATGGGAATTACTCCTAAAGGTAATAAACCTTTACAATTTATTTTTACTTCATCAAAATTAGAACTAAAAGATTGTGTTGATGATACCAACCTAAAATCTTCTTTTATTGATTATATTAAAACAATCAAAAAAGAAACCGATGAATCTAAATATATGTTGATCGCATCTTTTGATGATAACACAACCGCATCTATTTTAGTATATCGTGCAAGTGAGGTGCAAAATGGATAAGAAAGGATTATCTGTCGTTGAATTAATTGTTTCCTTTGTTCTTTGCATTTTAGTTTTTATATTTATTATTCAAATTGTTTCTTCAATAGAGGAATTATATATTAATTTAGGAATTAAAACTAATTTATTAAATAAACAATCTCTTATTGCTGAAGACATTAATAATAAATTTTATAATACTAAAACCTTACTTATCAAAAAATGTGATACCGATTGTTTTACTTTCTTTTATAAAGATAACACATCTGAAAAAATGTTTATCGATAAAGAATCTAATACATTTCATTTCGGTGAAAATACTTATTCATTTCAAAATCTTGGTTTTGTCGATGGTTTAACTATCACTTTGACTCCTAGTAGTAACTATGATGAAAGTATTTTAACTGTAAATCTAAACATTAAAAATTCTATTTTTGATAGTGGTAAATATGTGATCAAAGCAATTTATCAATTTAGTTCTAATGAAACAGTATATTCAGCTAATAATTTAGATGGAGCTGAAATATTCTTACTTGGTCCAGCCGTAAGTTATAAATTCAGCGAAGATCTATTTATAGAACCTGGTTGGATGGTTTATTATCCTGATGGGACTATTACAATTAATAAAAATGATGTTACACCTAGTTCTCTTGAATACGATCAAGATGGCAATGGTTATATAATTTATACAGGTAATGGAGCAGCAGCTGGTCAAACTAAAAAACGTGTAATTAAAAATTATGAAACAGCTAAAGATCATATTTTAGATCTTTATAAAAATTCACCTACGAGTGGAATAACTTTCTATGATACAATTGGTAAACATGTTTATAAGGGCGAAAATCCTAATAATTATATTTTAATAGGTACTAATATGTTTAGAATAATTTCAATGGATTTGCAAGAAAAATATGTTTTAAATGATCAGAATGAAGAAGTTAAAGAAAATAAATATTTGTTAAAAGTTGTAAGTGAAGACATCTTAGCTGATAATGAAGGAAATACTCGATTACCATTTGGTAATGCACGTGATAATGGACCTTTAGATAATATGTCAGTATGGATGAAGAAAAAATGTAATAATGGTGAATGTGTTATTTATAAACAAGAAATTAATCGTATCGTAAATGAAGAATGGCTTGCTAAACTTTTAAACACAGGAACTGGAAAATTGCAAATAGTTAATGGAACATTCAATATGGGGCTTGTTAACTGGAATAGTTATAACATTGGCCCTAACGACCAACCTAAAGAAGCTATTACAAATTATCCAATAAAGCAAATATATGATGATGAACGTAGTGATGTTGAATTATATGAAGATAGAGACGAAGGAATTTGGCACGGAAACTGTCTTGAAAATATTTGCGGACCTAATGCCGGAATTCTTTCTTTAACAGATGTATTATTTGCCGGTCCAAAGTGCATTGACAATGTTGTTGTTGAATATAATGGCAGTGTTGATGTTAAATGTGCTGAAAATAATTGGTTGTGGCCACAACTTGATGGTATGCAATTACGTTTAATGACGAGAGATAACATTACTAATACTTGGGTTTTGACTGATCGTAGTTTCTTTATAGCTAGTAATGTTTATGGAGAATTTGAAACTAAAGCTACTATTTATCTGGATGCTGATTTATATATTACAGGAACCGGAACGAAAGAAAATCCATATAGCTTATATTCTATAATAAAATAAAAAACAAAGTGAGAATAGTAGTTGCAATAATAACATGAAGAATGCGACTAAAAAAATAGTTTTTATAACTTATTTTGGTTTCACTTAAAATGCTATACACTTGGGTGTGAATGCAAAAACCACCAAAAGATATCATTGCAACTGCTATTAAAGCTTTTAATTCAATATTTAAAGTTAAATATTTTAGAGCAAATAATCCTTGAGTTATTTCTAGTAATGAAGAAATTATAAAATTAGATTCAAAATAATGAAAAATTATAGAAGTTAAAATTTTGAAAGTTATTAAACTACCAAGAACGATTAATAAACTATCAAAAGAGTTAATAAAAGAAGCAGTTAAGATACTACCAAATGATTTAGTATTTTTTATGCGTTTAGTTGTTATTTTTTGAGTTTGCTCTTTTCTGTATAAAAAACCAATAATAAAATTACTTAAATAATGACTTAATAAAATTAAAAAACCGATTTTTTTATTACCAATAATAGTGTTACCAATAACATTAATAATAAATAAAGGATTAGAAAAATGGGTAAAACGGATTATTTTATTGGCATCTTCTATAGAAATATAATTTAAATCTAATAAATTTTTTAGATATTTAGCACTACTAGGAAATCCAGTAAACATACTAAAAAAGATAACAAAACTGGCATTTTCACTGACATTAAACAATTTATTGATAATTTTTTTAAATAAAAATGCTAAAATATCTATTAAACCATAATTTATTAATAGATCACTTATTACATAAAAAGGTAACATAGAAGGTACTAAATTATAAAGCCAAATGTTAGAAGATTCTAAGATTATGCTTTTTAAATCGATAACAAAAAAATTACCAAAAATAAAAATTAAAATAAAAATTATAAAATATTTCATTAGTCACCTCAGAAAGGATAAAATATGTTTAATAAAATATATGCTTCAATAAAAAATAAATTTAAGTTATATAAGAAAGAACTAATTTTTTTGCTTTTATTTGCAATTATAATTAATATTCGTTTCCCTTATTATATCGATGCTCCTGGAGGAACATTAGAACTTGATAAGAGAATAGTTATTCCTAATGGAAAAAAAGTAAACGGAAGTTTAAATCTTGTTTATGTTCTAGAGTTAGAAGCAACTATTCCAACATTAACAATGTCTTTATTTAAAAAAGACTGGGATGTTATAAAAAAAGAAGAAGTAGTTGCTAGTAATGAATCAATTGAAGATGCTAATAATCGTGGAAAAATAACTTTAAAAGAGTCTATGAATAATGCTGTTTACTATGCTTTAAAATTAGCTGGTAAAGAAGTTTCAGAAAAAGGTAAAAGTCTTTATGTTATTTATGTAGCATCTGATGCTAAAACAAGTTTAAAAGTAGGCGATAAAATTTTAAAAATAAATGATATTTCTATTAATGAAAGTAGTGATATTGCAAACATTTTAGCTGATCTAGAAATAGGTGCTAAAGCTAAAGTTACAGTTAAAAGAAATGATACTTTAAAAGAAGTTGAATTTGAAGTTATTGAATATGAAGGTGAAAAAAAGATTGGTATTTCCATAACTTCAATAACTGAATATGAAAGTCCTGAAAATATCGAATTTAATTATCAAGATTCAGAAAGTGGTTCATCAGGAGGATTTATGAATACTTTATATATTTATAGTTCTCTTATAGATGAAGATATTATAAAAGGCAAAAAAATTGTTGGTACGGGAACTATTTCCGAAAATGGAAACGTTGGAGAAATAGGTGGTATAGAATATAAAATAAAAGCAGCTAATAAAGCTAAAGCTGATATTTTCTTTGTTCCTAAAGGTACCAATTGTGATGATGCTAAGAAAGTAAAAAGTGAAAAAAATTATAATTTAAATATTGTTTGTATAAGTACATTTACAGAAGCTATTGAATATTTAAAAGCAAATTAGGAGGGTTTATGTTATTAAATGGTAAAGAATTATCTTTAAAAATGAAAGAAAGCTTAATAGAAAAAGTTGCTAAATTAGAAAAAAAACCAGGATTAGTGGTAATCCAAGTAGGTGATGATAAAGCAAGTTCTATTTATGTTAATTCCAAAGGGAAATTGGCTCGTGAAATTGGTTACAATTTTGAACATATAAAGTTACCAACTACAATAACCGAAGAAGAAATGATTGAAATAATTGAAAAAATCAATAAAGATAATAATATTAATGGCGTTATTGTTCAATTACCTATACCTAAAAATTTAGATGCAACGAAGATTATTAATCATATTGATCCTATTAAAGATATTGATGGTTTAACTAAAGCCAATGTCGGTAAATTATTTACAGATAAAGCTGAATTAATATCTTGTACTCCTAAAGGAATAATGACACTTTTAAAAAATTATAATGTTGAATTTGAAGGAAAACATGTAGTTATTGTAGGAAGAAGTAATTTAGTTGGGAAACCTTTAATCAGTTTGTGTTTAAATGAAAATGCTACAGTTACAATCTGTCATTCAAAAACTAAAAACTTAGAAAAATTTACCAAAGAAGCTGATATTTTAATAGTTGCTATTGGTAAAAAAGAATTTATTACTAAAGACATGGTTAAAGAAAATGCTGTTGTAGTTGATGTTGGCATTAATCGTGATAATGATTCTAAAAAAATATTTGGTGATGTTAAATTTGATGAAGTTGAACCAATAGCCTCTTTAATAACTCCAGTGCCTGGTGGTGTAGGACCGATGACAACAATAACTTTAATGGAAAATGTTTTGGTAAGTTATAATTTAATTAATAATAAGTCTTAAGAAATTAAGGCTTATTATTAATTCTAACTTTAATCTTGATGATATTTGTAGAAATTTAAATAAATGATCAGATTTTTTTAAAATTATAGATTTTACTTGATTTCTTTGATACAATAATTAAAGGTGATAGTATGGAAGAAGATATGCAAGAAAAACTGGAGAAAATAGTTGAATTTATTCGTGAAAAGATTGTTTTTATTCTTTTAGCTTTAATAGGAATAATATTAATTATTTTACTTATACCTACGTCTAAAAAGGAAAATAAGTCTGTTCCAACTTTGATGTTGAAGGGGGAAACAACATTTAAAATGAGTCAGGGTGAGATTTATAACGATCCTGGTTATACAGCTTATGATTCTAAAGATGGTGATATAACTAGTAGAGTAATTGTTGAAGGTGTAGTTAATACTGATAGTCCTGGGAGATATACTATTGTATATAAAATAACTAATAGTTCTAATAATACAATTGTAGCAACAAGAATAGTTGAGGTTAAAGAGGTTATAAAGGATGTTACTTTGACTACTAATATTACTCCAACAACTCCAACTAATGATGATGTTCAAATAACTATTGTAATAAGTGGTGATTACTTATTTATGATTGATCCAGATGGTGAAACTATTGAATATGATAGATACATTTATTTGGCTAAAGAAAACGGAATCTATAATTTTCAAATAAAAAGTAAAAGTGGGAAAGTTTTAACAAAAGAAGTAGAAATAAGCAATATTGATAAAGAAGCCCCAACTGGTACATGCAAAAATACTTTAACTAAAAATCATACTAAAGTTGAAGTTGATGCTAAAGATAATGTCGGCGTTGTAAAGTATATTTATTATTCAAACAATTCGAAATTAAACGATAGTGAAAAAGCAACGTTAGATATTTCAAAGGAATATTCTAATGTAAGTGTTGAACTTTATGATGCAGTTGGTAATTCTCAAAAAATAAAGTGTACAGAAGATAATCAAATTCCAGCTGATGTACCAGATACACCAAGTAACCCAACGACTCCAAGTAATCCGACCACGCCAACTACGCCAAGCAATCCAACAACTCCTGTAACAAAAGATGAACACTATGATCAAACCTTAAAATATGCTGGTCTTAATTATATTTTGTATATTCCAACTGATTTAAATACTTCACGTCCAGTTCCTTTAGTTATATTTTTACATGGTAGTGGTGAATTTGGAAGTAATATTAATTATGTATTTAATCCAAATACAGCTTTTGTAAATGGTATGCGAAATCGCAAGTGGAAGGGAGCAGTTTATTTAGCACCACAATGTAATAACACTCAAACTAAAAATTGGTCTTCATGTATGTCAGCATTAAAAGAACTTATTGATTATATTGTTAAAACTAAAAATATTGACACTAATAGAATATCTATTACTGGTCATAGTGCGGGTGGAATTGCCGTTTATGACATGATCGAAAGATATCCTAACTTTTTCTCAGTAGGTGTTCCAGTTGCCGGGAGATATAAAGGAAGTAATATAACTGCTTTATTAAATACAAAGATACGTGCTTATCATGGTGATCAGGATAAAAGTGGTGTACCATATTCTTCAGGTAAAGAAACTATTGAAAAAATTAAAGCTCGTGGTGGCGATGCAGAATTGATTACTTTATATGGCAAGGGTCATATAATTCAATCAGCCGTTTATGATGATGCAGGTTGTTTAAATTGGATGATCCAGCAAAGGAGAAAGTAGTTTATGAAGCGTGACGATATATTAAAACAATCTAAAAAAGAAATTTTAATAAATGTTTTTACTGTAACAGCCATTAGAATTACAGTACTTGTCTTACCAGTTTTCTGGGGATATGTAATAAATAGAATAACTGAAGGTAACTTTGAAAATGCTTATTTCTACGTTTTCCTTTGCTTAATAACGATTATTCTTTATTGGGCAAGCGAATATGTAAATCAAATTGCTTTTTATAAACTTTATAATAAGATTTATTTAAATTTAACTAAAAATGCTATAAATGGTATTAGTAGAAATTCACTTTTTAGTTTATCAAGATTTTCTTTAAGTGAATACTTAAATATTCTTGGTAGTGATGTTGATATAATTGCCAGTTATTACACTAATTTAGTAGCTAGAATAGTTAGAATTGTTGAAAATTTAGTGATTTATTATTACTTTTATAAAGTAAACTTTTATATGTTTTTAATAGTTATAGTTATTTCAGCAATTGGTATGCTTTTATTTGCATTAGCTCGCAAAAAAACCGAAAGAAATAATCTCGAACGTAAAGCCGATCTAGATCAAAAAACAGCTTATAATCACGAATTCTTTACAGGAATTCGTGATATTAAGTCATACAATTTATTTGGTAAAATATCAACTAGATTATTTAATGGAACTGAAACCTATTTAAATAGTAATGCTAAATACAATATAAATTTTAATGGTGATAAATTTTTTATCATCTGCTTTATTGAAATTGTAAAATATTTCTTGATGTTTTATGGCGTTTATCTAATAGGTATTGGTAAGATGGATATTGGTGTTTTAACAATTATTTACAATTACTATGCTAAAATAGTCGATAATTTCAGTATAATTTCAACATTAAATGTTGAAAAATGTAATTTAAAAGTTTCTAGAGCTCGTTACGATAAAATATTTGAACACATTTCTAATAACGATAATGCAGTTGTTAAGAACCGTACATTCGTTGGCAATATCGAATTTTATAATGTTTTATATGGTTATCGTAATGATCCAACATTAAAAGATGTAAGTTTCAAAATTAAAGAAAATTCTATTACTTCCATTGTTGGTCGTGATGACAGTGGTTATAAAGGTGTTTATGAACTTTTACTTAAAATGAATCGTCAACACGAAGGAGCTATTATGATCGATGATATTGATATCAAAGATATTCAAAATGCTACATATTACAATACAGTATCTTTAATAAATTCAGATCCCTTTTTCTTTAATCTATCTATCAAAGAAAACTTAACTTTAATCAATCGCGATTTTGAAGAAATAACATCTTTATGTAAATCTTTAAATATATATGATGAAATTAAAGCATTACCAAAGGGTTTTGATAATACAATTAATGACTCAGTATCGAAAGAATTACGATTAATGTTGTCAATTACGAGAGGTTTACTTAAAAAAACAAAGATAATTTTAATAGCTGATGTTGTATTTGAACTTAATCAAAAAGATAAAAATGCAGTTATTAAACATTTAAAAGCGTTATCAAAAGATCACACGATAGTTGTATTAGGACGTGAACTCGATTTATGTTCAATATCTGATGAAATAATTGTTTTTAATCAAAATGAAATTGCAGAAATTGGGAATCATGAAGAATTGATAAAAAAAGAAGGATTTTATTACAACAATTTTTATAATTATGGGAATGACAAATAGTCATTCTTTTTACTTGTTTTCAAATGATAAAAAGTAAAAAAATAGTAAGTTTTATAATAAATTTAGTGGTTTTAACTAATATTTATAAGCTAATAATAAAAATAAAGAAAATATATTCCTTGCTAAAAAATTTTTCATATGATACAATTTAATTGAAAAAATAAGTGAGTGTATTTTTTTATTGGAGGTATAAAAATGTTTTGTACAAAGTGTGGTAGTAAGTTAGAAAATAATAGTAAATTTTGCATTAATTGTGGTAATCCTACAAATATTAGTACTTATAATACAAATAATAATCAAAATAATGTTGAACATAAGAAAAAAGAAGGTAAATTAGTTACATGTTTATGTTTACTAGCTTATGTAATTCCTATATTAGGAATAATAATTATTTGGATTTTAACCAAAAAAAGTGTTTTAGAATTGCAATTAGCAGTTGGCTTAATGGTTTTATTAAATATTATAGGATTTGTTATGCTTATTGTTATAAATGTTATATATCACGAATATAAAAGAGCCAATGTTTTTCTAGCTACATACATACTTATTACAATTTTAGTAGTAATTGCTTTAATGATGTCTTTTATGACACTTATTGCATCATGCATAGAAGGACTAGCGTGATAACTATTTCTAAAATCAATTTTCCTATCTATGTTACAATTATTTTTGTATCTATATTCTTAGGAATGTTATATGTAGCTTTATCACTAAAAAAAGAGATAAAGTTAGGTAATAATATTTATTTGTATTTTTTACTCAATATATTATTGATTTTATTTTTAGGAAAAACTTTTACAATGATAACATCTAAATCTCTTAATTTTTTAACCATCGGCTTTTCTTCTTATGGTGGTGCAATTGCTACCATGTTATGTTCTTTCTTTTTTGAAAAATTATGGGATTTAAAAGGATATTTAATTAAATATTCAGCCATATCATTACCATTAATATATGGTTTATCAAAAATAGCTTGTTTTATTGCTGGTTGTTGTTATGGAATACCATATGATGGTCCATTTTCAGTAACATATCCTGATAATCTTAATATTCCTTTATTTCCAGCACAACTATTAGAAGCAATTACTTTCATTTTAATATTTATAATATGTAATAAATTTAAAAATAAAAAAAACATTGTTTTAATTACAATATGTTCATGTGCTATTTCTAAATTTTTATTAGATTTTCTAAGATATGAACATATAAATAGAATAATTACATTTAATCAAATTTTTAGTATTATCATAATATTAATTTCTATAATAATACTAATAAAAAGAAAGATAGATTCTAAAAAAATTAAATAAAAAAAGACGACTTTATTTATCGTCTTATATTAAAACACGAAATTTACTTTTCATGTTTTAAATTGCTTTTAATTAATTTAATATCTTTATCACTTAAAAAACTATCATAGATTAAAGCATAAAATATTAGTTCATCTAATGAATAATTTTCTAAATTTATTAATATTGTAAGATTTCTTAAAAATTTATTTTTAGAAATAATTATATTATTACCAAAATACATATTATCATCATGACTATTTAAAAATTCATCAAATTTAATTAAATTTTCAACTCCATAGTTAATACCAATTGTTTTAGTTTTTTTAAATTCATCTAAAATATCAACAGGGATATTATAATTAGTTTCACTTACTACATAATTATCAATTTCTTCATCTTTAATTGTATTTAGTATTCCAATATCAATCATGTTATTTTTTATAAACATAATATTGCAATTTAAAGCTATAAAAATTTTTTTAATTAATAATTCTATTTGTTGATAATTATTTAAATTAGTAAAGCTTAATTTAGAATAATCAACACCATTTTCAATAAAAAAATCAATTAATTTAAATAAAGCAGGATTAATTATTAAACTACACCAAAGATTTTTATTTGAAAACTTTTTCATATAAGTCTTTAGTAATTGAATATTTAATATTAACCTTTCATGATCAAGTAGTAATATTTGATTATCATAATAATTATCATAAGTTAGATTTAAACTTTCTAATAATCTAAAATTATTAACAAGTTTATTAAATAGGGAATTAGGTATATTACTATTTTCATTTAAAAAAATATTAGGATGCAAATAGATAAATTCTTCATTGATTATTTTACCTTCGTATAAAGTAAAAATATACTTAATATCTTTAATGTTACCATAGACTAAGATATTAAAAAAATCTTGCTCGTTGAATTTGCTAAAATCAATTTTACCTTTATCTAATGCTTTTAAAATTTCTTCTAATTCTTTAATATTACGTTTTATAATTAAATCTTTATTATTAAATAAAGTAAGTGACAAATTATATTTATTTAATAAGATTTCAATCTCTTCTTCAATACTATTATTTTTAGTTATTTTAGAAGAATTTAAGTTTTCTTTTTGCATCTTGGAAAGAAATAAATATAATTGATATAATTCTTTTTCGTTTAAACTATTAATTACTTCTTTAGGAACATTAATAAAAGGATTTTTTTCGATATCTTTAAATTCTTTCATGAATGTTTCAAAAGACTTAAAAATACGTTCTTGAAGATCTAAATTATTTTGAATAACTTTTAAACTTTTAGTAATAGCACTAGAAACTTTAGATCTTACATTCGAATAATCATCAGAACTATTTAATTTAATTATATTAGGTATTGTGCTTTCATCTTTAGTTATGAAAGTAACAAATTCAAAATATGCACGAATTTCATCAGTATTTAAATACTTTGAAATAATTTCATATGTTTTTTTAGTTTTATTATTAAATCTATTTTCAACTATAGACTCTAGTAATTCACTATGTAAATAACTATTAAAAGTAATTCCTTTAAAATCTTCAATGAGATCTTTAACTAAAAGGTTAGGTTTTAAAGCTAAAATGAAAAAATATAAAAATTGTTCATCTAATTTATCAAATGAAGCTTTAGCTGGTAATGATTCAATTAATTCTTCTTTAGCTAAAGCATCAACTCTATTACTGATAGCAGTATTATATTTGTTTAAAAGCATTTCAAATATATCATTCATGATTTCATCTCCTATCAATATAAGTTTTTAATTCGGCAATCATTTGATCAAGTAATTCGATGTCGTTGTTATAGTTTATGTTTCCTTTAAAAGAATTTAATAATTTTAATCGATTTCTTAAAGTATCATAAGTACCTTGATCTTTAGTTGATTTCTTTATAAAAAGATTAATAATTATAAGCTTGCCATTAACTATAGAGAAGGCTAGACGAAATTGATAATTTTTTAATTCATAGCAACCAAAAGATAACTTTTTTATTCCATGAAGATCAGTTTTAATACTTTCAAATAATTTTATAATATCAGTTATATAGTTAGGATCACTACTAAATTGGGAAATACAATGTTCTAGATCTTCTTTTAAAGCAATATTACCTGAAGGTAAACGTAGTAGGTAAATATCATTATATTTAATTTGTTCATCAATAACTTCTTCATTAAAATAGATTGATGATAACAAAGAAGAAACTTTTAAATCAATTTGTTCAATTTCAGCATTCAAATATTCAAGATCTTCAGGATCAATAGATTGATATTTCAATTTAATAATTGAGGCTTTTTCATTATTTAAATATAGTAAAAGGGCTTGCTTTATTTGACTGGCATGTTTGCTTTCTTCAATCTTTTTTATCCAAAGCTCAATATCATCAAGACTGAGATTGTTCTTAAAAATATTGATATAAAATTCAAAACTTTTATCACTTTTTATTTCAGTTTGCTCGTTTTTATTATTTTGTTTAAAACCCTTGAAAGTAATTATGGTAGGGATTTCTTTTTCTTTTTTTTGCTGTTTTTGGTCGATTAAAACATTTTTATTGTGACTTAGAATGTAACGATAAATTTCTGTTAATTCATTTTTAGAAATACCTTCACAATTATATTCTTCTAAAGAAATTCCATTTTCATTTTTATTTACAGCCATAAATCCTCCCGATATTATATATTAATAATTATAGCATATATCTTATAATTGGTGTTAAAAAACTTTATTTTTACTTTTATTTGTGTTAAGATATTTTTAGAATAGGGTTGATAAAGATGAAGAAAAATGGTTTTACTTTAGTAGAAATGTTAACAGTGATTATAATATTAGTATCATTAGGGCTTATTTCAATTTTTACCATTAATAAAATAGTAAAAAGATCCGGGGATGACTTATATGATATTCAAGTAAATACGATTAAAGAAGCGGCTCGTAATTATGCTGTTAAAAATGGTTCTACTTTGGGAGCATCTAATGAAATAACAATATGTGATTTAAAGAGAAATAATTTGATCGATGAAGACTTTATTGATCCTCGTACTGAAAAACCATTTGATGAAAGTTTAATTATTAAAATCATTAATGATAATTCTAATTATAAAATAGAATTTGATGGTACTACAAAAATGCCAAATTATAGTTGTGGTAATGATATGGTAGTTACATTAGTTGGAGACTCACCTTATTATTTAAGTGTTGGATCAAAATATGTAGAACCAGGTATCAGTGTAAAAAAGAAACAAAATGATACCTTAGTTGATTATGCTGACTATACTTTGGAAATAAAAGCAGATAGTTTTGATAAGATAGGTACTTATAAAGTAACCTATTTAGTTACAGATAAAAATAACTCTAATTCTAAATCTTCTTTGCGAAGAACTGTAATTGTTGAGGACAAAGAAGCTCCAAGAATTACAGTTAATAAAACAACTCAGAATTATACCCAAACGATTTTAGAAGGAACTAAAATTGATGTTCCATCTTGTAGCGCTTATGATAATTATGATGGTAATTTAGCTTGTAAAGTTATAAATAATTATAATGGCAATACTAATCCAGGTACTTATCAAGTTGAATATACTGCAACTGACTCTAGTGGTAATAGCAATAGCTTTATTTTGACTATTATAGTAAAAAAGAAAAATAAAAATTTAATTGGAAAAGTAAATGTTAGTACTTTAGAGTGGACTAGAGAAGAAATTAAATTAGAAATTGAACCTTTATATAATAATACGGGTTGTAATACTTTTATATATACTTTCGATGGCTCTAATTGGCAAAGAACTAATACTAGTACTAAAGATACTAATGGTTCTTATCGTTTAGGAATTAAAACTGATGTTGACAATGACCCAAGTTGTTCATTTTATGAAGATTATTTTAATTTTAATATTACTAATATTGATAAAACAGCTCCAGATGTTACTAATTTAAGAATATTTACGGAGTCGGATAGCGAAATAAATGAAATATCTAAAAATAAAGAAATAGATGGTAAGGCAGTTAATATTCCTTATTATTATACAAATGGTAGTATAACTATTACTTCTATAACGGGAGCAATTGATAATGAATCTAAAGTAGGAAGTTATACACTTTATGTTAATGGAACTAAGGAAAGTAATATTCCTGTAACTTTAGGAACACCTGGGCGTTATGTGATTTCAGGTAGTGCAATTGATTTTGCTAATAATGAAAGTGAAATAAAAGAATTAGCTGTTATTATAATTGATCAGGAAAAACCAGTTTGTAGCTTTGCTAAATGTAATTCTTTGACTGATTGTAATAATAATCCTCCGATGATTAATGACAATTTAGTTTATGCATGGGGTGAATATAAATTAAATTTCCAAAATGATGTGGAACGTGTTTTTCTAAAAATGAGCTGCACTAATACTTATTATAAAGAAGAAAATGATGAGTTAAATGATTATACAGTAGCTTTAAGTGATGTTCAAATTGATTATGAAGTAACGGGTGTTACTAATCCTTCACAAGTGATTTCTACAGAATTGCTTGATGCTCCAGTTATTTGTGGAGCAGTATTTTGTACTAAAACTTACAATTATATGATTGGAGTTGATATTACCAAAGCTGACACTTATAGTGATCGTGTTCAAGTTGTACTAAAAAAAGGTGCAGTTAAAGACTTGGCATTCAATATTAACAACTCGGCAAGTTCATTTATGATCATTAAAAACTATTGAAATTTGTTTTTACTTAGTTTATAATGTAATTGTTAAAAGGTAGGGATGATAAAATGAAGAAAGCATTAAAAATGTTAGTTGTTTTACTTCTATGTGCTGGTGTTAATGTTTCAGCCAAGACACTTAAAGAAGAAACAACTTCTTTGATCAGCAGTATGGATACTTTAAAAACTGAATCAAAGGACAAAATAGCTACTCTTAATAAGTGGTTAATAAGTAATGAAGCATATGTAGTTAAAGTTTTAGATAAAGATTTAACTACTGGTATGGCAGAAGCTTTTAAAGCAAGTGATTATAAACAAGTTTTAAATTTACTTGAAAAAGCTTTAGATAATAATGGTTTTAAAGATCAAAGTAATTCTTTAAAAAACATTAAACTTGATGAGTTTATTGATAAATATTTAGCATTAAAAGATGATTTAACAACTTTTGTTAATAAGAATAAAGACGCTTTAAATATCAAAACTGGAACTAGTGAAGGTATAGAGTGTTCACTTGATTTTTACGATAAGATTGTTGAAAGCTATGATGCTTTGAAAGAAGAAGTAAGTTCTTTATTAGCAGAAATAGGCAAATTATTTGGTAAGTTTTTAAGTAAAAATATTAATTCTGGGTTAGAATTAAGTAATCAAGAATTAATTAATAAATTAGAAAATTATGAAAATTACACTAATACTATAAATGATGTTATTAAAAGAATTTATGCTATTTTTGATGAATATGAAAATGTATTTACAAAAATTATGTCAGAAAATGCTTTTATTACAAGATTTAAAAATAAGATGCGTGACGATGTTCAAAAATTGATAGATAATTGCAAAGCTAATTATGAAAGTACTCTTGATAATTTTATTAAAGATCGTCAAACTAAATTAGCAAAAACTGTAACTAGTGTAGTTGCTAGTAATAAAACAACAAAAGAGAAAAATCAAGAATTACATAATAAAATTGCTGAAGTAAAAGCTATCAAAAATAAGTTTAATACTAATTTTGATTCAATTATAGCTAATGTTGATACTTCAATAATTTCTAAGGAATTAGATTCTTTTAAAGCAAAAGCCAATAATGAATTTGAAGATGCTATTAAATACATTGAAGATCATATGATAATTGATGAATATGATATAAAATTAGCTTCTGATTCTATCACAGATATTGAAATTGATCGTGTTCGTGAATTGGTTATTTTAGATAAAGTATTTGAAATTGATGATTTTAAATCTAAAATTGTTTTAGCAAATAATGTTGGTATTTTGGGATTTGAAATCAAAACAACTTTAAATGTAGGAACTAACTCTAAAATAACTGTAAAAGAAGCTGAAGAATTAAAGAAGGAATATGTAGTTATTTTAATGGGTGACGTTGATGGCAATGGTGCCATAACTGTAACTGATGTTGTTAAGACAGCATATGCAGCATTGGGTGAAGATATCTTTAATGAATATGAAACAATTGCTGCTGATATTGACGAAAATGATCATGTGACAGTAACTGATGTTGTAAAAATAGCGTATCGTGCTTTAGAAGGGAATTAAAATATGAAAAAGAAATTTTTGTTATTACTTTTAACTTTAGTTTTCCCATTTATGGTTAATGCTGCCTCAATCACTGTAAGTGGTAACGGAAAACTATCGCCTGGTGAAACAGCAACTTTAAAATTAATTGTAAGTTCAACAAAAGATATTTATGGTGGTCAAGTTAATTTTAAACTTGATTCTAATGATTTTGAAATTGTTTCTGGAAGTTTTGATAGTAAATACACACTTGTGTCTAAAAACAATAATGGTTTAGTTGCATATAGTACTAATAAAGCTATTCCAAATAAAGCTACATTAGCAACTATTAAAGTAAAAGCTAAAACAAATGCCACTGTTGGAAACACAGCAAAATTGAATTTAAGCAATATTATTTTAACAGTTGGTTCATCTATTGAAAACTTAATTGATGAAGTTGGTTCTAATGTGTTTTCTGTATTGACTGTTGTTCCAGCTAAATCTAGCAATAATAATTTAAAAGAATTAACCATTGATGGTTATCCAATTTCATTTAATAAAAACACTAAATCTTATAGTATTAGTGTTGGTAATGACGTTAAAAGTTTATCTATTAAAGCTTTAGCTGAAGATGAAAAGGCAACTGTTACCATTAGTGGTAACACTAATTTAAAAGAAGGAAAAAACACAATTAAGATAACAGTAACTGCTGAAAATGGTTCTAAGAATGTTTACTACATATATGTAACAAGAGAATCTTCAGGTTCTGTATCTAATACTGATTGTGACTTAAAAAGTTTAGTAGTTAAAGGTTATAATATTAACTTTAACTCTAATACTTTAGAATACCGTATTACTGTTCCTTCAAATGTTACTAATATTGAATTATTATCAACTTTAGTAAATCCTGAATCGACTAAAACAACTGATGGGCCTAATAGTTTAGCCTTTGGTGAAAATGTTTATACTATAACAGTCACAGATAAAAATGGTAATAAGAAAGTTTATAGAGTAATTGTTACTCGTGAGTTAGAAGGAAGTGGATGCGAAACTTGTCAAGTATGTGATACTTGTGAAGAAAAGTCTGACACTTTATGGAAGACAATTGCTATCATTTTAATGATTGTTACTATTGCTGAAACAATTTATATGGTTACAATGCGTGATCGTAAAGAAATTTAAGGAGAAAAGAAATTTTCTCTTTTTTCTTGCATTGACAAAATGTAATTAATAACTTAAAATTAATTGTAGAGTAGAAGGTGACTAATGCCAGCTTATTTAACACATGCGATTATGGCTGATGAATTTTTAAAAAGAGAAAAACAATTATTAAAAGTTGAAATAGATGATAAAGCTTTAAGAACCTATTCGTTGGGAACAGACCTAGCTATTTTTACTAAAACTAGTATTTTTGGTACGCATAATACTAAAACTAAAGCTTTTTTTCTTAACATGATTAGATACATTAAAACGCATAAAAAGGTAGATGATCCCCAGGCAATAGCTCTTTTATATGGCCATGTCTGCCACTATTTTTTAGATACAACGATGCATCCTTTTTGCTATTATTTAGAAGTGGGAACTAAAAAGACTTCAATCATTTCTAATCATACTTTAATAGAAGGCTTTTGGAGTTCATATTTTTCTGATTATTTTTTAAAAACTACGATAGACCCAACTTTTTTTAATCAAGCTGATTTGACTAAAATAATTGATATTTTAAACGGAACTTATCAAATCACTTATAAGGAAAAAAATATTTTAGAATCAGCTAAACGGGTGATAAAAACATTTACTTTGTTAGAAAAAATGAAGAAAATGTTAAATTTGGAGTTATTAAAACAAATATCTGGATTTAACTCATTTTTGGCTAAAAATGATTATTCAAAAGAAATTTTACTAAATTCTAATTCGGATGTTTGGTTTAATCCGACTTCGTGTTTGGTTTCTGAATTATCATGTTTACAATTATTTGATTTATCTATTGTTAAAACAAGTGAAGCCATAGAAGAAATTAACAAATATTTGTATAATAACGCTAGCTTAAATAACGTAAAAAAGGTTTTTACTAATTTATCATATGATACAGGTGTAAATACTAAATATGGCTTAAAATTCGTTTATACTAAAAAATATATATTGTAAAATTTACAAATATAAATTGAATTTAAATTATAACTATTATATAATAATTAAGAGGATGTGTATTATGGAAGATATTAATTTACAAGATTTATTAAAATATTATGTGAACAAAATATTAATAATTATTTTAATAACGATTTTTTGTGGTTTGTTAGGTTCGGTTTATTCTCTTTTTATCCAAAAACCAATGTACAAATCAACAACAACTTTGCTTTTAGCTAACATTTCAGAGATTGACAGTGGGAGTAGTCAATCAATAACAACTAATGATATAACTTTAAATCAAAAGTTAATTTCTACCTATCGTGAAATAATGAAGAGTGTTCGTATTTTAAGACAAGTAAAAGAGAACTTACGTCTTGATTATGAGATTGAAGATTTAAAGAAAATGATCACTGTCTCAGCTGTTAATGATACCGAAATTATTTCTGTTACAGTTAAGAATAGTGACCCAGAAATGGCTATGAAAATAGCTAACGAAGTAGCTGATACTTTCTGCGATGAAATAGTAAAAATTTACCAAATTAAAAATGTAAATGTTATCGATCTTGCAGAAGTTGATGATACTCCTTATAACATTAATTTATTTAAACAAATTGTTATTTACATTCTAATTGGTTTAGTTCTATCATCTGCAATTGTATTTGTTATGTATTATTTCGATACTACTATTAAAACAAAAGAAGAAATTGAAGAAAAAGTAGGACTTCCAGTATTAGGAATGATTCCTTTAAAGAAGGAGGCACATAAATAATGACAGATCTAGTAGTTGCTTCTTCACCAAAGTCTTTAATCAGTGAAGGTTTTCGAACTTTAAGAACAAACTTACAATTTTCAGCAATAAATGGTAAATTACGCACTCTTGCTGTTGTTAGTTCTATGCAAAGTGAAGGTAAAAGTTTTACCAGTGCTAATTTAGCTTGTGCTTTTGCACAAGCCGGCGAAAAAGTTTTACTTATCGATTGCGATATGCGCCGTGGAAGATTACATACTATTTTTAATGTTTCAAATGATCGTGGTTTTTCAAATCTTTTGATTGATAATATTCAAAGATATGATGATTATATAGTTAGAACGGAGATCAAAAATTTATCATTGTTACCAATGGGAACAATTCCACCAAATCCAGCTGAATTAATCGCTAGTGAAAAAAATAAAAGATTAATGGAAATCTTTAAAGAAGAATATGACATTATTATATATGATTGCGTGCCAGTTACTGGTTTAACAGATTCTTTGATAATGTCTAAATTAGTTGATGCAACGGTTATTGTCGCATCAGAAAAAATAACACCAATTGAATTATTACAAAATACTAAAAAATCGTTAGCAAATGTTGGAGCTAATATTGCTGGAGTTGTTTTAAATCGTGTTGAAACTGATAATGGCGTTTATGCTAACAAATATTATGGAAAGTATTATCAATGATTGATATTCATAATCATATCTTGTATGGTCTAGATGATGGATCTAGAACTTTAGAAGAAAGTTGTGAATTGCTTGATTCAGCAATTAAAGCAGGAGTAAAAGCTATTTGCTTTACTCCTCACTTTATTCCAGAATCTCAATTTATGGCTTCAATATCGGAAAAAGAAAGAATTTTGGCAATTTTAAAAGAAAAATATGCTGGAAAAATTGATCTCTATCTGGGAAATGAAATATATATGAATAATGACATATTAGAACTTTTAAAAGATAGAATTGAACCTCTTGCTAAATCAAAATATCTTTTAATTGAACTACCTGTTTGTAATGAATATCCATCTTTAGAAAATATCCTTTTTCAGCTTCAAACAGCCGGATATAAAGTAATCATTGCTCATCCTGAACGTTATTTATATTTTAAAAATAATATTAATAAGATTTTTAGATTAATGGAACAGGGAATATATTTCCAAGGTAATTATATGTCACTTTTTGATACCTATGGTAAATCTACTAAAAAACAATTTATTAGATTATTAAAACATCGGGTTTATTCTTTTTTAGCAAGTGATATTCATCATAAAGATAATAACTATTATTTAAAGTTAAAACAAGGTAAGGAAAAAATTAAACATATGACATCTAAAGAATACATGGAAAAATTAATGGAAACAAATCCTAACAAAGTTATAAAAAATGAAAAAATTGAGCATGAAATACCAGTCAAAATAACTTTTTTTGAAAGAATAAGAGGGAAAATATGAAAAGAAAAATATTAATAATTTTTTTCTTGTTTTTTCCTTTTTTTGTTAGTGCTTATACTAAAGAAGATATTATTTCTCTTGTTTCTAATAAAAAATTATGTGATAGTACTACTTCAAATATGTATGAAACATATTTAAATACTTATACTAGAATTTTGAAATCTAAAGATGTTAATGAAAAATTAGCTAATCAAATTTATGAAAAGATCACTTATGCATTAACTACTTTAGAAGATAATAAAGTTTGTAAAATCGAAGATTATCAAGCTTTAAATGCTGATTTAAAAAGTAAAATCTATAATTCCTTGTATTCAGCCATGCGGTTAATTTTAAAAGCCAAAGATTTAGAAAATAAAAAAACTAATATCAAAATTAGTAATGATCAAACGATTGAAATTTTTGAAAATGGTAAATTAGTTGATCGCTTAGATTTAACTAAAACCAAATTTAATTATGTTGGTTATTCTAAAAAGTTTGTTTTTCTAAAATATGCTTTAATTATATCTTTAATAACACTTATTTTATTTTTAAAATTTATTAAAAAAAAGCAATTAAAAAACTTATTAGTAATTATATTAAATTTAAATATCTTTGCTTTAATTATTTATATATGCATTGGTACTAAAATTTATGATCTTTATAGTTTAATAAATATCATGAATATTAAAGAAAATAATGATGTTTTTAATGTTAAAGTTAAAGATCAAAAAATAATTGAAAAGCCATCTTATGGAGCTAACTATGGAACTTTAAAAATTGGAAGTTTAAATATTGAATTACCAATTTATTATGGTGAAACTAAAGAAATATTAAAACGTGGTGTTGCATCTAACACTAATATGCCAGGTGAAAATAAAAGAATTATTATGAGTGCTCATAACTCAAGCAAATTTTTAAAAAACATTAAAGATATTAAAAATGATGAATTAATTAAAATAGAAACAACTTATGGAAAATTTGAATATCAAGTGTTTAAAACGGAAGTTTTAAATGAAGATGAATTTGATAAATTATCTAAAAGCGATAAAGAATTATTAGTTATTTACACTTGTTATCCATTTGATGAAGTAATTTATTCCAACAAAAGATTCATAGTTTATGCTTATTTAATTGAAGAGGATTGGTATGTATAATGATTAAGAAAATATTTTTAACTTTTATTTTAACCAGTTTAATTGTTTTATCATTTGCTTTAACCGCATATACAAGTTTATTTACTAAAAGTGAAATCAAAAAAGTTTTAAAAAAAACATCTTATTATGATTATACTTATAAATATATAAGTGATGCTTTAGAAATGGAATTACCTAATGAAGAATTAGATTATGCTTTTAGTTCTTATTTAAAAGAAGAATTAAATAATGATATTGATACTACTATAAATAATTACTTTGCTAAAAAAAATAATAAAGAAATTGAAGAAAAATTTAAACAAAATCTAGATTTAAAATTAGAAAAATACAATAATAATTCTAATATTGAAAGTTTAAAAAAAGATTTAACTACTGTTTACATTAATAATATAATGCCAATATCTAAACTTGATAAGCTAAAACTACCTTTTCGTTATAAAGCAAAGATAATGTCATATATTATGCCTTTAATAACTTTAGCTTTAATAATTTTTTTAACTTTTAAAGATAAAGAAGTTGTTTTTAATGCTTTTATTTCTACGGGAATACTATTTATTTTACCTAAATCTTATTTGATTTTTGACAATTTTTTTACGGATTTTTACTTTTATAATAAAACATTTTCTTACTTTATAACTAATTATATTTATTACTTATTTAATAAATATTTTATAATTGGTTTAATTTTGATTATTTTACCTTTAATATTAAAATACGTAATTTTAAAAAATGCCAAATTAAACAAAATGATAATTGACGATTAGGCAAATTTAATATATAATTAAGTTATAGATATGATAGGAGGAGTAAAGATGTTTTTAACAGAAACAATGTGCCATATTTGTGATACAGCTTTTGGAAATACGACTGGAATTTCTAGCACGTTGGTTAGTATTGTTGGCTTAATTTATAAAGCCATACAAATTGGGGTACCAATTATATTAATCATTGTTGGAATGATTGATATGGGTAAAGCAATAACCCAACAAAAGGAAGATGAAATTAAGAAAGCGCAAACTTTACTTGTAAAAAAAGCTGTAGCGGCTGCTTTAGTATTTTTAATGTTTTCTTTAGTAAGTTTGTTGTTAGGTATAGTTGGGAACAATGATGATAGTACTATAAGTTGTATCTCAAATTTGATTAAAGGAAATTGCACTATTGATGGAGGAAATTAAATATGTTAAATTTTTTATATAGTTGTGATGATTTTGTAACCAAAAATGATGATATAGTTCGTATTATACGTTTTGTGTATAATGCAGTAAAAATCGGTGTACCAATTATATTGATCATTGTAGGTATGTTTGATATGGGTAAAGCAATAACCCAACAAAAAGAAGATGAAATTAAGAAGGCCCAAATCTTACTTGTTAAAAAGGCGGTAGCTGCTCTTATTGTATTCTTGATGTTTGCCCTTGTTCAACTTATTGTAAATATTGTTGGTGGGAATGAAGCCCAAACCACTATAGGTTGTATTAATAACATATTGAATGGTAAAGATACTAATGCTAATGATTAAAATGCAAATAATTCACAGAGAGCAAACCCAAATAAAAATATTGAGGATCAGGAAAAATAATTTGCATTTAAAAAAGTATAAAATCATAATACTTTTTCCTTTGCAATTTGTTTAATCAACATTATAAATATAAAATTTTGGTATAATATAATTATAGAGGTGAGAGAATATGTTTTTAGATTTTACATGTAGTAGTATACCAAAGCAAATATTAGATATAACTCATTTAATATATAAGGCTATACAAATTGGTGTACCAATCATATTGATCATCGTTGGTATGTTTGATATGGGAAAAGCAATAACACAGCAAAAGGAAGATGAAATTAAGAAAGCTCAAAGTTTACTTGTAAAAAAAGCTGTAGCTGCTGCTTTAGTGTTTTTAATGTTTTCAATTGTTCAATTAGTTGTTTCAGTTGTATCACCAAATACTACTGCTGATGGTAGCGAAAGTTGGGCTTGCGTTAAAGAAATTTTAGGTGTTAAGTAGTTAGCTCTTTGCTAACTTTTTTCTTTGATTATTGACAAATATATATAAATAAATATATAATACTCCCTACTGGAGGGAATTTATGTTTTTATTTGCTTGTAAAGATATTCCAAGTGATTTAGTTGGCTTAATTCAACTAGTTTATAAAGCTATTCAAATTGGGGTACCAATTATATTAATTATTGTTGGTATGTTTGATATGGGAAAAGCAGTAACTCAACAAAAAGAAGATGAAATTAAGAAAGCTCAAAGTTTGCTTGTAAAAAAAGCTGTAGCTGCAGCTTTAGTATTCTTAATGTTTTCTTTAGTTAGTTTAGTTGTTTCAATTGTTAACATTGATAGTGATTCTTGGAATTGTGTTGAATATTTATTAACTGGAAAGTCAAATTAGATTTGACTTTTTTAGTACCTTAATATATAATTTAGGCAGGTGATGGGGATGTTTTTAGATATTTATTGTGTTGGTTTACAAATTCCTGATTTCGTTGGTTATTATATTTCTTTAGTATATAAAGTTTTAAGAATTGGCATTCCGATTCTTTTAATTATTTTTGGTATGTTTGATATGGGTAAGGCTGTCGTTGCTAAAAAAGAAGAAGACGTTAAAAAATATCAAAATTTAGTTGTAAAGAAAATTTTGACTGGTGTTTTAGTTTTTTTAATCCCATATTTAGTTGAATTTATTTTTGGCTTTTTTGATAACAGTGGCATTATCAAATGTGTCATGAGCTTATTAAAATATCAATAATTGTCTTTTTGACAATTTTTTTGTTAGAACAAAACATTTGTATGCTATAATTGAGATGGTGGTAAAATGAAAGACTACATTAAAGGGAAATATAAAAGTACAATTTTTAGATCAGAAAAAGGTTATACTATAGGAATTGTTAAAGTGCTTGAAACCAATATTGAAGCTCTTCAAGATTTCTTAAATCGAACAATAACAATAACTGGTTATTTTTTTGAACTTAATGAGAATGACAACTATATTTTATATGGCGAAATAGTTGATCATCCAAGATATGGACGTCAATTCAATGTTTTAGAGTCAGAAAAGTTAAAACCGACTGATAAAGATGGTATAATTGAATTTTTAGCAAGTGATCTATTTCCGGGTGTCGGTGAAAAGATGGCTACTAAAATTGTCGATGCTTTAGGAATCAATGCCTTAGACTTAATATTAGAAGATCATAATAATTTGTTGAAAATTCCTAAGTTTTCGGTAAAAAAAGCTAAACAAATTCATGATATTTTAAGTAATTATGAAAATAGTCATCAAACAATTGTTTACTTGTGTGATATTGGTTTTAGTAGTAATGAAGCTTTAAATATATATAATAGTTATCGTAACCGAACTTTAGATGTCTTAAATGAAAATATATATGATTTTACAAGTGTTGATATTTCTTTCTTAAGAATTGATAATATTCGCTCTAAATTAGAAATTAAAGATACTGATGAAAGAAGAATAAAAGCTTGTATTTATTATATAATGCGTAATTTAACTTACCAAAATGGCGATACTTATTTAGAATTTGCTAATATTTATGAAGAAACTCAGAAATATTTAAATATTGGAATAGGTGAAAGTGATTTTGTTGAATATTTAAAACAATTAGCCAAAGAAAATTTAATTTATAACGATTCTGAAAAATATTATTTAAAAGAAATTTTTAATGCCGAAGTAAATATTTCTAGTCGTATTAAAGATTTGATCAAAATTTCTAAGAAAAAATACAAGAATTTAAAACATTATTTGGATGAGATTGAAGTTGTAAATAATATAAAATATAATTCTAAGCAAAAAGAAGCCATAATGAGTGGCTTAACATCAGGTATTTCTATTATAACTGGTGGTCCAGGAACAGGTAAAACAACAATTATTAAAGCTATTGTTGAACTATATCAAATTCTAAATAATTTAAGTTATGAAGCTTTAATGGAAGAAATGGCTTTATTAGCTCCAACAGGACGTGCAAGTAAACGTCTTAGTGAATCAACTAATGTTGGTGCTAAAACAATCCATCGCTTCTTAAAATGGCATAAAGAAGCCAATTCTTTTGAGATAAATGAATATAATAAAGATTTTAGTAAGTTTATCATTATTGATGAATTTAGTATGGTTGATATTAATCTATTTGATTCTCTTTTAAAAGGTTTAACTCGAGATGTTCAAATAATTTTAGTAGGTGATTATAATCAATTGCCAAGTGTAGGACCGGGAATGCTTTTGAAAGATTTAATTGATTCTAATTTAATCAACACTATATCTTTAGACTTATTGTATCGTCAAGGAAAAGGATCTTTTATTCCCATCCTAGCTGATAGTATAAAAAAAGGCGATGAATCTAATATTTTAGCTAAAGCTAACGATTATTGTTTTTTAGAATGTTCTAAAAATAGTATTCGTACAAGTGTTAGAAATATCTGTGAACAACTTGCAAAAAAAGAAATTAGTTTAACTGATTTAGAACTTTTAGCTCCAATGTATAAAGGATTAAATGGTATAGATATTTTAAATAAAGATTTGCAAGAAGTTTTTAACCCTTATAGTGATTCTAAAGAAGAGATTTCTGTAGGTGATACAATTTTTCGTGTTAATGATAAAGTCATTCAATTAGTTAATATGCCTGATGATAATGTTTTTAATGGGGATATTGGTTATATTAAAGAAATTAATAAATCAAGTGTAAGTGCTAGCAAAAAGAATGAAATTGTTGTCAATTATGATGGTAATTATGTTACATATTTACCTAAAGACTTCAATAAAATAAAACATGCTTATATCATTAGTATTCATAAATCTCAAGGTAGTGAGTTTCCTATTGTTATTATGCCAATTACTATGGACTATAAGAAAATGCTTTACCGTAAACTTATTTATACTGGTATTACTAGAGCAAAAAGTAAATTAATAATGTTAGGGGAAAGTAGTGCTTTTACTTATAGTATTGAAAATACTAATGAATATGTTAGAAAAACAGCTCTTTTAGAACGATTAAAAATGTAGTATAAATATTTATATTCTTCAAATAATAATTTTGAGGAGGAATTTTATGAAATATTGTAAAAGCATATTATTTATGGCATTAGGAGCAGGCGTTGCTTTAATGCTAGAAAGATATGGAAGTGATATCGTTTGTTTATGTGATAAAATGATGAAGAAAGAAAAAGAATTAGTCGAAGATGGTCTTGATTTAGAATAAAACCATATAATATAATGTATCATGATATAATTTGAGAACTCGTAGGATTACGGTTCTCTTTTTCGTGTCTTTTTACTGTAAAGAGATTGAAAAAATACTCTCTTTGTGTTAATCTAATAATAGGTGATAATATGAAAAAAGAAAAAAGTTTAGACATGAATAAAATATCTATTTTCGTTTTTATTATAGCGTTTATACTATTTGTTATGAGTTTTACTATCATGAAAAAACAAGCAGATAATACTATAAAAAATACTAAAGATGTTACTTCAGTTAATATTGACGTTCAAAGTGTTGATTTAAAAATCGGTGAAGAACAACAAATATTAGCAACTGTTTTTCCAATAGATGCCATTAATCAAAAGATAAGCTATAGCAGTAGTAACGAGAATGTTGCTGTTATCAGTGGTAATGGCTTGATAACTGGTATAGGAATAGGGACAACAACTATTACCGCAACTAGTCATAATGGAATTTCAACTTCCATTGTTGTTATAGTTTCAGCAAATAATGTTGATAGAAAAGATAAACCAGTTATAACTATAAATGATCCTCAAGGTATTAAAGGAAAAAATAATTGGTTTACTTCTAATGTTTCAGTTACAATTGAAGCAACCGAAGCTGATTATATAAAATATTGTTATTCTACAGGAATTAAATGCAATCCTAATATTGTAATTAGATCAGGAGAAAAAATTACTTTAAGAGAAGGTATATTTAAAATATATGTTGAAGCAGTTAACTTTTTAGGTAAAACAACTGCTGAAAGTGAAGTAATTATGATCGATTCAACTGCCCCAACTTTCAATTTTGATTCTTTATCAACAACTGAAGGAGCTAAAGTTGTTATTGATTGCAAAGATTTCACTTCAGGAATAGCAACATGTGCTGACTTTAAAACAGCTCTTGTTGTTTTAGATAAACTTAAAGAAGATAAAACCATTGAAATTGTCGATAAAGCTGGAAATAAAATAACTGCTAAAATTAAAGTTAATAAAAAAGGCTTGGAATATGAAGCTATATTGTTAAAATAATTCAAAAAACTTGTTTCATCAGAAATAAGTTTTTTTGTTTTTTTAGATGCCTTGACATCTTTAAATACAATATGTTATAATATCTATCCTCAACAAAAGGAAGTGTGTAGTATGGCCGAGGTAACAAATAAATTAAAAAAATACAACTTGATCGACGTTTATGGACATCACTTTGCAATTTCAACAACAAAAAGAGATGCTATTAAATTTACTTTATATCATTCAAATATTGATGAAGGATATGCTCGTAAAGAATTTGAATATTTGTCAGTAATGGTTGATGCTAATATGCCTATTTATAATAGTTTGAGTGAACTTTATGAAAGAATAGGTAATACATTTAATCAAAGTGTAGATCCAATACGTGATGGTAGAAATGGCTTAATTTTAGATGCTGATTTTGATAATGAAACTTATTTCATTACATTTTGCCGCGATTTATCTAATGAGCTTGCTCAACCAGGTGAAACGACGGTAGCGTTTTCTGATTCAGCATTTAAAGATTTTGTTGAAAATTTAAATATAGAAGAAAATGGTTATCAATATCAAATGAAACCTATGAGAAATTTGGCATAATTTGTCAAATTTTTTTTGTGTCTAATTTTCAAACAATATAAAATTTGATATAATGGTTATGATCGGAGATGATTATTATGCATTTCAAAAAAATAATCTTTTTAATAGTGATATTAATTTTTCCATGTACAAGCTTAAAAGCTTTAGAATGTGATAAAAAATATTCGATTGAAACAATTGCTTCTCTTGGGAAAACTGAATATATAGGTTGTACTGATAATTATGATGAAGCTAAAAAACTTATGCGTGAATATGATTCCACTAAGAGAAATGTAGCAGTTATTTATGAAGATGGTGTTTTAGTAAATGCTCGTTATGCTGTCGTTAATTTTACAGGAAGATCCGACTTGATAACAATTTATGATAACGAGAATTTAAGTGGTACTAGATATGCATATATTCATGGTGATTGGGGAGCTGACGGAGCTTTTTTAGACTATAATCCTGTGAAAAAAACCATTAAAGTCAAAATCAGTGGTTTAGTAGGTTGGACTAAAGCAACTAATGCTGATATTATTCCTTTAGCTAATTTAGATAGTAAATCTATAACAATTTTAACAACAGTTCGAGTTCGAACTACCCCTGAATATTTAACAGATAATTCTAATCAATATACTTCTGTAAGTGCAGGCACCATTTGGAATTATACAGATACAGTAGAAGCTGATGGCTTTTTATGGTATAAGATAAATTATAAAGGTGAATATTATTATGTTGCTGGTAAAAATTTAAAAACGGGGGTTTTATTTGCTTCTGAAAATTCTAGTTATACATTTAAAACATATTATAAAGTTAATAATTCCAATGATTTAGTTCATTATTATCGAACGCTTTATAATCAAACAGCAATTAATTTAGGTGTTGCTCCTAAATCAATTGAAAAAAATACGACTTATTATAGTTTTGATGGTAATTATTTCTATTTATCATTAGAAAAAATGCTAGATGATTACTATAATAATACTTATGATAATGCTTATAATCGTGAAAAACCGTATTTTAATTACTATATGTATTTACCAGTTCATAGTTTAACGGGGTATACAGCTCTTGATTTTGATCAAGTAATTATTAATCGTGGCTATACTAAAGCTCCCGATCCTAATGTTATTTATTATACTTTAGAAGATGGTTGGACTAGTGCTCCACGTACTGGGGTTTCAGCTCTTTATGGAACAGGTAAATACTTTATTCAAAGTCAAACTGAATATGGAGTTAATGCTTTACTTACATTTGGTACTGCTATTAATGAAAGTGGTACCGGAACAAGTGCTTTAGCTTTGTTTAAAAATAATTTATTTGGTCATAATGCCTATGATTCTTGTCCTATTTCTTGTGCAACCAAATATGATATTGTTTTAGATTCAATCATGGCCCATGCTGCTAAGACTGATTCTTCTTATTCTAAGCCTACTAATAGTTATTATTATGGTAGTTTCTATGGAAATAAAGGTAGTGGTTTTGGTGTTAACTATGCCTCAGATCCTTATTGGGGTGAAAAGACAGCTCGTTTGGCTTATCAAAATGATTTAAATTTTGGTGGTCAAGATTTTAATTCTAATACTTTAGGTATTAAATTGAGCAATGAAGCTTTTTCAGTAAAAAAATCACCTAGTGATGATGCTAAAACTATTTATCTTTTAAAAAACAATAAAAATAACCATTTAGTTGCTAATATGTCTTTTATTGTTACCGAAAAAGTTTATGATGCTGAAGGTAATGCTTGGTATAAAATTTATACGGATAGTGCTTTAGATAAAGATCAAAATTTAGTAGACGCTAATTACAAATTTGAGCAATCATATGGTTATATTAGAGCTGAATATCTCTATGTTGAAAATAGTGCTCCCGTTATTAATGCAACTGATGTTTCAATATATCGTGGAGAAACTTTTGATGCTTTAAAATATGTTACAGCAACGGACTTAGAAGCTGGTGATTTAACAAGTAGTGTTACTTATGAAGGTACTGTTGATCAAAATGTTGTTGGTGAATATTATATTACTTATAAAGTAACGGATAACCAACGCTTTACTGTAACTAAAAAAATTAAAGTAACAGTTTTACCATCAACTGCTCCAACAATTGAAGCTAAAGATATTGAAATTAAACAATATAAAGCTTTTGATCCTAAAAAATATGCTAAAGTAATTGATAATTATGGAGTTGAAATTAAAGACTTTGAAGTAATTGAAAATACTGTTAATATTAAAATACCAGGAACATATAAAGTTACATATAAAGTTACTTATGATAAATATCAAGTAACTAAAACAATTAAAGTTGTAGTTTTAAAAGATGAAGTTCCTGTTATAAATGCTTCAAATAGAACTATTAAAGTTAATGAAAAACTTGATTTAAGAAAAGGTGTTTCAGCTCTTGATCAAGAAGATGGCGATCTTACAAGTAAAATTACTTATGAAGGTACTGTTGATGTAAAAAAACCGGGAAAATATCAAATAACTTATCGTGTTAAAGATTCAGCTAATCAAGAAGCAACTAAGACAATAACAATAACAGTTGAAGATATTGATTATATAAAAAAAGATGGAGATTTTTATTTTAATGAATTAAATTATACTGATGGTAAACTTTCAATATCAGGTTATTTAGCTATTAAAGGAATGAATAATCGTAAAGATGATGAAATTAGTTATGATTTAATTATTAGAAGTAATGATACTAAAGAAGATACAATTTTCCCTTTAGAACGTTGGCTTACTGAGGCTCCAGAGCGTCATTATAGTGATTCTAAGTATGAATATTCTGCTACTTGGTTTAAAGGTAATATTAAACTTGATACTTTAAAACATGGCGAATATACATTATATGTTAGAGCAAGATTAAAAAATTATGAAACAATTAATCTATTTAGAAATGTTTTTGCTAAACAAATGATTACTAAAGTAAGTGATCAAGGTAGGGGATATTTATTTAGAAATAATAATTATTTAGATGATTATCCTATTGAACTATTTGTTTATGAAAATGATTTGATTTCAAATGTTGCTAATAATAATCAATCTAATATGATTAATAATTATAAAAGCTTAACTATAAAAGATAATAAACTTGAAATTACAGGTGTTTCTTATAATATTGGTACTGACTATAGTGAAAAAGTTAATGTTTCAAGAAATGTAATTTTAGAAAATATCGAAACACATAAAAGATTTACTTATAATGTTGGATCATTTGTAGGTTCGGATATAGAATTAAATGTCAGTGATGGTTTTAGTAGAAAAAAAGCTTGGTTTAATGCTTCTATTGATTTGAGTGATATTCCTACTGGAGACTATATTATTTATGTTCAAACTATAGCTTTAAAAACTAATGACTTTGGAGAATTAAATGATATTTTCTTAAAGAAATTAGATCAATTAACTACTAAAATAAACAATAAAACTATAAGTTTAAGTTTAAATATTAATAAACGTTTTAGAATTGAATTACATGTTAAATAGCTTCAATGAAGCTATTTCAGACTATTGACAAAGTAAAAATTGTTAATAGTCTTTTTTGAAGAAAATGAAGTGAATTGTTAACAATCAAGAATGATCCTAAATAAGGATCTTTTTTTGCTTAAAAATCATTTTTCAGATCAAAGAAAATAAGAAAATATTGCATTAACTTTCTGTAAAATACACTGAATATATATATATATATATATATATATAATGGTATTAAAGTAGGTAAAATTCACAAAATAAACG
>ERZ824600.422-NODE-422-length-63332-cov-4.305229_pt1 | contig 63332 bp, 57 predicted proteins | sample MGYA00519933_ERZ824600 | MGnify/ENA primary metagenome ERZ824600 (study PRJEB31778, sample SAMEA3449178) | human gut metagenome | biome: human gut; feature: human-associated habitat; material: faeces | place: United Kingdom | collected 2010/2012 ...
TATTTCGATGTTGATACCTCGTTGTATTACCTCCAAAGCAGGTATTACGATCCGGTTGTAGGTAGGTTCGTTAATGCGGATAGTGCAGAGTATCTTTGCCATTATGGTCAAAATATCGGAACAAACTTTTTTGCGTATTGCGAAAGCGATCCTCTAAACAATTTTGATCAAAATGGAACCTTCGCACTGCTCGCTTGCATCATTATTGGTGTTATTGTTGGTGCCGCAACCGGTGCAATTGCTTCAAAGATGATTTATGGCAAGGTAAACGGCTGGTGGGTTCTTGGCGGAGCAGTCATTGGTGGTGTTTTAGGGTATTTTGGTGGAGCATTTTTTGGAGCATCCGGGATTAAAGCCGGAACTCTTGCTTCCAAAGTAAGTATGTCTCGAGTAAGGTGGCTTGGCAAAATCGGGGAGAAACTTTCAAGGCTTCCCAAAAACACAAAGCACATCGATTCTTTATCAAAAACGGCAAAATACAGAATACCGGATTATCTTGATAAATCAAACAAAATTATTGGCGATGTGAAAAACGTCAAGCGGCTTTCGTATACAAATCAGCTAAGAGATTTCATGCTTTATGCAGAAAAGAACGGATATACTTATGTCATTAAAATTAGAAAGGCAACACAGCTTTCGTCTACATTAAAATCACTGGTGGATGCCGGCAAAATAGTGCTTCTCTATTTTTGATATCAATACCTAGGAGCTACAATGGATAAAGACTTATTAAAGCTGCTTGGAGAAAAGAGAGCTGCTGCATACAGTGATCCCAACAGCGTGTTAAAAGAATTTGATGCGTTCTTGGAATCCAACGGGATATATCATTCACTTAACCAAAGCATATTTTTCAAACACATCGACGGCAAAACAGCGCTTGCCGAGTTCACTTTGCATATGTATTCAAAAGCGACTCTTGATAACGAGAGGCTGTTTTTGCTGGATTGTCTATTGCATATGGGATATGATAAATGCAAATTGGCCGAAATGGTTTTGCGTGTTTTTCGATCCGAAAAAGAAAACTTATGCTTATGGGATTATGCCGATTTCCTTTATTCGATAAAGGTCTACTCGCTTCTGAATGACTACATTTCATTGATTATGGATCGATCTTATGGCAGCGCGCGACAAATGCTTGTTTTGCTTGTCGGAGAAAGCAAGTCTCCCTTGGTTGTTCCTTATCTTCTTGAATTGGTCCGTGAGGATGAAATACTCGGACATGTCTTGATAGCTTTATCACATTTCACCGATTCAAGGATCCTCCCGATTATGGAAGCGAATACCCATAACAAAACAAAGTGGATAGCTAAGGTTGCTTCTGATTATGTGAAGAAGCACTGAATCCTGTTTTCGTCCCGTGTAGGTAATGCCTATGCGGGACGTTCTGGGAAATACAACCAACATTACTTATGACGATGCCGGCAGAGTTCTCTCCAAGAGGCTCCCTGACGGTGCGCTTGTTCGATATGAGTATGATAAGGAGTTTATTCTACTGGATATTTGTGCTGACTATCCGGGTAAAAAGGAGAAAGACATTCGAGTTAAGATTTCTTGCAAACGGTCTTTCGGGATTCTCCGTCTCTTCTCTCTTCTGGATTCTATACGCCTCTCTTAGTTTATTTCAAGAAGCCCCTGTTATGGGATTCGAATTTTTACTATGGGTATTGCTGTTTTATTTGATTTTTTCTGTTTTATATATCTGTTTGATTGTTCTTGGCGTGCATAAGGGCATCTTCAAGAAAATAAAGGAGAAAAGTCAAACACCAAAAGCTTTGGCAATTTCAGCTTTTTTTGCCGCTATTCTTCCCGGTGCAGGTGCAATTGGAATGCATGCACACAGAATTCTTCGAGCACATGCAAGTGTTGCAGTACAGGATATCGTTGAAAGCTTCGCATTTATTTCGATTATTTTTTTGCCGACACTGGCACATATAAATTTCGTACAATATTTTTATTGCAAAAAGTACAAAATCTTTTGCGATGAAAACGGCAACACAACTTCACCGAATCTCGAGTACCGCAAAAAACAAAAGAGAGATAAAGCAGAGCGAAGCGAAATAAGCCTTGAAAAACTCGGCATATCCAAGAAAAAGCGCGCAAAGAAGAACAAACACTTGTGGGTCAAAATCCTGATCGGTATCTTGGCCATTCCTGTTGTTTTCATCCTTGTAGTGTTTCTTGTGTTTTCAATCAAAGGCTTCATTAGAGGATTCATCAAAGGAGTATCCTGAAAACATTTATATGCCATTCAGCCGCACCTTCGGGTGCGGCTGTTTTTCGGTTTGAGTGATTGCAAGGTCACGTGGATAGCCGGATCAAATGATAATGAAACAGGTCAGTTGACCCATTTACGGGCGGAAAGAATAGTAAAGAAACTCTTATATGAGCGGCATTCACCACAAGCCCTTTATATGTGGATGACAACTTTAACCCGGACAGTAACTGTCCGGATTGTTTTATATAATGCCCATGCAGCTGAAATAAAGACGAAAGGAGCAGCAAATTGGAGAACACACAGATCGTTTTGGAGCGACATGAGCAAAAGCTTCAGGCATTGGAACGGGATATATCCGATCTGAAAGCGGTGCAGACCGAAATCCGTTCCATGAATGAGACATTGGTTACGCTGGCAACAGAACTAAAACACACAAATGAACATCTTGCAAGGCACGAAAGAAAAATCGACGATATCGAAAGACAACCCAAAATGCGATTGCAGCAGATTGCAACGGCAATTATTGCAGCGCTTGCGGGCGGATTGATTTCGACTGTTATCGGAGAAATTTTCGCATAAAGAATCGAACGAAGAAAGGAGAATTTTGATATATGAATTTTGAGCAGTACATACGACCGGAGCTTCTCATTCTGGTTCCGGTTATGTATATCTTCGGAATGGGGCTGAAAAGAAGCAAGGTGACAAACAGGCATATTCCGCTTATTCTCGGTACGGCTTCGGTTATCCTGTCGGCACTATGGGTATTCGCGACAGAGAATCCGGGGAACGGCAAGGAAATTCTTGCGGCATTTTTTACGGCAGTAACTCAGGGGATTCTTGCAGCGGGTGCAAGCGTGTATGCAAGCCAGCTTTACATTCAGTCAAAAAAGGACAAATAGAGGAAGGATTGCAAAATGAAAAAGGTGAAAGTGAAATTTGCCGAAGAAATCTCGGATTTTCCCGTACAGGATACATTCAACCTCGATTGCATGATTATTACGGAAGTTGAGGAGGCAGCAGATGACATTTGCAGCACGGACAGGCAAACCGGAAGCGGGGAATAAGTATTATATTCGCAAGGAAAGCGGAGGATATTCAAACGCTGTTCGGGGATACCCGAAGGACAGCGAATGCGATGTGCTTTCCAATTGTGTGGGCTATGCTTACGGTCGCTTCAACGAGATCGGCGGGTATGGCTATTGCAAATACCTTGCGCCGGTCAATGCGGAAAATTTCATGCAGTACAGAGGTTCTGTTTGGCCGGTAAAACACCCAAGCCCGGTTCTTGCATGGTTTGGCAGAAAGGAAAGACACTTTCGGGGTCGGACGGAGCAGGGCACGTGGCGATCGTTGAAAAAGTAATAAGCGACACGGAGGTTTATACTTCCGAGAGCGGTTACGGTACTAAAGCCTTTTGGAATCAGACACGCAAAAAGGGATCTGATGGAAGATGGGGTGCGGGACCGGAATATGTATTTCTCGGATTCATCTATAATCCTGCCGTAGAAGCAGAATCGCCTCCGCCGGAAAGCGATCCGAGCTTACTTGATTCTGTTTCGGCGGGCGATACAGTCAGGATCAACGATTCCGCTGTTTATTACGGAAGCGCAAAGCCCGTACCGGCATGGGTTAAGAATAAAGCCTGGATCGTGCACAGTATCAGCGGCGAGCGTGCTGTAATAGACAAATCCGATGACGGCAAGAACTCAATTTGCAGTCCGATACACGTTAAATACCTGTCGGCCATAAAGCAATCGGGCAGAGTAAACGATTCTTATGCGCTTGCACCGTACACGGTAAAGGTAACCGCTTCGGCTTTGAATATCCGGGAAGGTGCAGGTACGGATTATCCTATTGTGAGCTGCATTTGGGACAAGGGAATCTATACTGTCGTTGAGGAAAAGGCGGGTACGGGCGCCTCCAAATGGGGCAGGCTGAAATCAGGCGCCGGGTGGATTGCACTGGACTATACAGTAAAACAGCAGCACCGATAGTGCTTATTATAAAGCACCCCTTGACGAAACCGCCGTTGAAAATGGGCGTTTCCATGGAAGCAGCTTGATAATCCTGTTTATCATGACTGTAAAAAAAGCACCCGCTTCGCATAAAGCAGGTGCTTTCTCTGTTTTGTTTTATGGTTTTATGCGAATTTCGAAAGGTCGAATGTGCCGAGGTACTCAAAGTGTTTATCGACAATTGCGTTCAACTGCGCGGCAATCTCCGAGAAGTCACGATTCAGATCAAGCGTTTTCACGCTGATTTGATTGCCACTCATCCGATAGCTGTTATCCGGCTGTATTGCTTCGTCAGTTGCGGCATACAGAAGCATACCGGACACCCGATGCGGTTCATCTCCAAACTCGGTGTCTTTGTTTTTCACATTTTACCCCGAAATGTAGTATAAATGTAGTGGAAAAATCGCACGCAAAAAGCACCCCGAAAGGTGTTTTCTGATGATATATTTATTAAAACACGCAGAAATCATTTCTGAATTCTGCGTGTTTTTTCGGTAAAGCTCTGTTGGATACTTTTACAGAGCCTTATAATCGCTGTATTTAGTAAACTATTTTTTTCGCTTTTTGAGCACAGCGATAAGCACGCCTGCGGCAGCTAAAATCGCCGCGCCTATTGCTATCGGCATTATTGCGTTCGGAGAGGTTTCCGGTGATTCTGACGACGGCTCTTCCGGGGATGAAACAGGTGGATTTTTGTAATTATCAACAGCGAGCGCAAGAGCGTTATACAGACCGTTTATGTGCGGTGCATAGATTTCTTTGCGTTTCATGTAATTCTTGATTTCACGGACGGCTGTCCTGACAGCACTGTCGTCAATCATTTCCGCTTCGCTTATCAGATCGGTATGGTCTGGATTTGGACCATATACCTCAAATTCAGTGATGCCTCCGCTATAATATGTGCTGTAATCGGCACAGTACCATCTTTTAAGCTGAACATACTTGACATAACGGGCATTCACGGTATTAAACTCAACAGTATCTGCGTCACCTCTCGTCCCTTCCTCAAGTCCGGAGACATCGTATACCTTTTTGTAGTTTTCACCGTCTTCGGATACATATATCTCATAGGCTGAGACGCGCTCGAAATAACGGATTATGACTTTGTTGATTTCTCTGACCGTGCCGAGATCGACAATCATCCACTGCTCATCTTTATCACGTGCGAACGAGAGCCTTGTATCGGTGTTGCCGTCAACGGCGAGCGGCTCGTTCAGGCCGTAATCGACTTCAAGACCACTGACGGTAACTTTTTTGCCTAATGCAAGGTTGGCGTTATATAGCATATCGGAAATATCAAAGGTATGCTCACTGATCTCGAAGTTCTGTACCGACGAGGAAACTCTTTCAAGCGGCAGCACGAAGGTGGAACCACCCTTTTTGTCACCTGCGAGATTTCGCGAATTGGCGGGGGAATAGTACCATGTGTCGTCAACGATCAGCATAGTGCGTGTGCGATCAGCGTAAAGCTGAATTTTCACATCGGTGTTTTTAGGTATCACCGCACCGTATGTAAACGTATATGACTCGCGATCAAAGCAAAGCCGTCCGGTGTTGCTGACATAAAGTCTGCCGTCTCCACCTGAGAACAGATCGGTGTCGTAATCCGAAATATTGATATTTGCGGTAAGCTGGTACGGATAACCAACGGATTTGATACCCGTTGCATTGGTTTGATCGATCGGAAGAGCTTCATGCCGCCCCGGATTACTTCCGCCGCTTTTTGTCGAAAGTATGTCAAAGCGTGAAATGAAATCGTCGGCAGATATTTCACGGGTCTGCTCTCCGCACCAGGTTTTTTCAGATATCAGGCATATCTGATATCTCAGACGATCAAAAATATCGAAAATCGAGAATCCGCCCCAGTCGCACCATAAGTCGTTCCAGAGAGCAAACGATGCACCCTTAAGCTGAGGATGGTCATATTTAACCGATGTTGAGGCGTTATAGCCCATATAGTTCACAAACCATGTCGAATACAACGAGCGCAAATCGTAATAATTTGCAAAGCCGTAATTTCCTCCCGGAACGCAGTAAAGCACCGGACCGCAGGTATTTATGACATCATAGCCCATTTTGAAGAGCGTTTTGTAGTCTGAAAGCTCAACAGCCCAGAAATTTGTCTGAGCATCGCCGCTTACGGGTGTTTCGCCATTGAACCCTTTACCTCCGAATGAACCCCAGAAACGCGGAGTACATCCTCTTGAACGAAGATGTTTTATGAGTGTGTCGGTAAATGCTCGCATCTGTTCATTGTATCCGTCGGGGAATTCGTCGGTGCCGAAATGTACGGTTTTCGAAACAAAAACAGGGTCATCGCCGGTAATATATTCATCCCACAGATCACATATGAAACCGACGGCATCCGGATTTGTTATATCAATGTGATGCCCGTCAAACATATATTGCGGCACAGCTTTGCTGAAACATGCGCTGTGCGCCGGTGTATCGATTTCGGTGACGACTTCCACGCCGTATTCAAGCATACGCTTCTGATACTCGCGGTACTCCGCTTTCGTATAATGCTCATCGGATGTCAAGCCCGGGACATCGCTTTCAAGACGAAAATAGCCGATGCCGTCCGAGCCGGTGTCATTGATATGCAGATGTATTTCATTGAGCTTGAACCACGCGAAATACTTTGTTATTTCTTCAACGTATTCAAGCGGTACATATGCTCTTGCGACATCAATCATGCCGGAGCGTATAGGGTATGAAGGGTAGTCATACACCTCACCGCACGGCATGAAACCGTCTGCAATATATGACTGAAGTATCGTGATAATTCCGTAAAGCAGTCCCTTCGATGTAAAAGCAAAGATATTGGCGGTTTCGTTGACATCGATGATGTAGCCTTCATTTCCGAGAGCGGAAATGCGTGCGTCGTCGGTCTCTGCGGGTGTTTCGGCAGAAAGCGTCAGAATGATGTCACCGCTTTGCACATCTTCGGTGACAAATGAGATTTCAATACCGACGATATCACTGAAATATCCGGAAATGATTTTTTTCAGTTCGTCGGAAATACGGGTCCCGGAAGTCAGCACAATACGCATGCCTTTTTTCGGAACAAATTTGCCGGTGGACGGATTCCATTCACGTATCGCCGGTATTACGCGCGGTGCGGAATTAAGACTGGGGTTGTCCGCGGAGACCGCTGCAGGAGCGATACCGCAGAGCAACATCACCAGCGCCAGGATAAATGCTGTTTTTTTCATAGCAGACCTCTTTATTAAATATTTATTTAGTATATATTTTTATTTACGCCGCTTTTGATTCGGCACGGCTCATTCGCAGCGGATCGCGGCAATGTTTCCGTATATTCGAAAAAGAGTATAAGGGAGCATTATGAAAGCGAACCCGTATGGCAGATCTGCGGCGATCTGTGGGGCGCGCAGAGCCGGGCGGAAAAGCAGGGGGCGCAATAACGGAACGAAATTGAAAAAAGCACGCTTCGGCGTGCTTTTTTAATGGAGCAAGCGACGGGAATCGAACCCGCACGGTCAGCTTGGGAAGCTGAAGTTCTGCCACTAAACTACGCCTGCACTACTTTTGCATTATACAACACAGTTTACGCTTTGTCAAGCGCCAAATTTGCTTTGTTTTTAAGCCGCAAAGGCGCTTTGCACCGCGAAAACGATTGACTTTGCGCCCGCGCGGTGATAAAATAAAACAGAATAACGTTACGAGGCGGTACATGATGAAAAAAGCGCTGATCTTCGACGGAAACAGTATACTCAACCGCGCGTTTTACGGCGTGCGTCCGCTCAATGCGCCGGACGGGCTCCCGACAAACGCGCTTTACGGCTTTGTCGGCATGGTCAACAAGGCTTTTGCGCAGGTCGGCGGGGCGGATTATGCCGCGATGGCGTTCGATGTCCGCGAAAAGACCTTCCGCCACAAGGCGTTTGCGAGCTATAAGGCGACACGCAAGCCCATGCCGGAGGAGCTTGCCGCGCAGCTTCCGTTTGCGCATACGCTTGCTTCGGCGCTCGGGTTAAAGGTTATCGAATGCCCGGGCTACGAGGCCGACGATATACTCGGCACGCTTGCGCGGGAGCTCGAAGCCGGCGGCGCGGAGGTATATATCGTCACCGGCGACCGCGACAGCTTCCAGCTTGTTTCGGACAAGGTCACGGTGCTGCTTGCCTCCAACGACGAAACAAAGATCATCACCCCGCAGAGCGTTGCGGACATATACGGCGTAACGCCCGAAAAAATGATAGATATCAAGGCGCTTATGGGCGATACCTCCGATAATATCTCCGGCGTGCCGGGGATCGGCGAAAAGGGCGCCGTGAAGCTTATTACTCAATACGGCGGTCTGGACGGCGTTTACGCCCACGCGGAGGAGATCGCGGGGGCGCTCGGCAAAAAGCTGCGCGAGGGCAGGCAGAGCGCATACGATTCGAAATTCCTTGCCACGATCTGCACATCGGCGCCGATCGGCGTTTCCGCGGAGGACTGCGCATATAAAGGCGCGGATATCCCGGCGCTGCGGCAGGTATATAAACGTCTCGGCTTTTCGAAATATCTCGAAAAGCTTGCGGATGTACCCGCAGCCGCGGCAGAACCAGCCGAAATCGAGGAATATTTGCCTTTCGGCGCGGAGGATTTTGCGGGCAGGACCGTTTTTGCCGCTGTCTTGGGCGAAGAGCTTCTTGTTTGCTGCGGCGGAAAATGCCACAGGGGCGGCGCGGAGCTGATCCGAGCTGCCGCGAAGGCGGAAAAGACGGTTTGTTGGAGCAGCAAGGAGCTTTACCATGCCTATGCCGCCGCGGGGGCAACGGTGCCGGAAAACGCGGAGGATATTTCGCTTTTGATATATGTCGGCTCGCCGGAGGATAAGGGCATAAGCTTTGCGAAAAGCGCTTTGGATATACTCGGCGTGAGCTGCACGGAAATGCGGGTATCGCTGCTGCCCGCGATGTACGAAAAGCTGATCGAATCCGCCACGGAGGAAGGAATGCGGCTTTATCGCGAAGTCGAGCTTCCGCTTTCAAGAGTTCTTTTCGATATGGAGGCGCGCGGATTCCGCGTGGATCCGCAGGCTCTGGATGTGTTTTCGGCACAGCTCGAAACCGAGATCAGCGGGTACGAAGCGGAGATATATGCTTCCGCGGGGCACGAATTTAATATAAATTCTCCGAAGCAGCTCGGCGATGTTCTGTTCGAGGAGCTCGGACTTCCGCATTACCGCAAAACAAAAAGCGGTTATTCTACGGATGTTTCGGTTTTGGAACGGCTTGCCCCTTACCACCCCATAATTCAAATGATATTCGAATACAGGCGTGCAGCCAAGCTGAAAAGCACCTATTGCGACGGGCTGAAACGTCAGATAAGCGCCGACGGCAGGATACACACGACATTCAAGCAGACACAGACCTTAACCGGGCGGCTTTCCTCTGCGGAACCGAACCTGCAGAATATTCCCGTGCGGCGGGAACAGGGGCGCGAGCTGCGCAAATTCTTTATAGCTTCCGAGGGCGGCGTGCTGATCGATGCGGACTATTCCCAGATCGAGCTGCGCATACTTGCCCATGTTTCGGGCGATGAGGCGCTTATAAACGCCTTTGTGAACGGCGAGGATATACACACCGTGACGGCTTCACAGGTTTTCGGTGTCCCCGCGGATTCGGTCACGGCGGAAATGCGCAAGCGCGCAAAGGCGGTCAACTTCGGCATTATTTACGGGATCGGCGATTATTCGCTTTCGCAGGATCTGCATATCCCGCGCCGCCTTGCAGCCGAATATATCGAAAGCTATCTTGCAAAATACCCCGGCGTATGCAAGTATCTGCGGGATATAAAGCAGTTTGCAAGGGATAACGGTTATGTCGAAACGATGTTCGGTCGCCGGAGATATGTTCCGGAGATAAACAATCGCAATGCGAATATGCGCGCGTTCGGCGAACGGGTGGCGATGAACACGCCGATCCAGGGTGCCGCGGCGGATCTGATCAAGATCGCCATGATACGCGCGGACGAAATGCTTGCCTCCGCCGGCCTGAGCGCAAGGCTGATATTGCAGATACACGACGAGCTTATTATAGATTCCCCTGCGCAGGAGGCGGCCCGCGCCGCAGAAATACTCCGTACCGCAATGACGGGCGCTGCATCCCTTGCGGTGCCGCTTTCGGTGGATATCGGGGTCGGGAAGAGCTGGTTCGAGGCAAAGAACTGATACCGCGCCCGCGCTTCCGCAGGGCGGTTCCGAAAAAGGTGAAACATGGGTAAACTTTATGTAGTGCCGACCCCTATCGGGAATCTCGGCGATATAACTCTGCGTGCAAAGGAAACGCTGGAAGGCGTGGATTTTGTCGCCTCGGAGGACACACGCATCGGCGGCAGGCTGATGCACCTTCTGGGGCTGAAAAAGCCGCTCGTGAGCTTTCACGAGCATACAAGCGCCTCCGCCTGCGAGGCTGTCGCACTGCGTATCGCACAGGGCGAAAACTGCGCGCTGATAACCGATGCGGGAACTCCCGCGGTGAGCGACCCTGGCGAAAAGCTTGTCGCCGCCTGCGCCGCAATGGGTGTCGATATAATACCGCTTCCGGGTGCCTGCGCGGCGGTCACGGCGCTTTCCGCCTCCGGACTGCCTTCGCGGCGGTTTTGCTTCGAGGGCTTTCTGCCGGATACGAAAAGCGCGCGTGCAGAGCGCATTGCCGAGCTTAAAAGCGAAAAGCGCACTTTTATACTTTATATTTCCCCGCACGATGCGGCGGAGTACCTGAACGAGCTTGCCGCCGAAATGGGGGAACGCAGGTGCGTTCTCGCAAAGGAGCTGACAAAGCTTCACGAACGCTTCTTCCGCGGAACTCTCGGCTCTGTCGCGCAGGAATTTTCCGCGCTTCCGGAACCGGACCGCAGGGGCGAATATGTGCTGATATGCACCGGGCGAAGCGATGAGGAATGCTTCTGGCTGGATATGGATATCCGCGAGCATGTGGAAAAATATATGTCGCTCGGAATGAGCAAGATGGATGCCTGCAAGCAGGTTGCGCGGGACCGCGGCGTGGGCAAGGGCGTTATATACCGCGAGGTGAATGAATGAGATTACGCAACACAACAATATACCTACTGGCGGCGCTCTGCATTGTTTTCTGCCTGCCCGTTAAACCCGCTTCGGCGGCGGGGGAGGGCGCAGCGATACGCCTTTCCTGCACACAGGCGGCGCGTGTGGGCGAAAGGATACTTGTTCGCGTGGAGCTTACGGCTTCCGAAACGCTTGCCGGCGCAGAGCTCGGGCTGCATTACGATGCGGCGCGCGTGAAGCCGGTCATTACCGACAACAGCGAAGGCGCCATGGATGCATTTGTCGTTTCCGCGCCCGCGGGGTGGGAACAGATGTGCTCGCTCGATACATCGGGCGGGCTTTACCGCCTGCGTTTCGTGTGTGACGAAGCCGAAAAAAACCTTCTTCAGAAGGGCAAAACACTTGTGGCGGAGGTCCCGTTCACCGTTGCCGCTGCAGGAGTGCTGCACTTTTCCTCACCGTCGGGGGAGGTGATCGCCGTCGGGGCGGACAAAAGCGCGACACTTTACGGCAGCAGCGGGGATGAGCTCGATATTACCGCCGCGGGTGATTCGGAAAAGCTTTCGGTACAGCTTTCCTGCGCGGAAACGGTTGCGGAGGGCTCGGAGCTGCGTGTTGATATAGTCGTTTCCGATATCGGTGACGACAGCGGCATTATCGGCTGTCAGTTCGAGCTGGTATACGACAGATCCGCCGTCGTTCCGGTGATAACCGACAATGCCTCCTCGCAGATGGATGCGTTTATCGTTTCCGCACCGGGCAACGGCTGGGAGCAAATGTGCACGCACGATCCCGCAGGCGGAAGATATATACTGCGCTTCGCGGCGAAGCACGCCGGGACAAATTCCGGCGAACTTTTGAAGTGTGGAGACACGCTTTCCGTTTCGGTCCCGTTCAGGGTCATCGGTGCAAAAGGGGCAAACGCCGCCTTTTCGGCGGGCAGCGCTTCGGTTGTCGGCGTGAGCATGGCATCGCCGGCGGTTTCGGGGGTCGGAAGCTCCTGCCGCACGCAGATTGTTGCCGAGCCGAGCAAGCCGATCCCCGGCGGTGAATATGATATTGTCGACGGAGTCGTTATCGGTGTGCACGAAAAGACCTCCGTTGCCGATTTCCTGAAAAAGTCGGCGGGGGCAAGGGTCTGCGATAAAAACGGCAGGGAGCTCACGCGCGGCTATGTCGGAACGGGCTGCACGGTTTATTATGCAAACGGGTCTGCCTGCACCGTGCTTGTAAAGGGCGATACGGACGGCAGCGGCACGGCAGATGCGACCGATTACCTTATCGCAAAGCGGACATATCTGGGCACATACGTCATAAGCGGGCTTTATTACCGCGCCGCCTGCATTATGGGCGGCGATACCCTTTCGATGGTTGATCTGCTGATGCTGAAACGCCATGTGCTCGGCACAGCGGATATTTATACGGTGTCGAAATGATAAAGAAAATGGCATTGATTCTTGCCGCGGCGCTGTGTATGGCGGCGCTTTGCGGCTGCAACAGGATAGATGCCGAGCGCGCGGATGCGCTCTGCACCGATTATGCCTCGGCGGTGCTTTCGCGGGATGAGGAAGGGATGAAAAGTCTTATCCACCCCGGATATATCGAAAAAGCACTTCCCGGCGATGCGTTTTACGAGACGGCATCAAAGGCATACCTGAATATCGGCGATGAAATGACATCGCTTACCGCCGTGGCAAAGAATTATTCGGATGATACCGAGCTGGACGGCAGGGTCATAAGCTGTAATTACCTTGCCTTTATAGATGAGCTTTACTATGAATTTGTTTTTGTTATTCTGGATAACGACGAGGGCTACGGTATAATTGCATTCTCCGCGGCTCTTGCGGATATGACGGAGGCAGCATGAAGCATACGGAAAACGGTTTTCGCCGGCTTGCCGTGAAATATGCGATGATAACGCTCGGCAGCGCTCTTTATGCTGCGGGGATATCCATGTTTCTCGATCCGAACCGGCTTGCACCGGGCGGTGTCTCGGGTATGGCCATAATCATAAACAAGCTTATTCCCGCTGTCCCCACCGGGACATGGATTATAATCATGAACATTCCGATATTGCTTGCCGGGATGTGGAAGCTGGGAGCGAGGTTCCTTGTTTCCACCGTTTATTCGGTGGCGGTTTCATCGGTTTTTATGAACCTTTTGGATAAATGGGTCGGCGCGCTGACGTATGAACCGATCCTTGCCTGCGCCGCGGGTGCGTTCCTTGCGGCAACCGGTATCGGGATTGTGTTCCGCAACGGAGCGACAACCGGCGGCACCGACGTGATCGTCAAGCTGCTGCGGACAAAATTTCCGTATATTTCCACCGGCGGTGTATTTCTTATCACGGACGGCATCATTGTCGCCGCTTCGGGCTTTGTTTTCGGTGATATCGACAAGGCGCTTTTTGCGGGTATAGCCGTGTTTCTGCAGATGTATATACTCAACACCGTGCTTTACGGCTCGGATGAAGCGCGTATCGTATATATCATCAGCGGCAGGGATAAGGATATCGCCGCACGGCTGATGAACGAGCTTGATGCCGGAGCGACTTATCTGAGCGGCACCGGCGCTTATACCGGGGATCGGAAAAACGTGCTTATGTGCGCATTGCGTATGCGTTCGCTCCCGCAGGCGCGGGATATCGTGCGCGAGGAGGACGGGGATGCCTTTATGATCGTCACAAAGGCAACAGGCGTTTTCGGCGAGGGCTTCAAAAGCCATTATTCGGATGATCTATGAGCACGCTCGGGCTTGTTTCGGGGCTTGAACCGCTTGTCGGTTCGTTAAGGCGGGAGAACCGCCCGATAATGCTTTACGGCATGGGCAACGGAGCGGAAAAGATATACGCCTATCTCACGGCACGCGGGGTGAAGATATCCGGCGTTGTCGCTTCGGAGGGCTTTTTGCGCGGGCAGAGCTTTCTGGGCTTTCCGGTGCTCGGCATTCCGGAAGCCGCGGCGCGCTTCGGTTCGCTGTGCCTTGTTGTATGCTTCGGCACAGAGGGCGAAAGATCGCGATTTTTGTATGACCTTCGCGGGCGGCACCGCGTTGTTTCGCCGAACCTGCCGGTTTTCGGCGGCGGGGCGATGGATGCGGAGTATATCGCCGCCGAGCACGAGCGTCTGGACCGCACACGCGCGCTTCTGTGCGATGATATCTCCCGCAGGATATTCGATTCGCTCGTTGCGTATAACTATACCGGCGATATTGATTTTATAAAGGATTCCCACTGCTTTACGCCGCCCGACGGATTTTTCCGCGGCGGAGTGCATATCGATATCGGCGCTTATGACGGCGATACCGCGCTCGAATATGCGCGCAAAAGCGCAGATTATGATGAAATAATAGCCTTCGAGCCGGATAAAACCGCCTTTTCGAGGCTTGCGAAGCGCCCGCTGCCGCGTTTAAGGTGCGAAAATCTGCTTGTCGGCAATGTCAACGGGGTCGTCGGCTTTGCATCCGGGCGGGGGCGTGCCTCGCACATGGGTGCGGGAGAGGGCATACAATGCGTTACTGTGGATGGCTTTTGCGGATACAACCGTATCGGCGATAAGGGGTTGCCCGTAAACAGCATAAAGATTGATGCCGAGGGTGCGGATGAGGCGGTGCTTGAAGGCGCGGCGAACACGCTTTTCTGCCGCAGACCCGCCGTGTGCGTTGCGGTATATCACCGCGCGGAGGATATAGTGCGCTTCCCCGCGATGCTTTCGGCGATAAATTACAAATATAAATTCTATATTCGCCGCAAGGAATATGTTCCCGCTTGGGACGTGTTTCTTTATGCGATACCGGAGGAATGATATATGAACAAAAGGATCGTAGACCCTGCGGATTTTTCCGCGGATATCTTCAATGCCATCGGCAGGGAATGGATGCTTGTCGGTGCGGTAAAGCCGGACGGCAGCTTCAATGCGATGACGGCAAGCTGGGGCGGAATGGGCGTTTTGTGGAACAAGAACGTGTTTACCTGCTTTGTGCGGCCGCAGAGATTTACCCACGAATTCACCGAATCGGCGGATAAAATCAGCATGGCCTTCTTCGGCAGGGAATACCGCGCGGCTTTGGATATATTCGGCAGCAAAAGTGGCAGGGATACCGATAAATTCGCGCTTTCCGGGCTCACGCCGATCGTGTCGGACGGGTATCTCGATTATGCGGAGGCAAGCCTTACGCTTTTCGGAAAAACGGTTTATAAAAGCGTTATAGATCCGGAAAAGCTGCTTGACAAAAGCGTGATGAAGCTGTATAAAGGCGATTACCACACCGTTTATGTGTGCGAGATAGAGAAAATAATCGAAAAAGAGGATAACCGATGAAAACAAGCGAGCTTATAAAATGCCTGAACGCGGGCGAATACGACATAACTTTCGGGCAGCTTTATCCCTGCGGGGATCCGGCGGAGCGCAGGGAACGCTTTGTGCGGCTTGCGACGGAATTCCGCGAGCTTTACGGCGAACACGATGCGATACTGTTTTCCGTTCCCGGGCGCACAGAGCTTTCCGGCAACCATACCGACCACAATAACGGCATGGTGCTTGCCGCTGGCGTGGATATAGATATAATCGCCGTTGCCGCCGCAGTACCCGGCACCGTTGTGAAAATGAAAAGCGAGGGCTACCGCGAGGATATTGTTGATATCGCCGCGGCGGATCCCTCCTCCGTGCGCAAGGGCAGCTCCGGCGCGATTATTGCGGGTGTCGCCGATTATTTCCGCAAAAACGGGCTTTCTGTCGGCGGCTTTGCAGCCTGCACGACAAGCGAGGTGATGACCGGCTCCGGGCTTTCCTCCTCCGCGGCGTTCGAGGTAATGTGCGGCAGAATCTTTTCCGAACTGTACAACGGCGGCAGCGTTCCGGCAATGGAGCTTGCCCATGCCGGCAAATATGCCGAAAACGAATTTTTCGGCAAGCCCTGCGGGCTGATGGATCAGGCGGCGTGCGCCTCCGGCGGCTGCCTGTGGATGGATTTCAAAAACAGCGCCGAACCCAAAACAAGCAAGCTGGAGCTTGATCTCCGTGCAAACGGATACAGCCTCTGCATCGTGAACACCGGCGGCAACCATGCCGACCTCACGGCGGATTATGCCGCCGTCCCCGCGGAGATGAAGTCCGTCGCCGCGCTTCTCGGCAAAAGCACGCTGCGTGAATGCCGCGAGGAGGATGTTGCGGAACGCGTTTCCTATATGCGTTCGATAGTGGGCGACAGAGCCATTCTTCGCGCGCTGCACTTCTTTGCCGAAAACCGCCGCGTTTCCCTCCAGAAGGAGGCGCTCGAAAACGGCGACATCGATACATATCTTGCGCTTGTAAAGGAATCGGGAAGCTCGTCTTTCAGGTTCCTCCAAAACGTATATACAAATTCCAACCCTGCCGAGCAGGGCATTTCGCTCGCGCTTGCGCTCACGGAGCGCATGGGTATAGTCTGCCGGGTTCACGGCGGCGGCTTTGCCGGAACGATCCAGGCATATGTCCCCGACGAACGCCGTGCGGAATATAAAGCCGCGATGGAAAACGTGTTCGGCGCCGGCTCCTGCCGTGCATATACGATACGCCCCTACGGCGCTTCGGCTTTATACAGCGGCGGGATAAGAGGATAAAAAGTTGGGCGCCGAGTTTTATACACTGTTTTCTTCATCAAAAGGCAATTCGGCGTTTCTGCGGTGCGGAAACGATCGGATACTTATCGATGCGGGCGTTTCGGCGCGTTCTGTCGGGCAGGCGCTTTCCTGCGTGGGCAGCTCGCTTTCGGAGCTCAGCGCGATATTCATTACTCACGAGCATTCCGACCATATCAAGGGGCTTGCGACAATAACAAAAAAGACCGATATCCCCGTGTTTGCTCCGGCGGCGTGCCTGCCGTTCCTTGCGGAAAGGGTAGCGGATCCTTCGCGGCTGTTCCCGCTTGCCTCCGGCAGGGTGGTAAAGGTGGGCGGGGTTGCCGTCTGCCCCGTCGCCACCCCGCACGATGCGCTGGGAAGCGTCGGCTTCCGTATTCTTGCCTGCGGCGAGCTTATCGGGTATTTTACGGATATCGGGCATCTTTCCGAAAACGTTCTGCGCGGGCTTTCGGGCTGTTCGAGGGTCGTGATAGAATCCAATCACGATATATTCATGCTTGAAAACGGCTCCTATCCGTACCCGCTCAAACGCCGTATACTCGGATCTCTCGGGCATTTGTCCAATGAGGAATGCTCGCGTCTGCTGCCGCACCTTGCCGCACACGGTACGCGTTCATTTATTCTTGCACATCTGAGCGAGGAGAACAACCGCCCCGCGATCGCATATGAATCGGCGGAAAAGGCGCTTTGCTCCGGGGGCTTCGGCGTGCTGCCGGAGGGCGACTGCCGCAGCGAGGGCGTTCGTCTGCGCATCGCGCCGGTAAGCGGCATCTGCGAGCTTTGAACCGCCGCGCGCTTTTGGAGCATTTCCCGGAAAGCGCGGCTTATTGTCGATATGTATTTAGTCGCTTGTCACAATTGACAAGCGAGATTTATGTGGTATCATTGTCTTGCGCGCAGCCGCGCACGGGAGGAAGCAAATTGGCAACGGTAAGCAAAAAAACGGACATGACCACCTGTCCGCTTTTCAAAAATATCATATTGTACACGCTCCCCGTTATGGCGACGGGTATATTGCAGTTCCTTTATAACGCCGCGGACACCGTCGTTGTCGGCAGGTTTGCCGCGGACAGCGAAACTTCACTTGCCGCGGTCGGCAGCACCGGCTCGCTTTCCAACCTGATAACCGGGCTTTTTATGGGACTTTCCGTCGGTGCCGGCGTTTCCATATCGCACGCGCTCGGCGCGGGAAAGCGGGATACCTGCAAAAATATCGTCCACACGGCAATAAGCTCCGCAGCGATAATCGGCGTGCTGCTTGCGCTGGTCGGCTACTTCACGGCGCGCCCGCTTCTGGCGCTCACCGGCGTTCCGGATGGGGTTCTGGGCAGCGCTTCACTTTATATGCGTACGGTGTTTCTCGGTATGCCCGCGCTCGTGCTGTATAACTTTGCCGCGGCGATATTCAATGCGCGCGGCGATACGAAGCACCCCTTCTTCTTTCTGCTTGCATCCGGCACGCTGAACGTGATGCTGAACCTTGTTTTCGTTGTCGGGTTCAAGCTGGATGTTCTCGGCGTTGCCATCGCGACGGTGGCTTCACAATATCTTTCGGCTTTTCTGATACTGCGGCTGCTTTCCGGGCTGGATGACGATTGCCGGCTGGATATAAAACACCTTTATATCCGCAAAGCCGAGCTTTTGAAGATGATCCGGATCGGGCTGCCGGCGGGTCTGCAGGGCTGCGTTTTTGCGCTTTCGAACGTTATAATCCAATCCTCCATCAACAGCTTCGGCAAGCCCTGCATGGCGGCAAATACCGCGGCAAGCAACCTTGACGGGCTGATATATATCGCGCTCAACTCGTTTTATCATTCCTCGCTCGCCTTCACCGGGCAGAACTACGGCGCGCGGCGGTTCGACCGTATCGCCCGCGTGCGCAGGATATGCCTTTCCTCCGTCGCCGTTTTCGGCGTGGCGCTCGGCGGCGGTGTTTATGTCTTCGGAAGGCAGCTTCTTGCGCTTTACGGCGTGACAGAGCCGGATGTGCAGAGCATTGCCATGACACGTCTGCTCTTTCTCGGCGTGCCGTATTTCACCTGCGGCATGATGGAGGTGCTTTCCGGAATGCTGCGCGGGGTCGGGCGGTCGGCGACATCGATGATCATATCCCTGCTCGGCGCCTGCGTGTTCAGAATAGTCTGGATATACACCGTCTTTCAGGTGGACAGAAGCATAGAATCGCTTTATATTTCCTACCCGATATCCTGGGTGCTTACGACGGCGGTGAGCTATATCGTGCTTCGCACCGTTCTGCGGCGTGAAAGAAGGGTATCGGCATGAGCACCGTAGGGGATGAAAACAGCCTGATTTTTTCGCGCCTCGCGACATATATGAACGAACGCCCGGATTTTATCGACAGCGCAATGATATCCGAGCTTGAAAGGCTTTACGGCGTGTGTACGGAGGAGGCATTTTCGCTCCTGCTGTGCGCGGCGCTCGGGTTCGATACCTCCTTCGAAAGCGACCGGCTGCTTTGGGAACGCTATGCACCGCATATGCTCCACCGTCTGGATGAAGCCTATTTTTCCGCCGACCCGTTTGCGGCGGCGGTCGGCGCGGTCGCGGGCGGGCGAAAGGGCGTTTGGGAGCTTGTGCACAGTGTTCTGCCGGCGTATTCGCTTGTTGCCTGCGGCGATCCGGTAACGCTTCCCGACGGGCGTGTTATCCCGCAGGTCGGATATTTCGATACCGATTACCGCTATATCGCCGTTTTGGAGCAGGGCCGCGAATGGATGACAATGCTTCCGAACGAATCGATCACGCAGCGGGTGCCTATCGCCGCGGCGAGAGGAAGGGTGCTCACCTACGGGCTGGGGCTCGGTTATTATGCCTTTATGACCTCGCGCAGGGCGGAGGTCACGGATGTGACCGTTGTCGAGCGCGACAAAAACGTGATATCGCTGTTCGAAAGCCTGATCCTGCCCTGCTTTTCCCACCCGGAAAAGCTGCATATAGTCTGTGCGGATGCGTTTGAATATGCAGAGCATTCCGCGCCGCAGGGAGGGTTCGACTGTGTTTTTGCCGATATCTGGCACGATCCTTCCGACGGTGTCGCCGCTTATAAGCGGTTCAGGCAATATGAACCGCTGTTCCCGGCGGGCACGCGGTTTGATTACTGGATCGAGGATACGATAAAGCTTTACCTTTGAAAAACAAAAAAGGGCTCCTTCGGGAGGAGGCTTCATAAGGGAGAAGGCAATGCAAAATCTGTACTGCCTTCTTTTTGTACGATCCGAAAACGGGTATACCGGATTTTGGCGACAAAATCCGATGCTCGCCGTCGGGCGAATATAACAGAGGCGCACTCCGGAAGGAAGTGCGCCTCTCAAAAGCCCTTTTGTTTATGCCGCGGAAAGGTTTATGCCGCGGTGGTGGCAACGGTGCCGAGGAAGGCAGCCATGATCGTGAGTGCCGAGAGTATTACCGCGAAACCGCCGACAATGTAATCCGTTTTTTTGAACTTGCGGTTGATTATGTTGGAAGCGCCGGTAAGCCCGAGCGAGACGACAGAAAGCGATGCGGCAAGCACGGAGGTGAGCTTCGGGGTGAGGAAGGCGATCTTGATCGATTCGCTTTTTGCGGAAAATACAAAGAGCGTGTAAAGAAGATTGCCGGTATCCTTGCTGTAACGTATGGTAAAGCAGCCTTCGTTGCGGGCGTTTGTCGCGATGATCGCGACAAAGATCGCGACAAAGCCGACTATCAGTGCGATCCTTTGGAGAAGCTCGTGAAGCTCCAGCTTATCTTTTTCGGGTTTTGCGATTTTGGTCTTTTCCATGGATATATCTCCTTGATCCGGGCGGATACAGTAATCTGCATATATTATACACTTGCCGCGGGTGCTTGTCAAGACAAAATAACCATAAAAGAACGTATGGTATTGCGTGAAAGAATGCGTTGACATTCTGCCGTGCAGAGGATATAATCGAATCATGGTGCCGAAAATGGGGTGATCTTGCATGATAAGGGAATTTATACGCTATTACAAGCCGCATAAAAGGCTTTTCTTTTTCGATATGCTGTGCTCGTTTCTGATAGCGATGTGCGATATGTTTTATCCGCTTATAACAAAAAGCATTATCAACGATTATGTTCCGAACCGCAACCTGCGCCTGCTGGCGGTGTGGTCGGGCGTGCTGCTGCTGATATATGCCTTCAAAGCGGTGCTGAACTATATCGTTTCCTATTGGGGGCATATAGTCGGCGTGCGGATGCAGGGCGATATGCGCCGCGATATGTTCACCCATTTGCAGAAGCTGCCTTTTTCCTTTTTTGACGAAAACAAAACAGGTCAGATTATGTCGCGCCTGATGAACGATCTGTTCGATGTTTCGGAGCTTGCCCACCACGGCCCGGAGGATATATTTATCTCCGCCGTGATGCTGATCGGCTCATTTATTGCGCTTGCGGGCATAAATCTGCGGCTCACGCTGATAATATATGCTTTTATCCCTATCATCGTCTTTATCGCGGTGAAGCTGCGCAAGCGTATGCGCAGGGCGTTTTCCGAAATGCGTGCCGAGGTGGCGGAGGTCAACGCGAATGTCGAAACGGCGGTTTCGGGCGTGCGGGTCTCACGCGCGTATACGAGCGAACGGCACGAGATCGAAAAGTTCAATGCAGCCAACACCCGCTTTATCGCCGCGCGCGGCAGGGCATACAAGGCGATGGGCACCTTCAATTCGGTGATGACGCTTTCCACGGATATACTCTACCTTGTCGCGCTGGTCGCGGGCGGGCTTTGCTTTTATTACGGTTTTTCGGATCCCGCCAACCCGTTTGCCGTGAACGGCGGCGAGTTTACGGCGTTTATACTGTATATGGCAATGCTTTTGAAGCCGATAAACCGGATCATATCGCTTTTCGAACAGCTTCAAAACGGGATGACCGGCTTTGCCCGCTTCCGCGAAATAATGGAATGCCCTGTGGAGGAGGATGCTCCGGATGCCGTGGAGCTGCATGACGTGTGCGGCGAAATAGATTTTCGCGATGTTTCGTTCAGCTACCCTGCGGGTGATACCGGCAAAAACGTTCTGCATTCGCTTTCGCTGCATATCGAGAGCGGCAAAACGGTTGCTCTTGTCGGGCCCTCCGGCGGCGGCAAAAGCACGCTTTGCAACCTGATTCCGCGGTTTTACGAGGTCGATTCCGGTGTTATAACGCTGGACGGCATCGATATAACGAAAATAAAGCGTGATTCGCTGCGCAGAAGCATAGGCATTGTCGCGCAGGATGTTTTCCTGTTCAACGGAACGATCCGCGAAAATATCGCATACGGCGACCCGGATGCCCCGGAAAGCGCGATAATCGATGCGGCAAAGCACGCCGGGATACACGATTATATAATGTCGCTCGAAAAGGGGTACGATACAGCCGTGGGCGAACGCGGGATAAATCTTTCCGGCGGTCAGAAGCAGCGGATAAGCATAGCGCGGGCATTTCTGAAAGACCCTCCCGTGCTCATACTCGACGAGGCGACAAGCGCTCTCGACAATATTACCGAAATGCAGATACAGGATTCGCTTTCGCTGCTGGCGAAGGGCAGAACGGTTATCGTTGTCGCCCATCGGCTTACGACGGTGCGCAATGCCGACGAAATACTCGTGATGACCTCCGACGGTATCGCCGAACGCGGCACACACGAAAGCCTTATCGCAGCGGGCGGAATATATTCGGAGCTTTACAACCGCAGCCTTCGCCCCGCGGGTTGACAAAGCGCCGGATTTGGGTTAATATGACACTGAAACTTATTTACGGAGCGACCTGATGAAGAGAATATTATCTTTACTCCTTGTATTTATCCTGGCACTTGCCTTCCTTGCCGCCTGCGATACCGCGCCGGAGGGCAATTCGTCCTATGTATCCGGCAATACCGCTTCCGGCGGTCTGACGGATATTTCCGGTGCTTCGTCGGAGCATTCATCCGAGGAAGTATCGACACCGCCCGCCGATTCGCGGGTGAGCTTCCTTGCCTGCGCGGACAACCTTATACACCCCTCCGTTTTTTATGATGCGCTCGAACGCGCGGCGGCGAAGAAGGGTGTCGCTCCGGATTATTCCGATCTGCACACCGCGGAGTACGATTTCCTTTCCATGTATGAATATGTCGCCGATGCTATCGCCGCGGCGGATATATCCTACCTGAATCAGGAAACTCTTATCGGCGGAAAATCCGGTAAGATCATCGGTTATCCCTGCTTTAATTCCCCCGATGCCGTCGCACAGACGGATTACGAGCTCGGGTTCGACGTGATAAATGTCGCGCACAACCATATGCTCGATTCCGGCAACGACAAATATCTTAAAAACTGCGCCGAGCTTTTCGGCTCCATGGGGCTCACCGTTATCGGTTATTATCCCACAAAAAGCTCGCTTTCCGAAATTCCGGTTATCGAAAAGAACGGGATAAGGGTCGCATTTCTTTCCTATACCTACGGTACAAACGGCATAAAGCTCCCCGCGGGGAGCGAAACGGTTGTCCCCTATTTCAGCGAAGAGCTGCTCCGCGAACAGGTGCCGCTTGCCCGCAGCGTTGCCGATTTTGTTATCGTTTCCTGCCACTGGGGCGATGAAAACACCTATAACACCAATGAAGAGCAGCGCAAATATGCCGCACTTCTTACGGAGCTCGAGGTCGATGTGGCGCTCGGTATGCACCCGCACGTCATACAGCCGATGGAATGGCAGACGTCATCGAGCGGGCACAAAACGCTGGTCGTTTACTCGCTAGGGAACTTCCTCTCCGGTATGCAGAAGGGCTCCAACGTGCTGGAAGGGATGCTTTCACTCGATATAGTCAAGGACGGTGTCACCGGGGAGGTCCGTATCGAAGCCCCGACGTTCATACCCGTTGTCAATCACTATGTCTACCGCGGCGGCAGGTTTTACAACGATACCGGCTACCGCGATTTCAAGATATATTACCTTTCGGATTATACCGAGGAGCTTGCCGCCGCGCATTATGCAAAGCAGTATGATGCGGCGAAAGGCAAAACGCTTGTCGGCGGCGCCTTCACGCGTGAAAATCTTATAAAAACGGTTCAGAAATATATTCCGGCGGAATTTCTTCCCGCGGAGTTCAGACAATAGAACCATAAAAAAGGAGAATAAAATGGAAAAACTCAGGATAGGCATTATCGGTACGGGCGGTATCAGCAATGTCCACATGGGCGGCTATAAAGCTAACCCGGAAAGGTGCGAGGTCGTTGCCGTATGCGATCTGGATGCCGAAAAGGTCAAGGCATATGCGGAAAAATACGGTGTTCCCGCATATTACACCGATTATAACGAAATGCTTGCAAAGGAGCATCTTGATGCCGTTTCGGTTTGCACCTGGAACGCATCGCACAAGGGTGCCGCCATCGCCGCGCTCAAAGCGGGCTGCAAGGTCATCTGCGAAAAGCCGATGGCTATGTCTGCCGAGGAGGGCGAGGAAATGCTTCGTGTTTCCAAGGAGACCGGCAATCTGCTCATGCTCGGCTTTGTGCGCCGCTTCGGCAACGATGCCGACATTATCAAAAAGTTTGTCGACGGCGGTACGATGGGCGATATCTACTATGCAAAGGCGACATACCTGCGCCGCTGCGGCTGCCCCGGCGGCTGGTTCGGGGATAAGGAATATTCCGGCGGCGGTCCGCTTATCGACCTCGGCGTACATGTTATTGATCTTGTGCGTTATCTCGCCGGCTGCCCCAAGCCCGTTGCCGCATACGGCGTCACCTACGAAAACCTCGGCGAGCATCGCGCAGCCGGCGGGCAGAGCTGGGTTTCGACAACAAAGGGCTTCGATTTCAAATACAATGTCGAGGATTTTGCAGCGGCAATGGTACGCTTCGATAACGGGCTCACCCTTACCGTGGAGGCGAGCTTCAACCTCAACCTTAAAGACGACCGCGGCGAGATCGAGCTTTTCGGCACGAAATCCGGTGCAAAGATCGATCCGGGCGTGGAATTCTTCACCGATATGAACGGCATGTTTGTCGATATAAAGCCGCACGGCAACAGTGCGCTTTCCTTCGACGGGCTCTTCAACCGCGAAATAACGCACTTTATCGACTGCTGCCTCGGCAAGGCGGAATGTATATCCCCCGCAGAGGACGGTGTCACGCTCATGAAGATACTCGATGCGATCTACGAAAGCGCACGCACCGGGCACGAAGTCGTTATCAAATAAATACCGGTCAGACAAAAAACGAACGCAGAGCGGAAATCGCTCTGCGTTTTATTCATGCGCTTTTTTCCTGCTTTTTGTTATATACGCGTTCGGCAAGCGAAACGGCGGCAAAAACCACTGCCGCGGTGGCGGTTCCCGCCGCGACATCAAGCACGGAATGCTGCTTTATAAAGACGGTGGAAAGCGATATGAGCACGCTCAGGACACCGCATATCGACTTTACCGTGCACCTGCCGCGCAGGCTTTCGGCGCGCAGGAGCGAAAAGAATATCGCAAATGCAACAGAGACGTGCATGGAGGGCATACAGCTTCGCGGGGGCGTGTCTGCCGCGTATATCTGCTTCACCGCCCATATCGCCGGGTTGTTCCTGCCCAATGCTTCGAAATCCGGGCGCATATCTGCCGGTATGCCGTTCGGCACGAAGGTGCAGAACAGCATCGGAAGTATCATGCAAAGGCACATCAGCGCCGTGGTGCGGATAAAATCGCGTTTGCTGTGTATGAGCGTGTAAAGCAATACCGCGGCTATGTAAAGATACCAAATGCAGTAGGGTATCACGAACCATTCGCAAAAGGGTATGCGGTCGTCGAGCGCACAGCGGATCAGCAGGACATCCTTTTCGGCATAGGCGATACGGAGTATCTCGTACCATAAGGTATGCACCGGCCAATACAGCAGCAAAAGGCAGTATTTATGTGTTTTGATATAATCGGTAATATGCTTCATTGTATATCCCCCTTTGGGATTTTACCACGGAAGCGCCCGTGTTGCAACAAAAAATGTCGCATCGCGGCGAAAAATGTTTACTTTGCCCGGGTTATATGATAATATACGATAAAGGAAAGTGAGGTGGCGGTATGCCGTTTTTACCCGTTACGCCGGGCGAGCAGGACATGACTCCGGATTTTGTTTTTGTCACGGGCGATGCATATGTCGATCACCCTTCCTTCGGTACTGCGATCATTTCGCGCGTGCTGGAAGCGGAGGGGTACAGTGTCGCGATAATCCCGCAGCCGGATTATAAAGGCAAGTCGGATTTTATGCGGTTCGGCAAACCGCGGCTCGCGTTTCTTGTCAATTCCGGCAATATAGATTCCATGGTGGCGCATTATACCGTTGCGAAAAAGCGCCGTAATTACGATTATTACTCCCCCGGCGGGCGCATGGGCTGCCGTCCGGACAGGGCTGTCATAGTATACTGCAACCGCATCCGCGAGGCCTACGGCGATGTGCCGATAATACTCGGCGGGCTGGAAGCCTCCACACGCCGGTTCGCACATTACGATTATTGGCAGGATGCCGTCCGGAGGAGCATACTTGTCGATTCCGGCGCGGATATGCTTACCTACGGCATGGGCGAAAACATACTCAGGCGGCTTGCCTTTCTGCTGGATAAGGGCGTTCCGATCCGGAAGATACGCGATGTGCGCGGCACCTGCTTTATGGAATCGCGCGGGTTCGAACCGCACTTCGAATCGGTATTCTGCGGCGAATACGATGATATCAAATCCGATAAACGCGCCTTTGCAGGAGCATATAAGATACAATCGGATAATCAGGACCATATCTACGGTATGGCGGTAACGGAGGGCTACGGCGAAAAGCTGCTTGTCCAGAACCCACCCATGCCGCCGCTCACCCGCAAGGAGCTGGATGCGGTCTATTCGCTCCCTTATATGCGGACATACCACCCGATGTACGAAAGCGCCGGAGGTGTTCCCGCTATCGAGGAGGTGCGGTTTTCCATAACTCACAACCGCGGCTGCTTCGGCGGGTGCAATTTCTGTTCCATTGCATTTCATCAGGGGCGCACGGTCACATCACGTTCTATTGCATCCTGCGTGGAGGAGGCACACCGCATTGCCTCCATGCCGGATTTCAAGGGCTATATACACGATGTCGGCGGGCCGAGCGCGAACTTCCGCGCCAACAATTGCGAAAAGGCAAAAAAGTTCGGCGTGTGCAAGGGCAAAAACTGCCTCACGCCGAAGGTCTGCCCGAATATGCGTGTCGATCACAGCGAATATATTGAGCTGCTCAAAGCCATCGAGGCGGTGCCGGGTGTAAAGAAGGTCTTTATCCGCTCCGGGCTGCGGTATGATTATATTCTTGCGGATAAAAACAATGCCTTCTTCCGCAAGCTTGTGAGTGACCATATAAGCGGGCACCTGAAGGTTGCGCCGGAGCATTGCTGCAACAATGTTCTTGCGCTTATGGGCAAACCGCCGATCGAGGATTACGACAGATTCAAAGCCGAATTTGCACGGCTCACAAAGGCGGCGGGGAAGGAACAGTATATCGTTCCCTACCTCATGTCATCCCACCCCGGCAGTACGCTCGGCTCTGCCGTGGAGCTGGCTGTTTACCTGAAAAAGAACCGATTGAACCCGGAGCAGGTGCAGGATTTTTATCCGACACCCGGCACGGCATCCACCTGTATGTTCTATACCGGTATCGACCCGGAAACCGGCAGGGAGGTGTATGTCGCCCGCGATTACGAGGAAAAGCGTATGCAGCGTGCGCTTTTGCAGTTCGCCCGCCCGCAGAATGCCGAAATCGTCCGCAAGGCGCTTCGGCTTGCCGGCAGGGAGGAGCTTATCGGCTATTCGCCGGAATGCCTTGTCCGCCCGGCGCAGCCACCCCGCGGCAAGGGTATGCAGCCGGGGAAGGGCTTCCGCGGCAAGGGCAACGGCAACGGAGGCGCACAAAAGCAGCACAAGCCCGAAAGGCGTAAAAGAAAATAAAAAAGACCCCCTTTTACATGGTATTCCACCGCCGCGCAAAAGGGGGATTCTTTATGAGGAGAACATGGTTTCGGATACTAAATAACTTTTGAAAGAAATTCCTGCAAACGTTTGTTTTTCGGGTGATTGAAGATATCGTCCGGAGTTCCGCTTTCCAGTATTTTGCCGTTGTCCATGAAAAGGATACGGTTTGCTACCTCGCGGGCAAACGCCATTTCGTGCGTGACAATGACCATTGTCATGCCCTCGGCGGCGACCTGCTTGATCAGATCCAGCACTTCGCCCACCATTTCCGGGTCCAGAGCGCTTGTCGGTTCGTCAAACAGAATCATCTTCGGGTTCATCGCAAGCGCCCGCACGATGGCGATCCGCTGCTTCTGCCCGCCGGAAAGCGTGCTGGGATAACAGTCCGCCTTGTCCGCAAGCCCGATCCGCGCAAGCAGCCTTTCGGCATTCGCCTTTATATCCGCGCGTACTTTTGCCTTGTCGGCAACAGGCAGCTTGTTTTTGGAAAACAGGTTGTGCCGCAGGGCTTTTTTGCGGTCGGAAAAGGCAACGTAAAGCGGCGCGAGCATGATGTTTTCGAGCACCGTTTTGTTGTTGAAAAGGTTGAAGCTCTGGAATACCATCCCGATATGCCTGCGGCTGATATTTATATCCACCTTCATATCGGCAAGATCCTTGCCTTCGAAATATATCGAACCGCCCGTCGGGTCCTCCAGGCAGTTTATACAGCGCAGAAACGTACTTTTCCCGCTCCCGGAGGGGCCTATAACGGCGACTTTTTCGCCCTCCGCGATCTCTGCGGATATCCCGTCGAGAACATTCAGCTTCCCGAAGCTTTTTTTGAGATCAACGATTTTTATCAACCTTGGAAAGCCTCCTTTCGAGAATTCTGATGATATAGGTTATCATCAGTACAAGCACAAGGTATACCGCCGCAAGCATCAGATACGGTATGACATATTCGTAGTTCGCATCCCCGATCTGCTTGAATGCTTTTGTGAGGTCGATGACCGTGATAAAGCTGACGACCGAGGTCTCTTTTATAAGCGAGATGAATTCGTTCCCGAGCGTGGGGAGAATGTTTTTTATCCCCTGCGGGATAACGATCTTCATCATGGAGGCGTTGTATGTCAGCCCCAGCGCGCGTGCCGCCTCCATCTGACCGGGGTCGACCGCCTGCATACCGCTTCGCATTATTTCCGAAACGTATGCGCCGCTGTTCATGCCGAAGATGATTATGGCTACGATCATCGAATCGAGCTTGACACCCATTGCGGGGAGAAGGACATAATAACCCACAAGCAGCTGCACGACGATCGGCGTTCCGCGGAATATCGCAACATAAACGTTGCATATGCCCGAAAGTATTTTCGGCAGCAGCTTGTATTTCGGATAAAGCCGCACCGCGGCGATGATAATGCCTATGATAATGCCGATAAGAAGCCCGAAAACCGCTATGCGCAGAGTCGCGGAAAGACCGCTTAACGCGGTCTTCCAGCCTTCACGCTCTATGAATTTGTAGCAAAATGCGCTCCACTCTTTGCTCATTTTATATCCTTGATCTTGCTGATGACCTGTTCCGCCGTGGTGCAGTCATCAAAGTAGTGGTCATCCTCCTTGCAGACAATGACCTGCGATGCGGAGTAGTAGGAGTTCGAGAAGCTTACGAGCTTTGCACGGGTCTCGTTCACCGTCATGCCGGCGATAGCGCAGTCGATGCCGTTCTTGCCGACAGAGGTGGGGATAGCGTCGAAATCGGTTTCGACAACGACAAGCTCCTTGCCGAGCTTTGCGGCGATAAGGGAGGCGATCTCTATATCAATGCCTGCGACCTTGTTGCCGACGGTGAATTCAAAGGGAGCAAAGGAAGCGTTTGTGGCAAATACAAGCTGATCCTTGCTTTCGTCTACGGTGCCGTAATCAAAGGTATCGCCGTTCCAGTCTGCGGAGTTGCCGCCGAAATCGGTGTACTTTTTGACAATTTCATCGACATTGATCTCGGCAAGCGCGGAATTGATCTGGTCAAGAAGCTCGGGCTGAGCCTTGTCCACGGCTATCGCGTAAAGCTCTTCGCCGCTGAGCGCGATATCGATCATCTTGACACCGCTTGCGGCGGAAACGATGTTCTTTGCAACGTCGCGGTCGATAACGACATAATCAAGGTTTCCGGCTTTGAGATCCGCAACCGCAAGAGGGCCGGTCTCATAAGCCTTGCCTTCGAGGTTGGGGAAGCCTTCGAAATCCCAATCGGGATCGCCCACAATGTAGTAGAAACCGGTGGTGCCGGCCTGGGCGCCGAATTTGTTTCCGGAAGCCTTCGGGGCGGTGCTGCCGTCCCCGGCGGTGCTTCCGGCGGCGGAGCTTTCGTTTTCGTCTTTGTTGCAGGCGGTCAGCCCGGCGCAGGTTATAACTGCGGTGAGCACAAGCAGTATAGCAAGCAGTTTTTTCATTTCGGTGTTTTCCTTTCGGGTGTAGGTTTTGTTGATGTGGGCATTATAACGCATAAATATGCGCCTGTCAATAGGATATTTGCAAAAATATTCAACAAAAGTGGGTGAATATACATTCGGCTGGATGTCAAAATGCACAAAACGCCCATATCACCGCCGTTTGGTGCTCTGCCCGGGCGGATAATATGCGCGTTTTATGCATGAAAGTGCGTTTTATGCTGTATAATCGTGCAGATTATGCGTTGTGCTTATATAACTCGTCGCGCAATGCAGAGCATTCAGCGGCAAACCGGCTTATTGAATAATTCTCATAAGGAACTATCCCGGTGCTGAATTCATCGTTAAGCGGTTCTTTCAGATCGGCGGGGATTCCGGCGGCGCCGTGAAGCGCGCCCAGAACCGAGCCGATGGTAGCGCCGTTGCAATCGGTATCGAACCCGCACTCTATGGCAAAGCAGACGCTTTCGCGGAAATCGCCGCGGCAGAAGAACATGGCGCTTATACATATCTGCGCGTTGTTGATCGTGTGGACGGGGTGGTATTTCTTCGCCTCTGCGATCACCTGTGCGATGTATTCCGCACGGTCGGTCGCGGCAAGCGCGCTTTCCCGCGCGGCAAGAGCGGCTTCGTAAAAGCGGCTCTTCTTGGGTACGACAGCCAGAGCTTTGAAGAAGCACTCATCGAGGCTGCTTTCGGTGAAAGCGGCAGCGATCATCGCGGCAAAGAACATTTCGCCGTAAATGCCGTTCTTGACATGGGAAAACCAGGCGTCTTTATATGCCGCCTCCGCGGCTTTTCCCGGCATTCCCGCCTGGATATAGCCGAACGCATCCGCGCGTATCTGTGCGCCGATCCATTCGCGGTAGGGATTCAGGTAGGTATTCACCTTCGCTTCGCGCATCAGCTCCATGGCATTGGGGACACGAGACCAGGGGAGAATTCCGTCGATATTGACAAAGTTCAGGTATGCCTGTGTTTCAGCCGTGCATACCTCGCGGAAGGGGAGCTTGTGAAGCCACATTTCGGCAACGTCGCAGCTGTTGAAATCCGCGCCGTGGCTGCGCTGAACAAGATAGTTCAGCACGGTGTAGCGTATATCATCGTCCGTCGGCATACGGCATATTTTTTCGTCCGTCGCGCCTCCTTCGTTGCGCTCCGTGCCGGAAACCGTCGGCACAAAGCCGCGGATCGGGTATTTGCCGGCATTTTTATACCATTCGGTTATTTTTTCCGCCGACCAGCCCTCCACCGGCTGCCCGATGGCGCAGCCGATACAGCGCCCGAGCCATGCGCCGTGGAAGCGGTCCGCATCGATCGCGGTGTATGCCTCCTCCTGCGGAAAATCGCATTCGGCTTTGATCCCGTCAAGCTCCGTCGGTTCGCTGTAAGCAAAGCCTTCCCGCATGGGCGCTTGCTGCATCTCCCCGTAAAAAGCCATCAAAGCGGTTTTGTCCGTGCCGCAGGCATCAATGCGGGCGTTTGCCGCGGCGCGGTCGATATCGCGCCCCTCCTCATAAAGTTGTGTTGCTTCGAGCCTCAAAAGAGAAATAAGCGGTTCGTAGCCTGCCATGAAAACATCCTCCAAAAATCGATTCTTTCGTTTATTTTATTGTATTTCCGCCGGTGCGGTCAATGCGTTCGGTATTACGGCGCGATTGCTGTCATTTCGTTTCGGCGATATAAAAATACGGGCTGGACGGCGAATTGATTATTCTGAATTTCGCGCAGCAGTATTTGTGCCTGTCAAGCTGTGCGAGCCGCCTGCCGATCAGCTCGCCTTCAAGCTCGCCCTCCGGGTGCCCGGGATACACGGCGATAAGCAGTATCCCGTCCGGAGCGAGCAGCCCGAGCGCCGTGTCTATCGCCGCAAGAGTGGTTTCGTGCCTTGTGGTAATGCTTTTATCGCCGCCGGGCAGCCAGCCGAGGTTGAACATTCCCGCCTTTATCGGGCGGTCGATGTATTTTGCGGCATTGTGGTGCGAATCGCAGATCAGCGTGTAATTTTCGGGAGCGTTGTTTTCCTCAAGCCGCTTTTTTGTGCTTTCGAGCGCCCCTTTCTGAATGTCGAAGGCAAAAACCTGCCCGCCTTCGCCCACCGTTTGGGAAAAGAAAAGCGTGTCGTGTCCGTTGCCCATCGTGAAATCGGCAACGGTGTCGCCCGCGCCGATGTGTTTGAGTATAAAGCTTTTTTCGGTTTCCAGAATATCAAGCATAAAAGTACCAAAACAGGGCTGCCGCATTATTTATGCGACAGCCCGGCTGCCATTTTCGGTTATTTGTTCGGGTGAATATATACGCGGTTGCCGGTCTTGCCGCTTTCGTAAATGCCGCAGATCATTTCCATTGTTTCGTATGCGCTTTCCACGGGGATAAACATCTTTTCGCCGGTGGCAAGGCATTCATAGAAGTTGTTGATCTGGTGGCAGTGGTTCACGCCCCAGTAGGATTTCACGTTGCCGTAACCGAAATCTTCGTTCGGACGATCGGCTTTCAGAACTCTGCCGTCGTTCAGGCGGATCTCCGCACGGTCGGCTTCTAGCTTGGCAACGCCGTTTTCGCAATAAAGCTCTATATAAACATCGGCATCATAGCCGTAGTAATTGATAGCGTGAAAGTTGGCAAGAAGCCCGTTGTCGAAGCGGATAACGCCCTCCGCGGTGTCCTCGACGTCGATCTTGGCATGGCCGCGGTTTGCGATCGTCGCATAGACGGATTCCACGGGGCGGTTGACAAGGTAACGCATCATGTCGAGCGTGTGGATGGCCTGGTCGATTATAACGCCGCCGCCTTCTTTATCCCATGTGCCCTTCCAATCGCTGCTGCCGTAGTAGGAATCGCTGCGATCCCAGGTGACATAGCACTTCGCGGAAAGAATCCTGCCGAGCGTGCCGTCGTCAAGAAGCTGCTTTGTAAGCACGGTGCCGGCATTGTAGCGGTTCTGGAAAATGCAGGCAAGCGTAACGCCGCATTCGTTTGCGGTGTCGATCATTGCCTTGCTGTCCTCCAGCTTGATGGACATGGGCTTTTCGGTCAAAACGTGCTTGCCGCGCTTCATGCATTCGATCGCGACGATGGGGTGGAGATAGTGGGGCAGGCAGATATGGACAACGTCGATATCCTCTTTATCGAGCATCTCTTTGTAGTCGTAATAAGCCTTGCAGCCGAATTCCTTTGCCTTTGCGTCCGCGCGGTCCTTTTTGTTGTCGCACACGGCGACAAGCTCCGCATTGGGGCAGCGGGTTATGCTCACTGCGTGCATCGGGAAAATATTGCCGCAGCCGATAACCGCGGATCTGAACTTTTTCATAATGTTACCTCTTGAAATTTTTCAATTATAGTGCCAATCGGATTATAGCACAAAAATATCATATTGCAAGTGTTTACCGAAAAAAGCGGGAAGGTTTTCGGGCAAAAATTTTTTTGTCCGCTCATCCGCGGCGGAATATGCGGTTGATCGCGGAAAAGTAATCCTTATCTATATTATCCACCGTTTCGCGCGTGGTGCGGAACAGCCATTTGCCGCTGTCATCCCCGGGGGTGTTCATGCGCGCATCGCTCCCGAAGCCGCACATATCCTGAAACGGGATCACCGCCGTTTCCGCCGAGGAGCGCCAGACCGTTTCGATAATGCTCCTGCACGCGGGAGCATTGTATCCGCCTCTGCCCCATTCGCCGCCGGCAAACGAGCAGTATTCAAGCGCGAAATCGCGTTCCTCCGGTGCTGCCTCCCACAGCCAGCCGAGAAGCGTGTTGTTGTCGTGCGTGCCGATATAGGCAACGCAGTTTTTGGGATAATTGTGCGGCAGATGGGTGGAATCGGCATGCGGGTCGAACCCGAACTGTATAATCCGCATCCCGGGGAAGCCGGTGTCATCCAGCAGCTTTACCACATCCTCGCCGTAAACGCCGAGATCCTCTGCGATAATGGGCAGCTTTCTGCCAAGCGATTTTTCGGCCGCGGTAAACAGTGCCTTTCCCGGACCATTTTCCCATTTGCCCTCGCGCGCGGTCGCCGCATCTGCCGGCACGGTCCAATAGCTTGCAAAAGCGCGGAAATGGTCGATACGGAGAATGTCGTAAAGGCTTAGCGAATGCTTTATGCGCTCTGTCCACCATTTATAACCGGTTTCGGCGTGGTATGCCCAGTTGTACACCGGGTTGCCCCAAAGCTGCCCATCCTCCGAAAAATAATCCGGCGGGACTCCTGCAACCTTGCTCGGAAGGCAGGTATCCTCATTCAGCTCGAAAAGCTTCGGATTTGCCCATACATCCGCGCTGTCGAGCGAAACGTATATCGGTATATCCCCGATTATCTCCACGCCGATATCGTTTATCCTTCGCTTTACGGAATTCCATTGCGATTCGAAAATATACTGCACGAACCCGTGAAACAGCATTTCGCCGCGCAGCTCCGTCATGAGCGGTATCGCTTCGGAATAACGGCTTCCGCGGCTCCATTGCCAAAAGGGCTTGCCGCCGTTTTCGGATTTCAGCGCGCGGTACAGGCAGTGGTTCACAAGCCCGCGTTCGCCCATAAAACGCATCAGCCCTTCCTTTTCCGTCTCGCTCAGGCGTGAAAATGCCTTGCGCAGCAGTGCGTTCCGCGCTTTTCGCGCAAAGCCGTAATCGGCGGTGTAGGGTGTGCCGGCGTATTCGTTTTCACGCGCCTCGTCGGCGGTGACGTATCCGTCGGAGGCAAGTGTCGCCGGGTCGATATAAAGCTCGTTCCCGGCAAAAGCGCTGTCCGAACCGTAGGGTGAATTTGCATAATCCACCGGGGTGAAGGGCAGCACCTGCCACAGCGAAAAGCCCATCTGCTTTATCGCCCTTGCAAATTCAATACATTGCTCGCCGAAAACGCCGATCCCGTATCGGGAGGGGAGCGAGCTTATGCTCATAAGTACTCCGCTTTTCCTTTTTGATTCCATCATGCCCGACCTCTTGAAACGAAATTATCGCCTGTTACCAAGATTATAACGCCTGCCGCGGATTTTTTCAATACCGCTTGCCGAAAGAATGTTTACAACGCTGCTTTTCGGTGGTAAAATATAAGAAAAAACAGGAGGTATATACATGATAAAGGATCTTATCACGGCTGCAAAATACAGATTTATCTCCGGAGCGCATACCGAGCTCCGCGCGCAGAACAACCGCACCCGCCGCGTGACAATGGTTTCGGGCAACCTTGTCGCAAACACAAGGAACGATCATTCCGGCGTTTCGGCGCGCGTTTACAAAAACGGGGTATACGGCTTTGCTTCGAACGCCGAATACACGGATGCTTCCGTTGCCGCCGTTATCGATGCGGCAAGCGAAAACGCCGATTTTCTCGCCGCACACGCGGGCAGGGAGGTGCCTTTGCTCGCGCCGATATCCGCCCCCGCATTCGAGCGCGAATATCCGATCCCCGAGACCGACCAAAAGGCATATGTCGATTTCGTGCGCGGGCTGGATGATTATATCGCGCGGAAGTACAAAAACCTTGCGGGCAGGACGGTTATCGCAACCGAGGACTCGCAGGAAAAGCTTTTGCGCGTTTCGGACGGCAGAGATGCACACACCGGCATATCGCGTTCCTATATTTATGTGTTCCTGAACGCCGAGACCGATTCCGGCGCTCCGGTGGAGCTGTTCGATGCGTTCGGCGGAGAACACGTCTTTTCCGCCAATTTTACCGACCCGGCATTGCTTTATCCGCAGGTCGATGCGCTTTACGAGCGCATAATGAAGAAGCGCGAGGGCGTTTATGCCGATGCCGGCGAAAAGACGGTCATACTCGGCGGCATGATGACAGGTATGCTTGCGCATGAGGCTGTCGGCCATACGGTGGAGGCGGATCTTGTGCTCGGCGGCAGTGTCGCGGCGCACTCGCTCGGCAAAAGGGTGGGCAGCGAGCTCGTGAATATGGTCGATTTCGCGCATACGGCTTTCGGAAAGCCCGCTCCGCTGCCTGTTTTCGTGGATGATGAGGGCACCCCCGCAACGGATGCAAGGCTTATCGAAAACGGAATACTTGTCGGCTATATGAACAGCCGCGAAACGGCATTGCGCTTCGGCATGGAGCCGAACGGTAACGCCCGTGCGTGGAGCTTTTCGGACGAACCGCTTATAAGAATGCGCAACACCGCAGTCCTGCCCGGCAAGGACAAGCTGGAGGACATGATCGCTTCCGTGGATGACGGATATCTTCTTCTCAATTCAAGCAACGGCCAGGCGGATACAACGGGCGAATTCATGTTCGGTGTTTCCTTCGGATACGAAATAAAGCACGGCAAGCTCGGCAGAGCGCTGCTGGATACGACGGTTTCGGGTGTCGCCTTCGATATGCTCAAGACCGTGGATATGGTTTCGGATGAGGTTGTTTGGGCAAGCAGCGGATTTTGCGGCAAAAAGCAGCCCATGTCGGTCGGTATGGGCGGCCCCGCTCTGCGCTGCAAGATAATGATAGGAGGTCGCTGATAATGGAAATGCTCGAAAAATACGCTTCGTTTATCCTTGAACGCGCAACCGCTCTGGGCGCCGATAAGGCGGTGTGCTCCGTCGCACAGAGCACAAAAAGGGAATTCAATGTCGACGGCGGCAAATTTTCGCTTTTCCGTACCGTTTTTTCGGATTCGGTAAGCATAACCGTATTTGTCGGCGGCAAAAAGGGCAGCGTTTCGCTCAACAAGTTTGATGAAGAAAGCCTCGGGCGCGCCGTGGAGGAGTGCATTGCTTCCGCCGAAAGCGCCGTTGCCGACACCGCTTGGGAAATAGCGGAGGGCATCGGCGAGAAGCACTTTTACAAGGGCGTTTACGAGCCGGACACCGAAAAGCTCTTCTTCCGCTGTCGCGAGCTTACGGAGGATATCGCAAAGCGGCATCCGAAAATAATGATGGAGCAGATGATCGTTTCGCACGATGCGGCAAAGAGGCTTTACCGCACCACGACCGGCAACAGCTATTACACCGTTTCCGGGTTTTATGAAATCGACCTGATGTATTCCGCGCACGAGGGCGAAAAGGCAAGCTCCTTCTTCGGCAGCTCGCAGATAACCGCGGAGCTGGATCGCCCGTTTATCGAGCTCGGGCTTATCGACACCGAGCTTTCGGCGATCGAAAATCAGATCGACACGGCCCCCGCAAGCGGGAAGTATGTCGGCAGAGTGATATTCGCCCCCGGCTGCTTCGCTTCCGATGTTATCGGTACTGTCTGCGGCGCCTTTGCCGGGGATACCGTCATACTGGACGGCACATCCCTGTGGAAGAACAAGCTTTCGCAGCGCGTTGCGGATAAAAGGCTTACCGTTTCCTTCAAGCCTTCCGACAGCCGCATTGTCTGCAAGGATAATTACAGCGGCGAAGGATATATTTCGGAGGATTTCGATTTTATCCGCGGCGGCGTTCTGCAAGGCTTTATGATCAGCCAATATGTCGCGAACAAGACGGGATTTAATCGCGCGCCGAACAGCGGCGCAAATCTTGTGGTGGAGCCGGGCACGGAATCGCTCGACGATATTATCGCACGGACCGAGCATGGGCTTCTTGTCATGCGCTTTTCGGGCGGGAACCCGGGCTCGAACGGGGAATTTTCCGGTGTCGCAAAGAATTCCTTCCACATAGAAGACGGAAAGATCGCCTCCGCTGCGGGCGAAACGATGATCAGCGGCAACCTTGCCGAAATGCTCTGCTCGCTTGCCGGGATCAGCAGCGAATTCTGTGCGGACGGCTTGAGCGTTGTGCCCTATGTCGCTTTCGACGGGATAACGATCTCCGGAAAGTAAGATATAAAAACCAAAAAGAGAGGAGCTTTTACCGGCAGGTAAAAGCTCCTTTGCTTTGCTTATGCGTTTTTACAGGCTATAAACGGGTCATACCCATTCGGAAGTCCAGCCGGATTCTGTTTCGGCGGGGTCGTACGGTTCAACAGTGTGATCCTTGTTGATATTGTAGGTTCCGAAGTATGCGCGTTTGAGCAGCATGTAATCGAGCGGGGATATTTCTTCGCCCTCGGCGACACCAGCCGCTTCAAGATAAACGCCTTTCAGCTCGGCGGTGCCGAGGAAAGCTCTCTTGAGAAGGAGGTAGTCGTTCGGGTCGAGCTTTCCGTTGGGGTCAAGGTCACCCATGACAACGGCGGTAAGCTCGTTACCGTTGATACGGACCTTTTTGCCGGTGGTAATAAGGTCGGTTTCATCGATAAGCTCGAATATTGTGCCGGGGAAAGCCGCTTTTGCATTCGCAACGGTGGTGTTTGCGGGAATGCCGTAAAGCTTTCCGTCGGTTATTTCGGGCTTGAAGGTGATCTCTTCGGCACCTGCAAGAATGCCGGCAAACGCGGCAAATGCCGTGATGACCGCGAGTATGAGTGCTGCTGATCTGATCTTCTTCATTGTTTCCTCCGTGATTATTTTGTGATTTATTTGATTTCGATCCATTCGCAAGGATGCTCGAGAGCCTTGTTTCCGGCTTCTATAATGCCCATTACCGAAACTGTTTCGGCGTGATCGGCAAATGTTTTGCCGCTCCTGAAAAATTCGCAGAGGCTGCTGATAAAATTGGGGAAATAGTTGCTCATATGCGGGATCTTTACCGATCTGCCGTCGGTATAATTTACGATCATCTCGAAATCGACTCCGGACCAACCGTAGTGGCTCATAACGGCTCGCCTTCCGTTCGAAAATTCGATGACCATGGATTCATATTTTCCGCTGCCGACAGACATTATGCGCTTTACATCACTGCCCATAAGAACCACGATCGGTTCTATCTGATGTATTGCATAAGTGTCGAAATTTCCGGGTCCGCGGGAATTTATGAAGCAGATTTCGTTTTTGTCGAAGCCCTGAAGCTCTGTCGCAAAGCGGAGCGCCGAGGTGGAGAAAAAGGGTGTGCTGTGCGCTTCACCGTTATCGACTATCTCCTGCGCGATCGCCCTTGTGGGGGCAAAGGTTTTATCCACATAAACGCGTTTGCCGCTCGCAAGCGGTTCGCGGCACAGCTCGAGATGGCGTTCGGGATTGTCCGGGGAAAGCACGATAATGCAATCGCTCTTTTCGACAAGCTCGGAAATCGTCGCGCAGCGTTCGACTCCGAACTTTGCGCACCATTCGTCGGTTGTCAGTCCGCCGGGTTTATCCTGTTCGGCATAAGCGTAAGCGACGGTGAATTCCTCGCCGGCTTCGTCATGGATGAACTTGGGATAATTGTTTGCGTGCCATTCATCGAGATAGTGATCAATAAAACCGATTTTCTGCATTTTCAAAGACTCCGATTTTTTGTATTTGCTTTATTTTCAAGCGAAAATATTGAACAGCCCGACTATTCCGTATGAGCCGAGCATCATGATAAGCCCTGCGCCGACAACGCCGAGTGCGATCGGCGGGAATGCCTTTTTCAGGCTGAGCCCGAGCGTTATCGCAACGAGCGAGCCTGTCCACGCGCCGGTGCCGGGCAGCGGTATCGCAACAAAGGTCAAAAGCCCCCAGAAAAGGGTCTTGTTCATTTTGCCGACCTTCTTTTCGCCGATCTCGAGTATTTTGCGGAACGGCTTGCCGAATTTTTCGAACCCGGCGAGCCAGTGCAGCACCTTGCCTCCGAAAAGAACCAAAAACGGAACGGGGAGCAGATTGCCGAGAACCGCCGCGAGAAAGCATTGCCACATTTCCAGCCCCATGCCTGCGCCGATAGGGATCGCTGCGCGGAGCTCAATTACGGGCACCATGCTTATGGCGAAAATGTAAATCAGTTTTTTGAGCATATATTGACCGTGATTGCCTGTTCTTCGCTTCCGCCCCGCCGCACCGGAAACGCGGTACGGCGGGGGAAACGGCTGTTGAGGGTTTTATCCGTGATTACTTTGTAAGAAGCTCGCGGATGTACTGAGTGCCGAGAATGTGGCGTTTGAGAAGTATGAGGTTGCCCATTGCATCGTTGCCGAGATCGGCTGCGTCCTTCTGAGCATCGCTGAGCGTGAGCGTGCCGAGGTATGCGCGCCTTGCATAGAGATAGTCGGTGGAATTGACAATGCCGTTCTGATCGACATCACCCAGAACGGTGATATCAAAGCCTTCGCCGAAGTCGATCTTCATGCCGGTCTTTACAAGACCCTCGGTGACTTCCTTGCCTTCGTTGTCGAGAACGGTGAATTCGTTATCGAACATCGCCTTGAAGGCTTCGATCGTGACATTGTCGATATAGAGGCGAACCTTGCCGTCGATCACTTCGAGCTTCGCATCCGCCTTCGGAGTGAGTTCCTTTGCGGGAGCGGGGGTGACGGTGTAGCCTGCTTTGGTGACAGCCTTGTGGCCGGTTACGTTAAAGCATTCCTCGGTGATGTTGTAAACACGAACGCTGTCGCCGATATTGACATTGGCAAAAGCATTCTTATTGCCGAACACGCCGATAGCGGCACCGCCTGCCGGGACGGCGACGTCGGTCTTGACACCGTCCGGTCTGCCGAGCTTGTTGTATATGCCGATGACCTTGCCTTCGGCATCAATGATCATAACAGCCCAGTAGTTCATGTCGGGGGCTTCGCTGCCGATACCGGCGGCATCGCCCAGACGGACAAGCGCACCGATGGTGGTCGCTTCCTTGGCGGGGAGAAGCACAGTCAGACCGGCTTCGTGCTTGTAGCCGACATAGTCGATCTTCTTCGCATCTGCGGGAAGCACTTCAAGAGGATCGGGCTGAATCACGGGTTCGGTATAAACGGTGAAGCCGGCCTGTTCAAGCATGGCGTTTTCCGCTTTATCGTACTGTGCGCGTACGCCTTCAAGGCTCACGTTGTAAAGGGTGATCTCGGAGCCGACCCTTACGGCTTTGTGGAAGGGATTGCCGACATTGTTCTTCCAGCTTTCGGCAGTGCCGGCATGAACGCCGAGAATGTAGCTGCCTGCGGCGAGAGCGACATTTGTCTTTATGCCGTCCGGTCTGCCGAGCTTATCGTAAACTGCGGTGACCTTGAGGTTTTCGTCAAGGAGAACCACATAGTAGTAGTTGAGGTCTCTCGTGCCGCCGGAGAAGCGGAGAGTCCATTCGCCGATTGTTGTATCTTCCTTGACATAGCCGAAGAAGCTTGTGTCTGTCTGATACCAGCAGCCGATGACGGTGAGCGGGAAAGCGCCCTCGGGGAGCTCTTCCTTCTGTTCGGGCTGAACGGGTATTTCTGTATAAACGGTAAAGCCTGCGTTGATAAGCTCAACGGTGGTTTTTCTCGCCCAGAGATCTTTAAGACCCTGTTCGTTGATGTTGCAGAGCGTGATTTCGGAACCGACCTTTACTTTTGCCGTGAAGGCAGCCGCGGGGCCGTTGATCCAATCTGCCGCAACGCCCTTGTTGATGCCGATGACATAGCTGTTTGCCGGGATGACAACGTCGGTCTTTACACCGTCCGGTCTGCCGGTTTTGTCGTATATTGCAATGACCTTGTAGTTTTCGTCAAGGATGGCAACATAGAAGTAGTTCATGTCCTTGGCGGTGCCGAAGTAATTGGCGGTAAAGCCGCCGATGGTGGTCTCTTCGGCAACATAGCCGATAACGCCGACATCATTTGTGTGGATGTAGCCTGCGTGGGTGAGCTTGATCGCGCCCTCGGGGAGCTCTTCCTTTTCCTCGGGCTGAACATCGGCAAACGATCTGAGCGTGAAGCCCGCCTGGTTGAGCTCGACGACTCTTGTGTGGTTCCAGTTGTCGATAACGCCGTCGATATTGACATTGTAAAGCTCGACCACCGCGCCGACCTTAACAGCTTCCTTGAACGGAACGCCGACGGTGGTTGCCCAATCGGGATTTTTTTCATTGCCTGCGTTGACGGCAAGAACATAGCTGTCTGCCGGGATAACAACATCGGTCTTGACACCGGGCTTGTTGCCGCTTTCGTCGGGTTCTCTGCCGGTTGCGGTGTAAACTGCGGTGATAACGAGGTTTTTGTCGAGTATTGCAAGGTAGAACCAGTTCATGTCCTTGGCGGCACCTTCATAACGCGCGGTGTATTCGCCGACAGTCATGGAATCCTTGATATAGTCGATAACGCTGAGGTTATTGTCGTGTTTGTAGCCGAGATAGGAGAGCGGGAAAGCGCCCTCGGGGAGCTCTTCCTTCTGTTCGGGCTGAACGGGCTTCGGGTTGCCGTCTACAACCTTTACTTCAAAGCCCGCGGGTCTGCATTCGTTGCCCGCAAGGTCGACACCGCGTATATCGGTGACCCTGAAGGTGAGATCGCTGCCGACGGCTGCGGCCGTGCTTGTGAATTTGAAGGTGAAGCGTGCCGACACAGTGCTGTCGATTTTGCCGGCAGTTTCGTTGCCGCCGAAGGCAATGTAATATTCGCCGGCGGTTTCGTCGAGTCTGCCGAAGCCTTCCCAGTTTTCTATGCCGCTTATAACGGCGTCGAAATTGCCTTCTTCACCCGCCTTTGTGACGGGGGTAACGAGTGCGGGATCATAGGCGAGCCTGAATTCAAGCGCCTGGATGCCGCCTTCCTGGAGAGTGATGTCCGTGACATCGAGAACGATTTCGAATTCCTTGCCGGATTCGTGCTTTGCGGCGGAATTGGTTCCGCTCAGTGTAAAGAACGCGCTTGCGGGCTCGCCGCCTTCGGCGCCGCCCCAAGTGCCATAGTCGATACCGCTTGCGAATGCGGAGATACCGGAGAATACGACCATGGAAAGAGCCAGAAAGAGTGCGAGTAGCTTTTTCATAGTGTTTGGATCCTTTCAAAAATATTTATTTTGCACAAATGCACCGGTTCTGAAAGTAATTTTATCAAAAAAACCACCAAAGGTCAAGAGCGAAAGCGAAAAATATCCGCCTTTTTTTATTGTAATTGCGGGAAAGATATAGTATAATAGCAGTGATATAATAACGGGAATTCTACCCGCCTGTGCAAGGAGGCAGTGCAATGTCCTATAAACGGCTCGAAAACGCGTCCGTCGCACCGTATTGCAGCATGAAGGTCGGCGGCAGGGCAAAACGCATACTTATCCCCGAAAGCATCCCGCAGCTTGCGGCGGCTGTCCGTGCCGAAGCCGAAAGCGGCGGCAGATATGTCGTCATGGGGAACTGCTCGAACGTGATATTCCCGGATACCGGATTCGACGGCACCGTGATACTCACCGGCTGTGTCAAAGGGATGAGGTCCGCCGGCTGCACACTGACAGCCGCCTGCGGCGAAACGCTTTCCGCTCTTTCGCGGGCGGCGTGCAACGCGGGCATCGCGGGCTTTGAATTCTGCTACGGCATTCCCGGCACGGTCGGCGGCGGTATTTTTATGAACGCGGGCGCTTACGGCGGGGAAATAAGCGGTATTTTCCTGCGCGGAGTATTTCTGGATAAGGAGCTCCGCGAAGTCACGCTCGAAAAGGGCGAAATGGATTTCGGCTACCGTAAAAGCGTTCTTGCGCAAAACGGATATATACTTCTTTCCGCCGAATTTGCCGGCACGCCCGGCGAAAGCGGCGCGATACGCGAAAAGGCGGAGGGCTTCATGCGTGCCCGCAGGCAGAAGCAGCCGCTCGAATACCCGAGCTGCGGCAGCGCCTTCAAACGCCCGGAGGGGCATTACGCCGGCGCACTGATCGAGCAATGCGGTCTGAAAGGCGTTTCCGTCGGCGGCGCGTATGTTTCCGAAAAGCACGCCGGGTTTATCGTGAACAAGGGAGGCGCAACGGCTTCCGACGTTATCGCGCTGATAAAGCTCGTGAGGGATACCGTTTACGAGCGTACCGGCATAATGCTCGAACCCGAGATCCGCGTGATCGGATAGCTTCGGAGGTAACCATGTCCTTTTCTTCGGATATAAAGAAAAGCCTTTCGGCCGCGGAGATAAAAAGAGACTGCTGCCGTGCCGCTTACGAAAGCGGTCTGGGGCTGCTGCGGTTTTCGCCGGTGTGCGAAAGGGATGCCGCGCATTATCTGCGCGGGGTGTTCGTCAGGTGCGGCTCGGTTTCCGCGCCGGGGCGCAATTTCATGCTTTCACTTTCGCTGCCGGATGCCGCCGCGGCGGAAGCCGTCGCGGGGGCGGCGATGTCCGCGGGGCTTCCCGCAAAAAGCTCTGTGCGCCGCGGCAAGCCGGTGCTGTATTACAAGGCCGGGGAAAGCATAGAGGATTTCCTTTCCTACATCGGCGCGACAAAGGCGGCGCTCGATATAATCAGCAGCAAGGTCATGTCGGATGTGCGCAACAATACAAACCGCATCTGTAATGCCGAAACGGCGAATCTCGACCGCACCGCCATCGCTTCGGCGGAGCAGTGCGAGGCGATACGGTATATAGCAAAGCGCGGTGCGATGAACGAGCTTCCGCCCGAGCTGCGCGAATGCGCGGAGCTGCGGCTCGAAAACCCGGATATGCCGCTTTCAAAGCTTGCCGAGCTCTTCCGCGAGCCGGTGAGCAAATCCGGGATCAACCATCGGCTGAAAAAGCTGACCGAATTTGCGGAATTTCTCAAAACACGCTGAATCTTCAAAGTATAAAAAGGGATCAACAATGGGTTTCGTACATCTGCACCTTCACACCGAATACAGCCTGCTGGACGGCGAATGCCGGGTGAGCGATATCCCGGATGCCGTTATAAGGGCAGGGCAGAGTGCGGTTGCGATAACCGACCACGGCGTTATGTACGGTGCGGTGGATTTTTATAAAAGCTGCCGCGAAAAGGGCATAAAGCCGATCATCGGGTGCGAGGTATATGTCGCGCCGCGCTCCATGGAGCAAAAGGACAGGCTGCTCGATTCGGATTATTTCCATCTGACGCTGCTCGTGCGGAATGCGGAGGGCTACCGCAACCTGAACTCCATCGTTTCCAAAGCGTTCACACAGGGCTTTTACCGCAAGCCGAGAACCGATCTCGAAACGCTGCGCCGCCATTCCGAAGGGCTTACCGCGCTTTCGGGCTGCATTTCCGGCGCCGTGCCGAAGGCGATACTTGCGCGCGATATGTCGCTCGCACGGGAGCGTGCACTTGTTTATAAAGAGATTTTCGGCAGGCATTTTTATTTCGAATTACAGCGCCACGGGATCGAAGGACAGCGTGAAGTCAATGCCGCGCTTGTCAATTTTTCGCGCGAGCTGGGGATCCCTCTCGTCGCAACGAACGACGTCCATTACACGACACGCGCCGATGCGCCCGTTCAGAAGCTGCTTTCGGCGATCGCCACCGGCAATACGGTGGAGGATACCGGGTTCGGGATGCAGGGGAGCGAGCATTATATTAAATCCTCATCCGAAATGGAATCGCTGTTTGCGGATATCCCGGAGGCGACGGAAAACACCGTCCGCATAGCCGACGAGTGCGATTTCGACTTCGATTTCGAAACGATGCACCTGCCCGCTTACCGCGTTCCCGCGCCGTACAATGCCGGTTCGTACCTGAAAAAGCTGTGCGCGGACGGGTTCGACACGCTTTTGCGCAGCGGAGCGATCCCGGATGAGGCGGCATACCGCGAGCGGATGGAATACGAGCTTTCGGTCATCGGCGGAATGGGTTTCAACGATTATTACCTTATTGTCTGGGATTTCGTAAATTATGCCCGTTCGCGTTCGATACCCGTCGGCCCCGGGAGAGGGAGCGGTGTCGGCAGCCTTTGCGCATATCTTCTCGGTATAACGCGGGTGGATCCGATCCGCTACGGACTGCTTTTCGAACGGTTTCTGAACCCGGAACGGGTCAGTATGCCGGATTTCGATATAGATTTCTGCGACGAACGCCGCGGCGAGGTCATAGAATACGTCACCGCAAAATACGGGGCTAACCATGTCGCGCAGATAATTACCTTCGGTACGCTTGCCTGCCGCCAGGCGGTGCGCGATGCCGGACGTGCGCTCGGTATGAGCTATGCGGCGGTGGACGAGCTTGCGAAAATGATCCCGCGGTACGGCGGTGTCACGCTTGCGGAGGCGCTTGCCGCCAATCCGGAGCTGAAGAGCCGCGCCGAAAACGATCCGCAGGCAAAAAAGCTTATCGACTACGCCATGAAGCTGGAGGGGCGTCCGCGCAATTCCTCCACCCATGCGACCGGAGTCGTTATCACCGACGAACCGCTTGTAAACTACCTTCCGCTTGCGAAGAACGACGAAACCGTCGTGACACAGTTCACGATGAACACCGTCGCCTCGCTCGGGCTGCTGAAAATAGATTTTCTCGGGCTGCGGTTCCTGACGATCATCCGCAATGCCGAAGCCGAAATATGCAGGAGCGTACCCGGATTTTCGGCGGAAAATATTCCGTATGACGATGCGGCGACATATGATCTGCTTTCGTGCGGGCGCTCCGTCGGGCTGTTCCAGCTCGAAAGCGAGGGGATGCGTAATCTTCTTGTGCGATTAAAGCCGCGCGATCTGGAGGATATCATCTCCGTGATATCGCTTTACCGCCCGGGCCCGGCAATGTCGATCGATACATTCCTCAAAAACCGTGCCGACCCGGAGGGGACGGAATACGCCGCGCCCTGCCTGCGCGGGATACTCGGAACAACCTGCGGAGTGATGCTTTATCAGGAGCAGGTCATGCAGGTCTGCCGCGTTATGGCGGGGTATACCTACGGTCACGCCGATATAGTCCGCCGCGCAATGGCAAAGAAAAAGCCGGAGGTAATGGAAAAGGAGCGCGAAAGCTTTGTTTCGGGCGCTCTGGCAAACGGAAACACGCGCGAAGTCGCCGAAAAGGTATTTGATACGATGAGCGAGTTCGCGAAATATGCCTTTAACAAGAGCCACGCCGCGGCTTATGCCGTTGTCGCATACCGCACGGCTTATCTGAAGGCGCATTACCCGCGTGAATATATGTGCGCGCTGCTGAACACCGTTATGGGCTATAACGAAAAGGTCGGGGAATATATATCCGACTGTGCGGAAATGGGGATCCCGCTGCTTCCGCCCTGCGTGAACCGCAGCATGACCGGCTTTTCGCCGGAGGGCGAAGGGATCCGGTTCGGGCTTGCGGCGATAAAAAACGTAGGCGGGCTTTTTGCCGAAAGGATCATCGCTTCCCGCGGGGAAAAGGGCTTTTCCTCCGTGGAATCGCTTTTGGAGCGTGTCGGCGGCAGCGGCAACGCAAAGGCTTTCGAATCGCTCGCGCTGGCGGGGGCGCTCGATTGCTTCGGCATAAAGCGCAGCAGGCTTGTCGCGGGGATGCAGAAGGCGCTGGAAACCGTCACGCGGGAACGCGGGCGCAATTCCGAAGGGCAGCAGAGTCTTTTCGGCGGTGCGGGCGACGAGGCGGCATTTGTCTTTCCGGCGGCGGATATTCCGGAGCTTTCCCGCGCGGCAATGCTTTCCGGCGAAAAGGAAAGCACCGGGCTGTACTTTTCCGGTCACCCGCTGGACGGCTTTTCCGGGGCGATAAAGGAACTCGGTGCGCTGAACAGCCCGCAAATACGGCACGGGCTGGAATCCGGCGGGATCACAAAGCAGGATACGATAAAATTTGTAGGACTTGTAACAAATAAGCGCACAAAAGTTACAAAGAAAAATGATATAATGGCGTTTGTGACGGCGGAGGATGACCGCGGCGAGCTCGAGATAACCGTTTTCCCGAAAACGCTTATCGCGTATGGGGCGCTGCTCGAGGAAGGAAGCGTACTTGTCTTCGAGGGCAGCCCGGAGCTGCGCGAGCAGCCGGGCGAGGCATCCGCCGAGCATATCGGAATGCTTCTGAAGAGCGTATACAAACCGACCGAGCCACCCGCCGCCGGTACAGGCAGCACGGAGGAACAGAAGAAATCGGTTTATATCAAAGTTACGGCGGAAAACGCCGCACGGCTCGACGATGCACTGGCGACCGCCGAAACGTTCGGCGGGAACGCAAGGATAATCGTTTATTTCGAGCGGGAGCATCGGCTTTGCGCCGTGCGCGGCAAAAGCACGGATGCGGGCGAAGCATCCGTCGGTAAGCTGAAAACGATAATGGGCGAAGCCAACGTCGCCGTCAGGTGACGGAAAGGAGCTTATATGGCAATGAAGGAAAAGGGCACGGGCAATACGGAAACAAAAAGCTTTGTTCCCGCCGCGCCGAAGCAGCGGAAAAGCGACGGCGGAAGGACAAAAATGTTCGATTCCGTTAAAAAGCCGCGCTCCGGCGGCGAAAAAAAGAGCACAAAGACCTCCGCGGCGGCAAAAAACACCGCAAAAGGGGTGTGGTTCGTCGTCCGAAAGGTGCTCACCTACACGCTGAATATCCTTTTTACGCTGCTTGCGATAGGGATCATCACGGGGACGGTCGTCGCGCTCACATTCATAATGTATATCAAGGACAATGTCGACCCGAACTACAAGGGGCTGGATAACCTCAAATTCGGTTCTTCGCTTTCCACGGAGCTGTATTATACCGATTCCGAGGGGAACGAGATACAGCTGGAGGAGGATACGCTCGAAAGCGGCGAAAACCGGCTTTGGGCGGAATACAAGGATATCCCGAAGCTGCTTATCGACGCATATATAGCCGTGGAGGATCAGCGCTTCTGGGAACACGGCGGCGTGGACTTCACCCGTACGGCTTCGGCGATATATAATTTCTTTATCCCGACAAGCTCCAGCTACGGCGGCGGTTCGACCATAACACAGCAGCTTATCAAAAACGTCAGCCAGGAAAACCAGGTCACCGTGCAGCGCAAGGTGCAGGAGATACTCCGCGCCTTCAATGTGGAAAAGAAGTATACAAAAGAGGACATACTCGAGATGTACCTCAATACAATATATCTTTCCCACCATTCCTACGGTGTCCGTGTCGCGGCACAGACATATTTCGGCAAGGAGCTGAACGATCTTACGCTTGCGGAATGCGCTTCCATTGCCGCTATCGGCAAATGGCCGGTGCATTACGATCCGATCAGCAACCCTAAAAACAACCTCACGCGCAGAAACCTTGTGCTTAAGCTCATGCTCGAACAGGGCAAGATCAGCGAGGAGCAGTTCCTGGAAGCCTACGATGCGCCCATAACCTTAAAGCAGGATAAGGACGACACCGAGGAGGTATACGGAACAAAGATACATTCATATTATATAGATGCCGTTATGGATGACGTTTCCGCCGACCTTATGGAAAAATACGGCTATGACAAGACCACGGCATCCAAAATGCTCTATTCCGGCGGCCTGAGGGTCGTTACCTGCCTTGATCCCACGGTGCAGGAAAGCATTGAAAAGGTTTATACCGACAGTTCCTATTGGCCGCAGTCAAACGGTATGCAGGCGCAATCGGCAATGGTCGTTATGCGGCCGTCTACCGGCGAAATTGTCGGCATTGTCGGCGGATTGGGCGAAAAGCGCGAAAGCCGCGGGCTGAACCGCGCAACGCAGAGCCGGCGCCAGTGCGGCTCCTCCATCAAGCCGGTCTCGCTTTACGCATATGCGATAGATACCGGGCTTTACAATTTCGGCACGCCGGTGGACGATATCCCGCCGATGCTGCGCAACGGAAGCTATTGGCCCCGCAACTCGGACAGAACCTTACGCGGGCTGATGTCCTTCGATGTTGCGATACAGCTTTCGCTCAATACCGTTGCGGTGCGCACCTGCGAGCTGCTCGGGCTGAGCAATGTTTACAATAACCTTGTCCAAAGCGGGTATACGACACTTGTCGCCTCCAAAACGCTTGCGGACGGGAGCGTTGTTTCGGATATCAACTATTCGCCGCTTGCGCTCGGCGGTATGACATACGGTGTCACCGTGCGCGAGCATACGCAGGCATATGCAACGCTTGCAAACAAGGGATATCGTATCGAAGCACATACCTACAAATACGTTCTGGACAACAAGGGCAATGTCCTTCTCGACAACCGCGATCTTCCGCTTGAAAAGCAGTACGAGGAATCCACCTGCGCGATAATGACGGATATGCTCGAACGCGTTGTCAACGGCCCCTACGGCACGGCGAGCGGCAGGGTGAACTTCTACCGCAAATACAACAGCAACGGCGCAACGCTGCAAACGGCGGGCAAGACCGGTACGACGACGGACAAAAAGGACGTTTATTACTGCGGATATACGCCCGATCTTGTCGGCTGCACATGGTACGGCTATGACAACAACAAGGTCATCACCACCGGCGGCAACTGTGCCGCACAGCTTTGGAACAGCGTTTTCGACGAGATATATTCCGCCTGGACAAAGAACGGCACACCGTTTGAATCCCAGTTCTATTACCGCCGCAACGGCAGCACCGACGATGCCGGCGTTGTACGCAATGTCGAATACTGCACGCTTTCCGGCAAACTGGCGACAGACGCCTGCCGCAAGGATTTCAACGCTACTGTCTGCGGCGGGATGAGCTGCATTGCAAAGGGCACCTTCCGCGTGGAGGATATCCCGACGGAAACCTGCGATGTTCACATCATGTGCAGCTGGGATACCGTCACAAAGGCGCTCTGCCTGGACGGCTGCACCTGCCCGGAGGCAAATCTGGAAGAATACGGATTCCGCAAAATGAATATCGGCGCAAGAAATCTGGAAGGCAAGGTCTATGTAAAGGATGCGCAGAGCGTTTATATAGAAGTGCCCGCGGGCTATATTTATCCCTCGGATACGAAATACCCCTTCTTCCAGAAGCTGCTTTCCAACGAATACGCGTTCGGGTATGCTTCGGATAAGCCGTACAACCGCGTTTGTACCGAACATCTCGATCCGCTCCGCCGCGATAATTCCGGCACGCCGACAGACCCGGATGACCCCGGGCAGGATATTCCCGCGCAGGGCGGGGAGGATACCGACTGAAACACACGCTGTATGAGCGGAGGTGAGCCGATGAAAATAACGCTTAACCCGAACAGGGAAATTGTCGATGCCGTAAAGGAAGGACTTCGGCGCACGGGCGGTTACTGCCCCTGCCGCCGTGAACGCACACCGGAATACAAATGTATGTGCGAGGAATTCCGCCGGCAGATAGCCGATCCGGATTTCGAAGGCTTCTGCCATTGTATGCTTTATTATAAATCCAAAGAAGGAGGACCCGAAAATGAAGATAACAAACGATAATTTCAAATCAGAAGTGCTCGAAAGCGATATCCCCGTCCTGCTCGATTTCTGGGCGGAATGGTGCGGCCCCTGCCGTATGCTTTCGCCGGTGGTGGAAGAGGTCGCTGCGGAACGTGAGGGCAAAATAAAGGTAGGCAAGGTCAATGTGGATGAGGAGATCCTGCTTGCGAACGAATTCGGCGTTTCGAGCATACCCACCGTCGTTATCCTGAAGGGCGGCAAAAGTGTCGCAAAGACGGTCGGCTATATGCCCAAAGCCGAACTGGATGCTTTTATCGACGGCGCATTGAAATAGACAAAGCAAAAGCACACCCGAACTGCGGGTGTGCTTTTTTCCTGCGGCGGTTCAGTCAAACCGAATGTATTCGCCGTAGCTGTAACCGTTTATTCCGTTGTAATTGACAAGATACCATTCGCCCTGCTGCCCGTTTACGGTAATCCTTGCGCCGTTGGGTATCTGGCCGAGTATAACGGCGCTTATATCCGGAGCTTCGCGGATATTCAGCCGCCCGCCCTGGGTGACGGCGGTCGCGTTCGGAACGGCGCTCGGCTCCGCGAGCGCCAGGCCGAAGTATTCCGCGACTGAAAGCGAAAGGTTCCGCGCGATCTGCGGCAGATTGCTTTTGATCCATTCGGCATCGCTTGCGTTGTCGTGATATGCAAGCTCGACAAGCACTGCAGGCGCGCGGGAATTGTTCAGCTCATAAAGCCGTGTCGTGGCGACGGCGCGCACCTTTTCCGGCTGCGGGTAAATGGTTTTCAGATTTCTTACGATGATTTCCGCCGCGCGCAGACCGTTTGCGCTCGTGGGGTAATAGTAAACGTCGCTCCCTGTCTGACCGCCGTAATTCGCGCTGCCGGAGGCATTGGAATGGATGGCAAGATGCAGCGAATAGTTGCCCGCGTTGGAAAGCCGCACCGAATCGCCGACAGTCCCCGCCGGGTTGTTTCTTCCGTAGGTGATGCCGCTTGCGCTCAGATAGGGCTCCATCATGTCGGCAATCAGGTTCATGTAGTATTCTTCGCTGCCCGAACCGTCGTAATACATATTGTATTCCTGGGTGGACGGGCTCAAAAAAAGCATTGGCATAGGTGTAAACTCCTTTCATTCGGAAGTATATTCGGTTTTGCGGAAAAAGTGCAAAAAAGCTATTGACAATGCCACACGGATGTGGTAAAATCACCGTTGCACAAAGAAGAAGGGCAAATGCTCTCACCCTCACGGCTTGGACGTGCGCGGTCAATATCTGTTTCACCCACGCGGGCGTATGCCTCCGGGGGGCGGTTTTGGCTGTGCAAAGCGGTGTGTGCGCTTTGCATTTTCTTTTTGTAAATTATTTTTGGAGGTGTCCTCTCATCGCCGCTAAATCTTCTTCCCTCATAAACGAAGAAATAAGAGCAAACGAGGTTCGCGTTATCGGCGCGGACGGTACCCAGCTCGGCGTTATGAAGCTTGCCGAAGCGTTCCGCCTCGCAAACGAAGCCGAACTTGATCTTGTCCAGATCGCACCGGATTCGGTTCCGCCTGTCTGCAAGATAATGGATTACGGCAAATTCCGCTTCGAAAAGGAAAAGCGCGAAAAAGAACAGCGCAAGAAGCGTCAGGTCATCGAACTGAAAGAAATTCAGCTCAAATGCCGCATCGACACGCACGATTTCAACACAAAGCTCAATCACGCGCTGAGATTCCTTTATCAGGGCAATAAAGTGAAAGTCATCGTTAAATTCTTCGGCAGGGAAATGGCGCATACCGAACTCGGCGCCCAGCTTCTCGACCGCTTTGCCGCAGGCTGCGGCGAAGCAGCTTCCATTGAAAAGCCCGCTGTGCTCGACGGAAGAAATATGACGATGATACTCGCACCGAAAAAGACAAAATAACCGAAAGGACCAATAATCATGGGAAAAATCAAGACGCACAAGGCTTCCGCAAAGCGCTTTTCGTTCACCGGAACGGGCAAGGTCAAAATGGGCCATCCCGGCCGTCGCCACAAGACCGGTCTTAAAAACACCAAGCGCATGAGATCTCTTCGCAAGGCTGCATATGTCAGCAACGCACGCATGGACGATCTGAAGAGACTCCTTCCTTATCAATAATCGGAGGTTTTGAAAAATGGCTCGAATCAAAGGCGCACTTGCCACCAGAAAAAGAAGAAATAAAATGCTCAAACTCGCCAAGGGTTACTGGGGCGCAAAGAGCAAGCATTTCAAAATGGCGAAGCAGGCCGTTCTCAAGAGCGGTAATTATGCATTTGCCGGCAGAAAGCTCAAAAAGAGAGATTTCCGTTCTCTCTGGATCACCCGCATCTCCGCGCAGTGCAAGGCAGAGGGTATCAACTACTCCCGCTTTATGTACGGCCTGAAGAAGAGCGGTATCGAACTCAACCGCAAAATGCTTTCCGAGCTTGCCGTGAACGACAAGGCAGCGTTCGCTTCCCTTGTCGAAACCGCAAAAAAGGCTCTTTAAGCGAAAAAATTTTTTCACGGGTAATTGATTTCTTTTGTTGACATATGTCGAATTATTTGATATAATGTCCCCACTGGAAGCGATTTCCTCGGAAACCGATGCAAGGGAGGGTTACAAAATTGGCTGAGATCAGAGTTAAGGAGAACGAAACAATCGACAGCGCTCTTCGCAGATTCAAGAGGTCTTATCTCAGAAGCGGCGTTCAGGCTGAGCTTCGTAAGAGAGAACATTACGAAAAGCCCAGTGTCAAGCGCAAGAAGAAGTCCGAAGCGGCTCGCAAGCGCAAATACAGATAAAGCCTGTATCTCGCAATTTTGTTATAAAACAAAATACAAACAGCACGGCGTAATAAACGCCGTGTTTTTGTTTTCCGGCGGCTATTGCAATTGCCGCTTTTTTGCGGTATAATAGCTGCAGTTTACCGATATACGGAGGAAATAATGAAAAGAATACTCGCACTCCTTCTTCTCATTTCAATGTCAATCGCCGCTTTAGCCACGCTTTATGCCTGCAATGGTGTGGGTGATAACTCGTCATCCCCGCAAATATCAGATACAACGGAGGAATCTACATTGATACCCGATGAAAAAGCAAAGGAATACTGGTCGGACAGCTACAAAGCACAGGGCTTTTCCGGCACGGACGATATCTTTGGCTTTACCCCCTATGAATACGAGGGCGACAAAAGATACCTCTTCACCGGCAGGGAATCCACCCGCGCAGTCGTCTGCTCCGAGGGCTATGCCGTGACACTGCCCGGCACGGATGTGACCGCCGATTTCACGCTCGGCGCGCTCCGCAGCAAGTACAAGGCGGATAAATATGTTCTTACCGTCACATACGAGGATCAGAACCCGTACGGCAATACGGCGGATAAATTCGCGATATACTTCGATGAATGGCTTACAAGATATCTCGAAAATGTCGATTTCCTTGCCGCGAACACCATACGCCGCACGCGTAAAGTGGGCGTTACGGAGGAGCTGCTCCCCGGATTCACGGTGAATTATTACGATATGCAGATCAACCTTGCATCCAAGCTCGAATACGATTGTTACAGCATTGCCGTTGTCCGCCCGAAGGATAAATACGATTATTTCTGGCTGTTTGTCATGAAATCCGGCGACCCGATGCCCGAAACGCTCGATTCCATCGTCGCCTCTTTCACCGAGCTCGAAAAGAACGGCACGCCGAAGAACACTGTCGGCTCCTACGAGCTGCGCACCCCCGATTATTGGAGCGACGAAACAAAGGCGTATTTCGAAAAGCTGCAAAACCAGACAAGCGTCGATTTCGGCTGCTATTATGCGCAGAACGATGCCGAATATATCAAATGGCTCCAATCCGATGAAGCGCTCGCTCACCAAAACGAGATCTTCATGACATATTACCATATCGGCTGGTACGATACCAAGACATATGTCGATCTCAATCTGCTCCGCAGCAATGCGGGCGGAAACGGCTTCAACGGCAAACCGGTGCTTGAATTCACTTATCAGTTCACCACGACAAACAACCTGCTCGGCGGATATACGCCCATGTACGATATACTCCGCGGCAAGCTGGACGATCATTTCCGCAAGCTTGCACAGGATATAAAAGAATACGGCAAGCCCGTTCTTTTCCGCCTGAATAACGAAATGAATACCGACTGGACAAGCTATTGCGGCATGGTCACGATGCTCGATCCGGATATATTCATCGAAACCTGGCGCCGGCTTTACGATATATTCCGCGAGGAGGGCGTGGATAACTGCATTTGGATCTTCAACCCGATCGCGACATCCTGCCCGTACAGCAATTGGGGCGATATGCTCAACTACTTCCCGGGCGAGGATTATGTCCAAATGATCGGGCTTACGAGCTACCAGATGAACAACGATGATTCCTTTGCAACCTTCCGCGAAATGTATACCGAGCTGTACAAGAAGAACACCCCTTATTTCGACAATTACCCCGCGATAATCGGCGAATTCGGCTGCGGCGCGGGCGGCGAGGTCATATATAATTGGGATAAGGGCGCATATGTTCCCGTGGAGGATATCGAAACAAAGCGTGTCCGCCAGGCAGAATGGATCAAGGGAATGTTCGAATGCTTTGCGCACAATACCGAGCCCGGTTATGAATTCTGCCGTAATATCAAGATCGCCGTATGGTTCTCCGCGAACGATTACGCAGAGGTAAACGGCGAAACCAAGGTGCTGAACTACATCAAGCTCGACGAGGGTGTTCCGCTTGCGCTCAAAGCGCTTCGCGAAGGGCTCGCGGCGATGAACGCAGAGAAATGATCAAAGAATAAAACAAGCCTCCCGGCAAGTGAAGTGCACCCGAAAGCATCTGACTTTTGGGGTGCATATCACAAGCGGGGGGCTTATTTTTTGCAATTTTTCAGGCGATCCCGAAAACCTTTTTTGCGGTATCGCAGAATATCTGCTGCTTTTCGGATCCCGTAAAGCCGCATTCATCCACAAGCGGGTAGGAAAATGCTGTCCCCCACAAGGGGTAATCGCTTCCGAACATTATCCGTTCCGTACCGTGCTTTTCGGCAAGCCGGTAAAGCCCGTGTGCATCCATTCCGAGGCGTGCTTCGCTTGTATCGGTGTACACGGGTGTGCCGATAAGGTACTTTTCGGCAAGCTCCCATACCGAATAGCCGCACATATGCGCGGCGATGATAACCAGCTCCGGAACCTTTTCCATCACTGCACGCAGGCGCTTCGGGTGGGAAAGATCGCTTTTTGTATCCCCGACATGAAACAGTATCGGCAGCCCGAGACGTGCGCAAATGCGGTAGATTTCGACCGCAGTCGGATCGTCCGTGGCGAAATTCTGGAAATCCGGGTGCAGCTTCACGCCTTTCGCGCCGTTTTCTTTGGCATATATCAGCTCCTCCTCCGCAAGAGCAACGCCCATCGCGGGGTGGAAGGAGCACAGCGGGATAAAACGGGTGTCGCTTTTTGCCGTGCTCAGCAGAAAATCGTTTCCGTGGCGAACGGCTTCCGGCTTTAAGGCGGCGGAGGATATGACAAACCTTGTGTTCGGCAGCCCTTCGCTCAGCGCCAAAAGGCATTCGGCTGTGCCGTCGCCCTGCCTGCCGAGGTGATAGTAGCTTGCGGTGTTTTCGGCGGCGCGCAGGGCAATCTTTGCCGGGAATATGTGGGTGTGTACGTCTATAATTTCTCTTTCGGTTATCATTTTGTGCCTTCGGTAGTGGTTAAAAAAAGCAAAAAGCACCGGAAACGGCGTTCCGCTTCCGATGCCTTTTTTGCCGTCAGGGTGTAAAAGAGGTTATTTGTCCTCTTCTTCGGATTCGTCCTCGTCGTCGGTCTGGACAAGGCTCAAAAGCTTGCCGCAGTTGGGGCATTCAAGCTCGTCGATCTCGTCTGCATCGCATTCGTCGATATAAACGGGCTTGCCGCAGGCGGGGCATTCAAGTTCCAGGCATTCGCAATCGCAATCGTCGTCATCGCAGCAGCAGTCGCAATCGTCGTCGCAGCAATCGCAGTCGTCGTCGCAATCATCGCAGCAGTCGCAATCGCAGTAAAGCTCTTCTTCGACAGCGCCGAGATCCTCGTCAAGCTCTTCGACATAATCGTTGAGCGTGGCGGTTTCGTCCTCCAGATCGAGCACGGAAAGCGAAAGGTCTTCGAGCAGATCCGCCATGGCGGAGATGATTTTGCCTTCGCCGTCGGAGGTGTCGATCTTCATGCCTTCGATAAGGCCTTTGATATAAGCGGCTTTTTCGGATACGGTCATTGTAGAATACTCCTTATATGATAAGTATTGATCAGACGCGTTCGAGATATTCGCAGGAACGGGTATCGATCTTGATAACGTCGCCTTCGTTGATAAATATCGGAACTTTTACCTCGGCGCCGGTTTCAACGGTGGCGGGCTTGGTAACGTTCGTTGCCGTGTTGCCCTTCACGCCCGGCTCGGTGGCGGTGACTTCAAGCTCGACAAATATCGGAGGTTCAACAGAGAACACCTTGCCCTTGTAGGACATAAGGCGGCAGGTCATGCCTTCCTTGACAAACTTGAAGCTGTCGGGAAGCTGTTCCTTGTTGAGCGGTTCCTGATCGTAGGTGACAGGGTCCATGAAATAGTAAAGGTCGCCGTCGTTGTAGCTGTATTCCATGTCTTTTCTTTCGACAACGGCCTGCGGGAATTTCGCGGTGGGGTTGAACGAGGTTTCGATAACGGCGCCGGAGATGATGTTTCTCATCTTGGTGCGGACAAAAGCCGCGCCCTTGCCGGGTTTGACGTGCTGAAATTCGATAACCTGCATAAGTGCACCGTCCATTTCGAATGTCAAGCCGTTTTTGAAATCGCCTGCGGATATCATATAAAATCCTCCTGAATTTAAGTCCTTTTCATCAGACAAATCTTTTCTACATTATATTCTATATCATGCAGGGCGTTTTGTCAAGAGCTTTTTGGCGGTTATTAAAGCTCGATAAGCCCGCGCGGGCTTGCGGTGAGGTTTTCGCAGCCGTTTTCGGTCACGAGCACCATATTTTCGATACGCACACCGAATTTTCCGGGGATATATATACCCGGCTCTACGGTCACAATGTTGCCGGGGACAAGTATATCGTCGCTTGCGGGGGACACACGCGGATTTTCGTGGATCTCCAACCCGAGCGAATGCCCGAGCGAATGCCCGAAGTATTCGCCGTAGCCCGCATCCGCAATGATCTTCCGTGCAACACCGTCGGCATCCCTGCCGGAAACGCCGGCGCGGATATATTTCATCGCCTCGCTCTGCGCCTCGAGCACGGTGTTGTAGACGTGCTTCATTTCGTCGCTTGCCTTGCCCACGACAACGGTGCGTGTCATGTCGCTGCAATATCCGTTGTATTTCGCGCCGAAATCCATTGTGAAGAAGGAATCCTTCGTGAGCCGTTCATCGCCGGGAACGCCGTGCGGAAGTGAGGATTTCTTTCCGGAAACGGCTATGGTTTCGAACGCAAGCCCGGAAGCGCCGGATCTGCGCATGAAATATTCCATTTCCGCGGCGACTTCCGCTTCCGTGCGGTCGCCGTTGATAAAGCCGCAGATATGCTCGAAGGTGAGATCGGTTATCCTCTGTGCGGCGCGGATGTTTTCGATCTCCGCTTCGGTCTTGACACGCCTGAATTCCAGAACGATATCCTCCATAAAGCCGAACTCAACGCCATCGCAGCGGCTTTGCAGCGTTTGGAGCTGCAAAACGCTCACGAGTGCAGGGTCCACGCAGACACGCTTTGCGCCGTGGGAGTAAAAATAATCGGCAATGACGGCATAGAAATTCCCTTTCAGGAGCATGGGGTGAACGTCCGCGGAAAGCTTGCCCGCCTTTTTCAGGCTATCCGCCGCTTCGAAATAGCGCGAATCGGCAAACAGGGCGGTTTCCTCGCGGCTGACAATGACAATGTCGTCCGTCGTGTAAAAGTCGCTCAGATAATGCTGGCTCGTTTCATCCAGAAACAGCGCGCAATCGTATCCGGCGGCGCTGATCTTTTCGTAAACCTTTCTTCCGTTCATGGTATTTTCTCCTTTTTATGCTGTTACTATCCGCGCGGCATCGTGCAGCCCAAGCTGCTCCACCGCCTGCTCGCGCATTTTGTATTTGAGTATCTTTCCCGCCGCGTTCATCGGGAATTCGGTCACAAAGCTTACATAGCGCGGCGTTTTGTGCTTTGCCATATGCTCGGCGACATAGGTTTTTATCTCGTCCTCCGTGAGCGTCATGCCGTCCTTCGGGATAACGCAGGCAAGAATTTCCTCGCCGTACTGCCTGTCCGGTACGCCGATGACCTGAACATCCTTTACCTTCGGGTGGGTGTATATGAAATCCTCGATCTCTTTGGGATATATGTTTTCGCCTCCGCGGATGATCATATCCTTTATGCGCCCGGTGATCTTGAAATAGCCGTTTTCATCGCGCCGTGCAAGGTCGCCGGTGTGCAGCCAGCCCTCCGCATCGATGGCAAGCGCAGTCGCCTGCGGCATTTTGTAATACCCCTTCATGATATTGTATCCGCGCGCGACAAATTCGCCGTCGGTACCGTCGGGGAGCTCTTCGCCGGTTGCCGGGTCCACGATTTTGCATTCCACGCCGAACATTGCGGCGCCGACAGTGTTCACGCGTGCTTCGATGCTGTCCGTCGTGCGGCTCATCGTGCAGCCGGGCGAAGCCTCCGTCTGACCGTAGGTGATGCAGATCTCGGACATATGCATTTTTTCGATAACATCCTGCATGACCTTTATCGGGCAGGGCGAGCCCGCCATGATCCCGGTGCGCATGTGCGAAAAATCGGTTTTGGCAAAGCTTTCGTGCCCCAGCATTGCAATGAACATCGTGGGAACGCCGTGAAAGCAGGTTATCTTTTCGCGGTTGATGCAGTCCAGCGCGATCCGCGGCGAAAAACGGCTGATCGGCGACATCGTCACCCCGTGCGTGACGGCAGCAGTCATGGCAAGCACCATGCCGAAGCAGTGGAACATCGGCACCTGTATCATCATTCGGTCGGCGCTCGAAAGATCCATGCAGTCGCCGATGTTTTTGCCGTTGTTTACGATATTGTAGTGCGTGAGCATGACACCCTTCGGGAAGCCCGTCGTGCCGGAGGTGTACTGCATATTGCAGACGTCGTGCTTGCTTATAAGCGAGCTGCGGCGGTATACCTCCTCCGCGGGGACATCGTCCGCAAGAGCAAGCGCATCCTCCCAGGTGAAGCAGCCCTCGCAGCGGCTCTGCACCGTGATAATGTTGCGCAGGAAGGGAACGCGGCGTGCGTAAAGCGGAGTTTTCGGGTCGTGTCCGGCAAGCTCGGGGCAGAGCTCGCGGATTATCGCGTTGTAATCGCTGTCCTTAAAGCCGTCGCACATGACAAGCGTGTGCGTGTCGGACTGGCGGAGCAGATATTCTATTTCATATATCTTGTAAGCCGTGTTGACGGTGACCAGCACCGCGCCGATCTTGGTCGTTGCCCAGAAGGTGATATACCATTGCGGAAGGTTTGTCGCCCATATCGCAACATGGTCGCCGCGCTTCACGCCCAGCGCGATAAGCGCACGGGCAAAACGGTCGACATCGCTGCGGAACTGCGGGTAGGTGCAGGTATAGTCGCATTCGGTAAAGCGGAAGGCGTATTGGTCGGGAAACGCCTCGCACACGCGGTCGAGAAGCTGCGGAAAGGTCAGGTCGATCAGCATATTCTTTTGCCAGATATATCTGCCCGCGCCGCGCAGATCGGGGATAAGCGTGTCCGCTGCCGTACGCCCGCCGAGGAATGCCGACATATAGTTTACATAATGCGGGAACACTATGCCCGCATCCTGCAGGTCGGGAGCCCATTGCTTCACCCATTCCAGCGACAAATATCCCTCGTAATTGATGCTTTCGAGTGCGCCGATGATATCCGCAACGGGCATATCGCCTTCGCCCATCAGGCGGTATTGCACGGTTCCGTCCTCACAAACGCTGTCCTTTATGTGAACATAGGCGATATACATCCCGAGGTTCTGCACGGTTTTTTCGGGCGATTCGGCGCAGAAGCGGTAGGGATGGTGAACATCCCAAAGCGCCTTGACCGCATCACTTTCGGCGCGGTCGAGCAGCGCCTTCAGGCGTGCGGTATCGCTGTAAACACCGTTTGTTTCAACCAAAAGCGTTACGCCTGCTTCCTCTGCCGCCGGTATGAGCGCTTTGAGCTGCGCAAGGACTTCTTCATCGTCGATATCGTTGCCGGGGTTTATCACGTCGTCGCCGAGAACACGGACAAATCCGCAGCCGATTCTGCCTGCGGCGGCGATGTATTCGCGGATAAGCACGGCGTTTTCCGCCGCGCGGTCGTTATATGCAAGGCAGGCGCCGGAGGAAAAGCAGGAAACCGCGAGCCCCAGCGCAGAAAGCTTTTTCGCGGTATACATAATGTTGTCGGGCGAAAACGGGGTGACGTTTCTTCCGTCGGAAAGATCGTTGCCGAGCCCGCGGACTTCGATCCCGTCGAACCCGAGGTCGGATGCCATTGCGCAGATATCGCCGAAGCCGTATCCGGGGCAGGCGAGCGTGGAGAAAGAGAGCTTCATTGTGTGTGTTCCTTTGCCGAAAAAATAAAAATACCCGGTCAAAAGCAAAAGACCGAGCAAAAGGGCTTGAACCGAAAATTATCACTTGCATTGCACGCCGAACAGCGGCTCTCGTTGATAACGGTGAGAAACCCGACCGACCCCTAAATGATTTCGGGGCGGCAGCTCCGGGGTGAGATCGCGTTGCGCAATGCTGCCGTCTTGCACCGACCGACGGCTCTCTGAAAAGCATTCTCGCAGGCTTTTTCCCCTTCATTGCTTTTTACGGGATTGAGTATAGCGCTTTTTGCGCGCGTTGTCAAGTATTTCTGCAAAAAACGGTTGAAAAGGCGTTTCGGCTGTGTTATAATCCGTTCAAGGTCAGAATTTATTTACCGGAGGAAGCATCATGTCCAAAATGAAGGTTGCGATCATCGGCTGCGGCTGTATCGCAAACAATGCGCATATTCCCGCCTATATGGCGAACCCCGATGTCGAGATAAAGTATTTCTGCGATATCATCAGGGAAAAGGCCGAAAAGTGTGTCGAAAAGAACAACTGCGGCACCGCTATCGAAGATTACCACATCGCTCTGAACGATCCCGAGATCGAAGCAGTTTCGGTCTGCACTCCCAACAGAATGCACACCCAGATATCCATCGATGCTCTTAAAGCAGGCAAAAACGTGCTTTGCGAAAAGCCTGCCGCAAGAACTTATGCCGAAGCAAAGCTCATGCAGGAAGCTCAGCACGAAACCGGCAAGGTACTCAATATCGGCGTTGTCAATCGCTTCAATGCCGGCGTAAACAAGCTGCGCGAGCTTATCCAGTCCGGCGAGCTCGGCGAAATTTATCACATCTATGTCAGCTTCCGTGCTCACCGCTCCATTCCGGGGCTCGGCGGTGCCTTTACCACCAAGGAAATCGCCGGCGGCGGCGTTCTTATCGACTGGGGCGTTCACTACCTCGATATAGTCATGTACTGCATGGATGATCCCAAGCCGCTCACCGTTTCCGCAAAAGCGTTCTCCAAGCTCGGCGTGGATATGCCCAATTATGTTTACGAGGGTATGTGGTCGGAGGAAACCAAGAACGTCAACGGCACTTACGATGTCGACGACTTTGTTACCGGCTTTGTCCGCACCGAAGGTCCCACCATTACCTTCAACGGCGCATGGGCACAGAATATCGGCGTTGCCGAAACCTATATCGACTTTATCGGTACCAAGGCGGGCGCACGTCTCCAGTACGGCAGCGATTTCACCGTTTATACCACCGCTTGCGGCGGGCTCGTTTCGCTCAAACCCAAATTCACTGCGAACAATATGTTCCAGAACGAGATCGACAGCTTCATCCGCTGCATCCGCACCGGCGAAAAGCTTCCTTCCCATATCGACAAGGCTGTCATCACCTCCCGCATGATGCAGGCGATGTACGATTCCTCCGATGAGGGCAAGGAAATCGATCTTTCCAAATAAACCCGCTAAATACCGCAAAAAAGCCCCCGGCATCAAGCCGGGGGCTTTTGTTGTTATTGATGCTTGTGAAAGCCTTGCAATTACTTGCGGGACTTGATCACAACCGCGCTGCCGCAGATA